>SDBS01005405.1_pt1 | contig 12449 bp, 10 predicted proteins | sample 2277091 | NCBI WGS metagenome assembly SDBS01 (sample SAMN10404972, study PRJNA504765) | marine sediment metagenome | isolation source: marine sediment core GS10_PC15, 163 cmbsf | place: Arctic Ocean: Southern Knipovich Ridge | collected 2010 | reverse complement strand
CCAAATAATAAACCTAATTTGGCATAAGCCTCGAAATGATAGGGCATATAATCCAGAACCAAACGATACTGCCTGGCAGCAGCGTCGTAGTTTCCCAAATCTTCCAGTAATTCGCCGTATTTCCAATGCAGCCACCAGTCTGAGGGTGTTTGCTGAATCGCCCAGCGATACTGACCTTCAACTTCCTTTAGAACATCCGGTGAAAGAGAATCCTCAAGAGCCTTGAGCTCCTGCTCCATTTGACTGACCCGCTGGTCATTGTAGAGCTGGTTTGTGAAAGGCGCCTGCTTAATATATTCACTTAGAATCTGACTATAAATCTCGTATCGGTCCCAATCCGTGTACGCTAAATATCGAGCACATTCTTCCTCGGTAGGGAAAGGACGTTCATCAGCCTTGTTAAGTTTTATCCGCTCCGGAAGTATCTTTTCGGCCTGCTCGAAAATTGCCTTGGCCAAAAGATAATTTCCTTTGAAATTCATGTGGACGTGCTCTAAAAAAAGCTCTTCGCCGGCAATTTCATGGGGGCTATTTTCATCAAATGTCCTCACAGCATCTAACAGGTAAACACCTTCAGCAGCCCTATCACGAGCAATATTACCAATAATCTCATTAATTTGTTTATCAGCACGAAAGCGAAGTGTATCCAGCCGGCGGGCTTGAATATATCTTTCCTTGCTCTTTTCATACTCGCCCATAGCCCAATAACACCGTCCCAGCCGAAACTGCAGGTTGGCATAAGAATTGTCAATTTCAGCAGTTTTTAAGAACCATTCCACCGCCTCAGCATAATCGCCGTCTGTCTCATATTTGACGCCCTGCTGATAAAGCTCGTCCCAGCTTTTCTTTTCAGCGTCTGTTAGATTAGGCCGATGCAGTGAAGCAAACGGCGGGCTGTCTTTCAGGTTGCTGGGCACCATGCAAAAAATTATATTTATTCTACTCTTGCAGGCAAGACGGCGAATATCCTGAAGGTTTCTTTGAAAGTGCCCGTAAACGACTCCCAGGTTAGTACTATCCGCCCTTACCTGTTTTTCGAGAAACATTTCCAGACCGCTCCAAATCTTAGGGTCATCACCGGCGCCTGCTGATTCCAGCAAATTGGTCATAAGCTGACCCAGCTTAGCAGCCTTAAGCGCAATCCCCAGGCGGATGAGAAACAGATTAGAGCTAAGTGGCGAAAAGACGGTTCCGGCGCCGTATGGTCCGACCACTTCATTGTTGCCGAGGTATATGATAAACAGATCGCCTTGATATCGTGTGCAATCGTCGGCGATTTCAAGAACCACATGAGAATTTATGGCCGGCATTGCAGGGGTAATAACTTCGAAATTTGTCTTTGGATACTGCAGACGCAGCATCACCTGTAGAATTCTTCCGAAACAAAATGCTCCGTCCGGAGTACCTGCTGCAGCGGAAGCTCCCATCACGAAGATTCGATAAGTATCGTTTGATTTACTCGCAGGAAAAACAAACGGGTCGGTTGTTCTGGCGATGTTAGGGTGAAAGAACCGCCAGGCAAATTTGGTATTGTTACAGTAAGAGGGTATAGTGTTTACTTTGTGTTTAATGGCTGTGGTTGTGGGGAAACCGTAACCAACCACGCGTAAGGTAATCTCCAGCAGCAAGAATAGAAGGGCCGGAATTACGGTAACAGCAATAACGCGAAACAGCCAGAGACGCCAACCGGTTACCACCTGTGGCGCCACTTTTTCCCTTCCTTTTTGTTTACCTTTACTCTTGGAGGACGAAATATTTCTTTTCTCTGTGGGCGAACGCCTTTCGGTTTTGCGCCGTAAGATATGTCTTTTAGTACCTGATGAGGATTTCTTGTCCTTTTTTCTGCGCTTGGCACGCATCGTTTAGCCTCTGTAGTCGCGTTTTTTTATCTCAAGAAAACGGTTTTTTCAAAAGTGCGCTTGATATTTCATCGGCTTTTGTGTATCGGCCGATTAGTCAGCGGCAGCTTTTTTCAGGTAAGCCACTTCAGCCTTAGTCAGCACTCTGAAGTTTCCGACGCCGAGGCCCCACGATGTGAGCTTGCCGATTCGTGTTCTCGTCAGCGATTTTACAGGCAGGCCGACTCTTGCCAACATTCTACGGACCTGGCGGTTTAGGCCCTGCCGAATGGTAACTTCGACCAAAGATTCTTTATGTCCGCGTTTTAGTATTTTGACCGATGCCCTGCCGGTTTTGCCCTCCGCCAACCAGATTCCTTTTTTTAACTTTTCTATTTTTTCTCCGGCAATCTCGCCCTTAATCCTGACAACGTAGGTTTTAGCCAGTCCATATTTCGGATGCGTTAACCTGTTTGCCAATTTGCTGTCATTGGTCAGAATAATCAAGCCTGTGGTATCAGTGTCGAGCCTGCCGGCACAGAAGATACGTTCGCCGGTACGGACAAGGTCTATGGCCTTTTTTCTGCCCTGAGGGTCGCGGTTAGTACAAATCACGCCTTTAGGCTTATTCAAAAGAAAATATACTTTCCGTGCAGCGCGAATCTTTTTGCCGTTTACGGTTATGATGTCTTTTTCGGGGTCAACAAAAGTTGGCAGCTTATCGACCAGCTTGCGATTGACACGGACAGCACCATCGAGTATCAGCTCTTCGCATTTTCTGCGCGAATCGACACCGGCCGCAGCCAGAACCTTCTGTAATCTTTGCTCAGTCATAATTCTTTACTCGTATCCTGCGATTTACAAACAATATACGACATACGAATTTAATAAGCCTAAGTGCTGACAAAATTAATACCGAGCTTATCGGCGTAAATAATTCCGATACACGATATGACCCAAAGTACAAAGCCAATCTGAAACGGCAAATCATTGAGGATAAACTTTACTGGATCTGAGTATTTGCCGGTTTGTATCAGTGCACTGAAACGGAAGATGCAGTACAGAACCAACGGTGTAGTATAAACAAGATTATTAGTACCAAAAACCCGGAACGTTCTGTCATCCATAGCATAAAGCAAAAAACATACCACCGCCAGCCCGCTGGTTACATCGAGCATATGTGCCAGCAGCTCTGGTGTATAGTCGGCGAGAGTATTGCGAAATGATTCGCTGTCTTCTCGAAGCTGGGCTATTTCACTGCGACGTTTGCCAAAAGCCAGAAACAGACACAAAGCAAAGGTACAGATAATCAGCCAAGGCGAAATAGAAACCTGCACCACAACGGCACCGGCAATGGCCCGCAGGCAAAAACCGATTGATATCACCGTACAATCGAGAATCATCATCCTCTTAAATAACAACGAATAGAGAATCATCAGCCCAATATACGTCAGGATGATAATTGCAAAGGCCGGGCTAAGCATGAAACTACCAATTATCGCTATTGCAGCAGATAAGGCAGAGATTACAAGGGCCGAACCAATTGTTACCTTGCCCGCTGCGATGGGTCTCTTGCATTTTTCAGGATGGAGGCGGTCCCTATTACGGTCAATTATGTCGTTGAGGATATAGACAGCCGAAGCAGCTAAGCAAAAGCAAACAAAACCACCAATCGCCCTGCCAACAGCCCAAAGCACTTCGTCAGCCGGGCCAAGAAGTCTCCCGGCGAATATCAAGCCGGCAAAAACAAAACCGTTTTTACTCCAGTGAGAAGGACGCATTATCGAAAAATATTTTTTCACTTCATCTCCTGTCAAAAAATATTATCAGACAAACCTCTTTATTTGCTTGTTGCCATTTGTCTGCACAAAGCTTATTATAAATGAGAATATGAAAGCGTGCACAGGATAAAACATCGAGTACGAAGAATTATATATGAATTCACAAACACAGAAATCCAGGGTGGTGGTACTAAGAACCAGTCCCTCCACAGTTTTGGATACCTATGAGAAGGTTATGCACATTGCAGAATACGAAAAGTATATTTCTAAGGACATAGATACGCTCATAAAGCTCAACTTGTCCTGGACCAAATACTTTCCAGCCTGTTCATCCGAGCCCTGGCAGGTTGAAGGGGTGATAAAGACATTAGTGGGTGATGGTTTTTCGAGAGAAAAACTTTTGCCAATTGAGAATAAAACTGTCGTAACTAATCCCGTTAAAGGTGCTCATAATAATAAATGGACACCTGTATTTAAAAAATATGGACTAAATTTCACGCCATTGCCTGAAGTCGAATGGGTTAAATATGAATTTAAGCATAAACTTCTGAAATTGAATCAGATTTTTCCTGAGGGTATCGAAATACCAGAGATGTTTATTGGCAAAAATATCATCCATCTTCCGACTTTAAAGACACACGGCCACTCACAAACTACAGGAGCAATTAAAAACGCTTTTGGGGGTTTGCTTAAGGAAGTACGACATTACGCCCACAAGTATATACACGAAGTCCTCGTAGATTTGGTTATTATGCAAAAGGAACTTCATCCGGGGATTTTCGCCGTAATGGACGGAACAGTTTGTGGTGATGGAGCAGGGCCAAGAACGATGGTTCCAAAAATAAAGAACTTTATCCTCGCAAGCGCCGATTCTGTTGCTATTGATGCGATAGCAGCCAAAATGATGGGGTATAAGCCTATGGAGATTCCTTATATCCGTATGTGTGATGAAATGGGGCTTGGAGTCGGTAATCCCAATAGAATAGAAATACTCGGTGAGAACATCGACGATGTGAACTTTGGATTTACCACGAAAAAAAGCATCGTTATCTGGGGTGATCAAATGCTCAGGAAAGGCCTGTTGAGATTTCTTGAAAAACCATTGCTACATTCACCTTTGGTTGTTTGGGCACCATTTGCCTCAAATTTGTACCATGACTTCTTATGGTATCCTGTGATCGGCAAAAAAAGAATCCGCAAATTTATGAAAACAGAATGGGGACAAATGTTTCAAAAATATTGAATTTTTCGAAAACCTTGAATCTAACAGTACTGTAAAATTTATCAAAACAATAAAGTCCTTAAAGCTTATACTAAGAAACTATCTCAAAACGCAATTTGTCATTCTGAGCGCAGCGAAGAATCTCTTATTTCTGCCAGCCAGACCCTTCGCGGAGTTTATCCTCGAGCGCAGCGAAGGGCTCAGGGTGACAGTTTTGAGATAGTTTCTAAGATATTTTATCGATATGAGTGAAAATATCGGTCAAATAACCTTATTTACTAATGGACAATCTTAAGCTCAGCATTAGGAAATAAGTAAAATGTTCCAAATAATGGTTTCCAAGTTAAGTTTTGATGTCCTTGTCTTAGTGGCATTTGCGGCAATCATAGTATTTCTACTTGCGGGAATAAGTTTCCTGGTGGTTCAAAATGGATCCAGCGGGAGAAAACGCTTCTCATTCGTTGTTCTTACCTTAAGTATCGGTGTGTTTATCTCACTTTCTTTGTGTTTCTATAAGTATACGATTGACGACGCCTACATTTCTCTCAGATATGCTCGGAACCTCGCAAATGGCTATGGGCTGGTTTACAGTACAGACGGCAGCGCACCCATCGAAGGATACACAAACTTCTTATGGGTGGTTATAGAAACACCGTTATTTCTGCTGAATCTACCTGACAATGTCATTCTTCATACCATCAAAATAATAGGCATAATCTTTGGTGTTGGTATAATCATTCTTACTTATAGATTAACTTGTCTATTAAACAGCAATGAACGAGCTGGTTTGCTTGCTGCTCTCTTCACTGCGGCTATTCCATATTTATCATTCTGGTCCATTGGTGGACTTGAAACGACTATGTATATCTTTTAGCTGATAGGCGGTCTTCATAGTTACATTATTGAAGACAGAAATAATAAGGCACACATATTATCAATGGTTTATTTCACACTAATGGCATTAACAAGGCCCGAGGGGCTTTTCTTTGTTTTGGTTTTTCTTCTATGGCAGTGTTCTTTACTAATAGTCCGTCCACCTGCTAAAAACAATGAGGTATCATCAAAAATTAGGGCAATCGTAACCAGCACAGTCATATTTGTATTCTTATATGGCTTATACTTTTTTTGGCGTTATAAATTCTATGGATTTCTTCTCCCAAATACCTTCTACGCAAGAAGCGGAGCTTTGGGAATTAGCCAAATAATGAGACGTTTACGTGAAATGAATACTTTTCTAACATACTTGCTTCCAGTCGCAGCACTTGCTTCGTTATCATATTTTAAATTCTCTAAAAATAGCAGACGAGGACAAGAAATTCTGACAATATCACTTTTCACTCTTTTAGCGTTTAGCTTTGCTTCAAAGACTGAATGGATGCCAGGATTTAGATATGAGCTTCCATTTGTACCAATTCTTTTGTTATTCTTTGCAGTTTCTGTCAGTCAGATAATATTCAAAAATGAAGAAATAAAAGTAGCCAATTGGAAACTATATATAAGCAACTTTGTCTTTCTTCTATTTGTAACGATGTATTTGCTTCACCCCACCATCGACTTAGTAAAGAGTAGATATTATACTGATCGGTTAAATCGGGCTCATATCACTCTGGCTAAATGGTTGAAGCAATATGCAGATCCCAATGCTTCCTACGCAAGTTGGGATATGGGGGCAGTCCCATACTATTCGGAGCTCCCTCGGATAATCGACATCCATCCAGAAGGTATCCTAAGCACATATATCACCCACAATGAATATGATGTGAATTATTTTCTGTCTCTTAATCCTTCATTTATTGTTCTACCTGAGTATAAACCAATGGGTAAAATGAACGGTATGAACGAATTCTATTTGAACAGTAAGTTTAAAGATGCATATCAGCTTATTTTTTCGTTTGCATTTACGAAAGATTACATTCTTGCCGTTCATAAGCATCGTGATGTTTACATCCCTCAATCTGCACTTGATGAGGGAAAAAGGCTTGCTGACCAAAGTTTTGGTGAGGCCCCCAGAATATCCGGACAATCTCCGTAAAACCTAAAATAAAATATGATAACGACTGTTGTTTTTGATTTAGACGACACGCTTTACGATGAAATCGAGTATTGCAAAAGCGGCTTCGCCGTCGTAGCTGAGTTCCTGGCTAATCGGCCTGAATCCCGCCCATCATCGATGGGCGAGGGTGAAGCTCCCCCTGCCGAGCGTATTTTTGCCGCTCTCTGGGAGCAGTTTACTGCCGGCAATCACACGAAAACATTCAACGCAGCCCTCGAGGAGCTTGATATAGGCTATGACGATGAGCTTATCGGCGAGCTAATAGAGGTTTATCGCAACCATAAACCAAAAATAACACTTCCGCAGGACAGCCGGGACGTTCTTTGCGAACTAAGCACAAAATACACATTAGCTCTGCTGACGGACGGCTTTCTGCCTGCCCAACAATTCAAAGTGCGGGCATTAGGAATCGAAAAATATTTTAAGTCCATAGTCTATACCGAACAGCTCGGCAGGGAATGCTGGAAACCGTCGCCGGCGGGCTTTGAAAAAATAATGCAGATCCTCAAGGGGAAGGCGGAAAATATGGCTTATGTCGCTGATAACGAAAAAAAGGATTTTATCGCCCCGAACAAATTGGGTTTTTCAACCATCCAGCTAATCCGCCCTGCCCGCATACACAGAGCCGTCAGTGTGGAACCCGGGGCCTCTGCACAACATACAATAAGCGAAATCAGCCAATTATCCGGCCTTTTGGAGAAACTCTGAGACTTTATTTGACACTATCGGGCCCCAGTCAGAGTTGTGCCGGCAGTTGCTCAAGCAGCCGTTCTGTTGTAAAAACGCTTCTCTATCAGCTTTTTTTTGTTGACTCCGAGGCCTTTAGGGTCTATAATACATTTTGAAAACAAGCTTTTACGGGTGATTTTACTGTATTTCTGAGGAGTTATACTATGCCAGCACGCAGGAGAAAGCAAAGCAACGCTATGCTTTACACACTAATAACCTTTGTCGGGCTATTTATTGTCGCTACTACCATTGCGGTTATTTACTATGTCGATGCTGAGGACAAAAAGACGAAACTGGCCGACATACAAAACCAGATTGACGACCTGGCCGACAGCAGGGAACGAAACGCATTGGGCACCATAGTTGGAACGAGAGCAAGCGGTAAGAGCTGGCTCGGTACAATGGTCAAGCATCTCGACATAACGAAATCTCTAATCGACGGCAGTGTGCCTGAACCGACATCGGCTGAAGCCAAAATCAACGACGTCATTACAAAAGTTAGCGACGCAAATGATAGCTTGTCCGAAATGGTCAAGAAATACAAAACTCAACAACATATTGATATTGGAGATCCCAATAAAGACGGACTCGTCCCAGTAATTAAAGACCTAACAGCAGAGCTGGGCAACACCATAAAGGCAAAACTCGCTATACAGAATCAGCTTAAGGACCTCGAACAAAAATTTGCGAATGCGAATAAAACCAATTCCGAAAAAGAACAAATACTCCAAAGTGAGAAAAACAAACTACAAGAGCAGGTCAACAAAATTCAGGCAGACTACAATGACCTTCAGGTTCGTCTGGAACAGAGCACTACGGAGCAAGTTGACACTTATCGGAATCAATTAGAGCAAGCAAAAACTAATTTAAAATCACTAAATGACAAGCTGCTAAAAACTCAGGCGGAATTGAAGATGTCTGAGGATATTATGAAACGTGCCCAGCAGGAGGTCAGGGATATTAAGCCGCCGCCGGACCAAGAGATTTTGGCACATAGAGCCGACGGAAAAATAATATTGATTGACGACCAGGCCAAGGTGGTTCATTTGAATATCGGCAGCAACCAACACGTTTATCGAGGTTTGACCTTCACGGTTTATGACAGAAGCGGGCCTATCCCGAAGGACGGCAAGGGAAAGGCCGAAATCGAAGTATATGATGTAGCGGAAACTTACTCTGCAGCACGTATTACACGTTCAGAAGCAAAAAGACCCATATTAGATGGTGATATTGTTGCAAATTTAATCTGGAACAGTGACAAAACAAATGTGTTCGTGGTTGCCGGTGATTTTGACCTTGATAACGATGGAAACTTTGACTCCAACGCTATCGGCAGAATAAAAGCACTTATCGAAAAATGGGGCGGCAGGGTTGCTGATACCATTTCCATCGACACAGATTTCTTAGTGCTTGGCGGGCTGCCGCAAGTCCCAAAACAGCAGCCAACTTTTGAAGAATTGGAGTTGGACCCGGGAGCACTGCAAAGATACCAGACCCTGTTACAAAGACTCAACCACTACAATCAGCTCCAGAGCCAGGCACAGGCCCTCTGGATACCCGTATTCAGATACGAAAGGTTCCTCTATTTTATCGGCTACAAAGGACAGATAAGCCAAGCCGGGGCATTTTGAGCTCGTGAATCGAATCACGAACCACGAATATAGGTTTTTCACGGGCAGGATGCCCGTACCACCACGAACTACGAATTTGGCTCGACGCCGATTGAGGCAACGAAAATCTCGCCTGTGTATTGAGCTGCGCTTCCGGATGCAAAGCCCTTTTTGACCGCAACGAAAGTTACGGTATAGCTTGCCCTGATAGCTGTAGCGAGTGGCTGACCGCTATCGCAATCTAAGCCCGACGGAATATCCACCGCCAGAATGGGACAATTACAGGCATTTATAGTTTCTATCAATTGCTTATACTCATCACTCAACTGCCCACCTAATCCCGTGCCGAACAGGCCGTCAACAATCATATCAGCATCGGCGGCGAAAGTTTTAACCTGTGCGGGCACATCGCCAAATATGAGATTTAACTGTTCGATTGGCCGGCCTAATCTCTCTAAAATATCGAGATTTATCTTCGCGTCGCCCTTGACCTTTTGGCGGTTACCACATATCACCACCACAACTTCAAAGCTACTGTTCAAAAGATGCCGAGCGATTACATACCCATCGCCGCCGTTGTTTCCGGTACCGCAGAATATACAGACCTTTGGGTCGGCAATGTCTTTTAATTTATCTTTAATCAGCTCGGCACAACTGCGCCCGGCGTTTTCCATCAGGACCACACCCGGTACGCCAAGCGTATTTATCGCCCAGGAGTCAACCGCACGAACCTGGTCTTTTGTCATCAAAACACATTTTTTATCCGGCGAATATTTCTTCATAATCGGACATCACCATTTGTCAGTAGCTTGACACGCACAAGATATTACGGCAGCAATAACTGGTCTGGTCCCTCCAATCCAAGATCACCCAGATAATCAGATAAGGGAATAAAACCCTCCCTCGGGTGGTCAACCATCTCTACCCTATAGTCTGGAGGTGCGATTATCTGCAACAAACGTTTAATAGCTTTTCGTAAAGGTTCCTTCACCCAGTTCAGTTGCTCAGGCCCATTCCTAAGGCGTTCCTCCAAAGCTACTCGGTATTTTTCCCTACAGTCAGAATCGAGTTTCTTTGAGTCTTCGTCAATATTCCATGAACCCCACCAATAGTGAAGACCCACACTGCCTTCCCACCGCATCTGGGGATACCCTCGCACCCCAAGAAACGACGGCTCCGCACCTGCGACATACATAGCTTTTGCTTGGTCATCACGCTTCACCTGGACTTTTTGTATATCGATACCATACCTTGCCTTGAACTTTGCGGTGAGTGCTCCTAAGAACCGCTTTACCGGCTTCTTGTGCGGCCCGGGCCTTCTTTGTTCTAATGCACCTTCCTCTATATTCTTGTTATCCTTGTTATCCTTGTCAAAGTAACAGTCAAAAAATTTTGTAACCTCACACTCAGCCTCTAAGAATCCCATTTCAAGAATCGGCTTAATGCCCACCTTAATTCCCCCACTGCGCTCGTATTGAAGCTCCGTCTTCAGTCGAGTAACCTCATCGGCCAATGCGATTTTCTCCTTCCTTAAACTCTCACCTTCTACGGTCCTTTTCGCCTCCACTTTGAGAAAATCATATAGCATTTTTACAAACGTAAACAGTACCAATATACCGCCAATTAGAAGCACCGTCACCAATTGCGCCCCACTGAGTGTAAACGAAGCCCCAACCATCATCGACAAAGCTATCCCAAAAATCCCGACAAGGATAGCGCTCTTCCAGTGCTTATGGAGCCAGTTGCAAATTCTAAAAGGCAACGAGATCAACTTACATACACCGCTGACCGCGTCCTTAACCTTTGTCAACCGTGTATCCGTTGGCTTGTTTGTATTTTCCATATCAACTCATCCGCAAATTAACAGATATCTCGAGATAATCGAAACCTAACAATTTCAGTTATCAATTCTACCACTGAAACGACTATCACAACACAATTTTTATCCGGCGAATACTTCTCCATAGCCAGATATTATACATTGCACTGCTAAGCTGTCAATTGACACAAGCTCGGCAGGCGATTACAATGCTAAGTCGTTAATATTTAGTTCCAGTTACGGAAACAGTATTTGTCATTCCCGCGGAAGCGGGAATCCAGTTTTTTCGTTCTGGACCCCTGCTTTCGCAGGGGTGACAATGTCGATTGCTGTTTTCCGCAACAGCTACTATTTAGCTGGCGGTTCCATTGCCGGTTTACGCAATACGATATACGATATACGCAATACGATATACGATACATGCAAATATTACTGACAAATGACGATGGCATTTTTGCCCCCGGCTTGGCTGCAATTTATAAAGAGCTGGTCAAAATTGGGGATGTAACGGTTGTTGCGCCGGCAGACAGCCGCTCAGGCGCAAGCCACAGCATTACATACTCCCGGCCGATAGTATGCAATAAAGTTAACATTAACGGCCAATTCACCGGTTTTAGCGTCCAGGGCTCGCCGGCCGATTGTGTTAAGCTGGCAGTTATGCAACTGCACGAGGGGCCAATAGATTTACTCGTTGCCGGCATAAACAATGGGGCAAATGCAGGTATAAACGTTTACTACTCCGGCACGGTTGCCGCTGCGATGGAGGGGGCGTTCTTAAAAATTCCAGCCGTCGCGATGAGCCTTTCGTTCGAGGAGCAAATGGATTTCGAAAAGGCGGCACACCACTGTGCGAAAATCCTCAAAAAGCTTATGCCGGTCAAAAAAGGCCATGTGATAAATATCAATATACCACAATTATCGAAAGGTGAACCCAAAGGCGTAAGAGTCGTACCCCAATCAAGCAAAGGCTTCAATGAATATTATACCCGCCAGAAAAATGAACAGGGTCAGACCGTGTTTCAACTGGCGGGCAACTCTCATCGCCTCGATGAGGCCCCTACCGACACAACATCACTGGAGGCAGGCTTCATAACCATAACCGCACTGGCTCCCGATATGACCGACCATCACAAAACAAACGAACTTCAGCAAATAAAGTGGTAAATAGTATCTGTTGTGGAAAACAAAAACCAGCGATGTCACCCCTGCGAGGGACCCCGCCTTGCGGGAACCCAAAGCAGGGGTCCAGAGCGAAAAAGCTGGATTCCCGCTTGCGGGTCTGTTGCCAAAGTCTAAAAGGGACGTTTTGAGATTGCCGCGCGATTCTTCGAATCGCTCGCAATGACCTGAAAATGCACTTTTTGTCATTGCGAGGAGCGTAGCGACGAAGCAATCTC
>SDBS01005404.1_pt1 | contig 12451 bp, 14 predicted proteins | sample 2277091 | NCBI WGS metagenome assembly SDBS01 (sample SAMN10404972, study PRJNA504765) | marine sediment metagenome | isolation source: marine sediment core GS10_PC15, 163 cmbsf | place: Arctic Ocean: Southern Knipovich Ridge | collected 2010 | reverse complement strand
ACATTATGCCCTGCATTCTGTGAAAAATACAGTGCTAGAGTTTGTATTGGTGCCATAATCAGCCTGGCATTCATCAATTTCTTATATATCAAATATGATTTTGATTTTACTACTTCTGGTATCGGAGATCGGTCATTTTTTGACTTGATATTACTAGCTAGACAGCTATACTTTCAACGATAGAGGCTGAAAATTAAACAAAATGATTGGTCAGTTTGTTGATATATTATGAGGTATAAATATGCTAGAAGATTTCCTTGAAGCACTTAAGCAAGCGCATATAGAAATAGAATTTGATCAAGATACACTAAAAATTATAAAATCGCTAAGTGAGGAACAATTAGTAGGGTTAAAGCAATCTATAATTTATTTTGATACAAACAAAATGAGCAATATAGAATTGTTAAGCAACGCAGCAGCAGAAGAACTTCAATCATCAAACAGAGCCCCAGATTACTTGCTAAAACAGTTCTTCATTGAGCTTGAGAGTAATAAAATTTATGTTCATGATGATACGAAAGAGGCTATAAAAAAGTTAAAGGTTAGACAATTAAATCGTTTATCTCAAATTGTTTATGATCTGAGAAAATTTAATCTACTTGATACTGAGGCATTTAATAAAGCTTTAGAAAGATTAACAACAAAAGTACCTCGAGTTGAAGAAAGTACAGTAGAAAAACATAGTAGAAAAGGCACAGATAATAAACAATCCACATTAAAGATAGGTGATGATCTTGAACTTTCTATGGGGCATGGCAAAGAAAACAAAATTTCTGAAGGAAAAAGAAAGATTATTAGAAAAGCATATGAAAAATATAGTAAAGATAGTAGAGAGCCTGAATACGCTATAAAATACATTGGAAGAAATGATAAGGATGAGTATGAATCGGGACAGGAAAAAATTGCAGAACGTGAAGCTAGATACAGTCGTTTATTAGGTCATCCAACACGCTGGTATTCTCGAGAAGGCAAAAAGCCGGCTGTTGTTACTACGTGGGCAAAAGATTCCAAAGCGCTTGATAGTACAGGCCTCAATATTATAGAAATGCCTTTTGAGAAGCGAATGAATTGCCTTGTATCATTCTTTACACAACTTAACATTTTGCACAATCAGAACATGATGCATGGTGATATCGTTAATAAAAATATTATGATAAATACTAATGCAGGTATTATGAGGATTATTGATTTTGAAACTGCAGGCCCTTCTGGGGTTAATAAGGCGTTATCTGGGATGGAATTTAAGATGTTAGAAAATATGACGGTTGATGTTTATCACGCGCAAGCGATCGTGAAAAGACTTTTTCCAGAAATTCGTTTTGGCGCTAAAAAAGGATCAACAGAATCTAACGCGCTAAATGGGATCCAACAACAAGCTGTAAAAAACTTAGTAGAAGCGCTTGTTCAAACATTATGTACAAGTGAGGATGCCTTACATTATTGTAAAAAAGTTATTGGGCTTGGTGATAAGCTTAGCGAAGTTACTCTTAAGGAAATATCTGAATCTACAATAAAACGTCATGAAGTTACGGTAGAAGATGTGCTTCGACGACCTGGGCTTGGTTCTAAATAAATTTTGGCACTAAAGTTTTAATAAATCTCGTTAGTTCTACTTCCGATCCAATATTTGCCCATTGTCCTTGAAAATGTTCGCCTGTAACTTGGTTTCTTTCGATGGTTTTTAATAACACTTTGTTTAGTGGGAAAGGGCTATGAGTGCATCCTTTAAATATTTGTGGGTGATAAATGCCGATGTTTCCAAATGTTAATTTATTAGAATTGTCGAGAGAAACTTTATCTCTGTGTAAACTAAAATCACCTTTTGGATGATAAGGTGGATTATCGACTAACACTAAATGTGCTAAGCCTGATATTTTTTTTGGTAAATTTCGCAAAGGATAGTCCGAGATAATATCGCTGCTTGTGACTAAAAATGGCTCATCTCCTAACAGAGAAAGCGCGTGAAAAATTCCGCCCCCCGTGTTTAATAATTCTTTTTCTTCTGAATACTGAATGTTTAAACCATAGCGTTTGCCGTTGCCCAATGCTTTTTTAATTTGATCGGCGTGATGGTAAATATTAATGACGACAGCTTTAAATCCTGCTTTAGATAAAGCATATAAACTGTATTCAATTAAATATTGTTCGTTAATTTTAATGAGGGGCTTTGGTGTTTCAAATGTAATAGGTTGCATGCGCTCGCCAATACCTGCGGCCAGAATCATTGCTTTCATTTATCCTAATTCCTTTAACTTTTCTTTGAGTTTTGGACGAACATGTTCTTTTAAAAATCCATAAAACGGCGTGAGTGAGAGATGTCGTTGTGATACATTAATAATATAATTTAATGTTCGTGGCAAATCATTTAAATAATAGGTGCTTTGGTCGCGCAAATATTTTCTCGCAAAAATAAATGATGCTTTTAAATGGCGTTGCATACCCGTGAGATCAAACCATCGAAGAAAGCATTCTTGAGATACATCCGGCATAAGCTTTGCCTCAATTGCTGCACGCCGATATTGTAGTGCCCATTGATTTACCTGCACTACAGGCCAGTTAATATAGCAATCACGGATAAGCGAAGCGAGATCATATGTTATTGGGCCAATCATAGCGTCTTGGAAATCTAAAATACCAAGATCTTCAGGAAGCAATAAAAGATTTCTTGAATGATAGTCGAGATGAATAAATACTTCGGGTTGTTCTTTTGCGTTTTCAAGCAATTGTTGATAAGTGTCATCTATTATCTGAAGTTGCTTTTTTGTTAATGCTAATTCGAGAAAGTCTTGAAAAAACCATTTGGAGCAATTAGCTAGCTCGCTTTCAAGACGTTCATCTGTAAATGAGGCAAGCTCCAAATTTTGTGTATCGACATTCTGTTGCATTAATAATAATTTCTCTAGAGCAAGTTTGTATAGTTTATCGGCGTTATCATGAGAGACTTCGTCGAGAAAAAGTTTGTCGCCTAAGTCAGAGAGAAGGAGGAAGCCTTCGGATGTATTTTTTTCGAGTATTAATGGAGCGTTTAGCCCTGCATTTTGGAGTGCAGTTGCAATTTTTATGTAGGGTAAACATGGTTCTTTTTTTGGAGGTGCATCCATGGCGATAAGTGAGGTTTTTTTATGATCTACCCGAAAATATCGGCGAAAACTTGCATCTCCAGTAACGGGATTCAAAGAAATATTGGAGACGTTCAGTACTTGTTTTAACCAGGCCTGCAACTGTTCTTGTCTTGTATCCATTTCAGCATCCTGCTAATAAAGATGTGTTTCGCACTTCGTTTGAAACTTGTGTTATTAGACCTTAAGTCATAAGCGACGACTTGTCAAAAATCGAGCGATATCTTTTTCATTAGGCATGTGATGATGATAATATACCGCTTTTCAGGTGTTGGCTTTAGAAAGATGACAAAATATATTTCTCGTAATTTTAGCGTTATTGTTGTCATTACAGCCATGTTGCTGTGTTTCTCGCAAGTAAGTTTTGCAGCGCCCTCTGAGTCAACATTATCAAAGACTTTGGGTTGGATTAATCAACCAAACAATCCTTATAATATTTGCGGCGGTTACTATAAAGAGTTGCCCATTATTTATATTCCAAGCCCTTATGTCACTTCACAAAAACAAAATTATGACTTTAAGTCTGATGAAACTATCTATTCGTTTAAAGGCGTGTCACAAGCAAAAGGCAATGTAAAAGTGACGCAGAAAGATAGCGAAATGACCTCAAATGTTGCATACATGTATCGTCATAAAACAACGAATACGCCTAAAACTATTAAAATGGTGGGAAATGTCCGTTTACGATCGCCAGGGCAATTGGTTGTTGCAAATGCTGGAGAGTTTGATGTAGTAACAAAGGCGAAAACTTTGGATAATGTTCAATATCGCATGGCGCTTGGAAAGCAAGGAACTGTTATCGTTAAAAATCCGAAAACAGGCAAATTTGAGAAGCATTTATATCAATTAAATGCACGTGGTGAGGCGAAAAAGTTTAAGCAAGTTAACCCGAAACTGGATGTGCTTAAAAGCGCAAGTTATACCACTTGTCCGCCGATTAGTCATACTTGGTTGTTGCGTGCAAGCAGCGTTACGTTGGATTCTAAAAAAGGTAGGGGTACTTCATGGAATACACGTCTATTAATACATGGCTTTCCTATTTTTTATACGCCATATTTTAATTTTCCTATTGATAAAAAGCGTAAAACAGGGTTTTTATTGCCGACATTTGGCCTTTCAAATTCGGATGGTTTTAGTACTTCTGTTCCGTTTTATTGGAATATTGCTCCAAATTATGATGCAACATTGACACCGAAGATTTTTACAAAGAGAGGCATTTTGACAAATGGTTTATTCCGTTATTCCACGCTAACAAGTAGTGGAAAATTTGATGCGGGTTATATCAAGAATGATCGTGAATTCAAATCATTTCAGAAATCTGCGGCAAGCAAATATAGTGGTAATCCAGCACTTGGTCGAATTTTAACAGCGAGTGATGATCGAAGGGCATTTAGTTGGCAAAACGATTCAACGTTTAATGACCACTGGAAAAACAGCGTTGATTATAATTATGTGAGTGATGATTATTATGTGCAAGATTTTGATACAAATATTATGGATGTATCCAATGATCAATTGATGAGGCGGGCAAACGTTAATTTTTTAAGTGAAAATTGGGATTTTTTGGGCAATTTCCAGGAATATCAAACACTTCATAAGGTTAACGGAGATGCGACTAATCAATATGCACGATTGCCTCAATTACAATTAAATTCCGATTATCCAGATGAATTGTTAGGGTTAGATTATAGCTTTACTTCTGAGTTTGATCGCTTTGTTAAAAACACTGATCCTGGTGCGGTCCGTGCAATTCAGGGAGATCGAGTAATTTTGCAGCCAGCAATTAAGTTGCCATTGACGTGGTTGTTTGCTTTTTTAACGCCTGAAGCAAAATTACAGATGACTAAATATCAAGTACAGCACGAAGTTGCTGGTAATCCAGATAATCCTGGTATGGCGATTCCCATTTTTGACATTAAGGGAGGATTATATTTTGATCGTTCTTTGAGTCTATTTAAGCATGATTATCGGCAAACGCTTGAGCCGGAACTATATTACTTGTATGTGCCTTATCGTAATCAAAATCATATGCCAATTTTTGATGCGGCTGCTCAAACTTTTAGCTATGACCAAATGTTTTCAACAAATAGTTTTAGTGGACTAGATAGAGTAGTGAATGCAAACCAGGTTACCTATGGTCTAACATCTCGTTTTATTGATGATGATACTGGTGATCAAAAAGCCATCATCAGTGTTGGACAAATCCACTATTTTGCTGATCGAAAAGTGAGTTTATATTCTGGGCGAACTCCACCGGCAATTAGCTCTACTGACCGGCAAGTTGTTTCACCAATTACTGCCACTGCTACATATGACATGACAAATCATTGGAGTGCAACGGGAAGTGCCGCATGGAACTCTCATCAAAAGAGTTTTGATAGTGATAGTCTTGATTTATCTTATCGTTTGGGCCCATTCCGATTGATTAATTTTGGATATGATTTTGTTCGTGGAGGTGATACATTATCGGGGATGCCATCTGGGAGCCCAAGAAATAACCTCAATCAGACGAATGTAACATCTGCTTGGCGTCTGACTGATCATTGGGGAGTCTTAGGGCGATGGAATTACAATTGGAGCCAGCATCACGTACAAGCGTTTTTCTATGGAGTGACATACGACAGTTGTTGTTGGGCTGTACGATTTTTAAATGGAAGGACATTTGTTGGGCCGAGCCCGTTGAATATAAATCGTAGTTATAATGATTATTCCTATAGATATGACACGGTATTTTATATTCAGTTTGCGCTAAAAGGATTAGGTGCTTTTGGAGATGGGAGCGCTCAAGGATTTTTAGAAAGCAACATTACTAACTATGTGGATCAATTTGGAGAGGTAAATAAATCTGATGTGTAAACTAACAAAATTTAAACCAATCGTTATTTCTTTTATTAGTGTGTTTTTGTTCATGGGAGTTTTTCAAGCTGGTTTTGCTGCGACACTTGCGCCTACGATACAACCTATTAATCGCATGGTTGCTATTGTTAATAACGAAGCAATCACTGAAGATCAGCTAAATACAAAAATGCGTTTAGTTACTCAGCAATTAAAAGCAGCCAAACAAAGCATTCCTCCTAAAAATATTTTACGTCAACAGCTTTTACAACAAATGATTAATGAAAAATTACAATTGCAGTTTGCAAAACGCTCAGGTATCCGCGCGAGTCAATCTGAAATTACCAGTGCAGTGAACCGCATTGCAAAACAAAATAAAAAAACGCTTAAAGAAATGTATCAATCGATTGAGCAGCAGGGTTGGACGATTAAGGCGTTCAAACAAGAGATGAGAACGGAGATTATAATACAGAAATTACAGGGTAGAGACGTTGCTTCAAGAATTAATATTAGTCAGCAAGAATTGAATGATTTTATTCAAGTAAATTTTCCTCCTGGGAAGACCACAATGCCTGAATATCATCTAGCGGTCATCACAATCAGTTTGCCATCAACTCCGTCTTCTCAAGACGTTACAAATGCGAAAGATCGGGCGTCAAAAATTGTTGCTCAGTTAAATAAAGGTGCTAATTTCAGCAAACTTGCTGCGACTAAATCAACAGGTACCTCCGTACTTAATGGCGGAGATTTGGGTTGGAAAAAACTGGCTGCATTGCCACGGGAATATTCAAAATTTGTGCCAACCCTCAAAGTGGGTCAGGTTTCCGATCCGATACGTACGGCAAATGGTTTTGACATCATAAAAGTATTATCTAAACGCCAATCTGATATCGCCAGCAGTTCTCGACGAAAAGAAGCTCAAGAGCTGTTATTTCAACGACAGTTTGCTGAAGAATTGCAGACATTTCTTGGTCGGTTACGTTCAGCAGCTTATATAAAGATTTTGTTATAAAAAGCAAAAGGTGAAAGGTGTCAGGCATTCGTTAAGTTCGTTAACTTTGTTAAGCAAAAAATATATTTGAATGCTCAAGTTAGCGAGCTTAACGAATGCCTGACACCTTTTTTATTTTCATAGCAATTTTATTATGTTTATGAGAGTATGACGTCATTCTATTTGCCATTCCCTTTCCTTTTCGAAAAATCTCCACTTCTATTGCTTTTTAGTTTATTTTCTTATGAGGAGATTTTTTATGACTATTTTAGATTGGCCTAAAAATGAAAGGCCGCGAGAGCGTTTGCTTAGTCAAGGAGCAACGAGCCTTTCTGATGCTGAGTTATTATCAATATTTTTGCGTACAGGTGTGAAAGGAAAATCAGCCATTGATTTGTCTCGTGAACTTTTGAAGAAAACAGGCAGTCTGCAACAACTTTTTTTAATGAGCCAGGATGAGTTTTGTTGTACGAAGGGGTTAGGAGAAGCAAAATATTCACAGCTACATGCGGCGTTAGAAATGATGCGTCGATATTTTTTTGAAACTATTAAGGTAGATGCTACTTTGGCTAATACTAGTGCAACAAAAAAATATTTATTGGCAAGTCTTTGTCAGAAGCAGCAAGAGGTATTTGCTTGCTTGTTGCTTGATACGAAGTACTGCGTGATTAAGTATGTTGAATTATTCCAAGGTGGTGTTAATGGCGCTACAATCTATCCAGGCGAGGTCGTCAAAGTTGCGTTATTGCATCACGCAACTGCGGTGATTTTAGCCCATAATCATCCATCAGGGGATTTAACGCCAAGCAAGGCTGATCTTCAGGTGACAAGACGATTACAAAAAGCATTGGCTTTAGTGGAGATTGAGGTTTTAGACCATATTATTGTTGGGAAAGGGGAAGCGGTATCTTGTTTTAATGGCTGAAATGGCGAATATTGCTTGCCTGATAGTTCAAGATTTGCTATAAAGCTCATCTTTAAAGTTTATTAAAGATTTGGAGTTACTAATATGTCACGTGTTTGCGCAGTAACGGGTAAGCGTCCGTTATTTGGTAATTCAGTATCACATTCAAATATAAAAACGCGTCGTCGTTTTCTGCCGAATTTACACCAACATCGTTTTTGGTTAGAAAGCGAAAAGCGGTATGTTAAATTGCGTGTTAGCGCTAAGGGCATGAGAATTATTGATAAAAAGGGTATCGAGGTTGTATTAGCGGATATCAAAAAGCGTGCAAAAACTGATAAATAGGTGGATTTATGGCATCAATTCGAGAAAAAATTAAATTAGTTTCAACAGGTAAAAATAAGCTTGGAAAGCGAACTGGTTATTTTAAAACGACAACGAAAAATAAGCGAACCGCTACTGAGAAATTAGTGATGAGATGCTTTGATCCGAGAGCATGGAACCCAGAGACAGGACGTTGTGGTATGCATGTAGAGTTCAAAGAAGATAAAATTAAATAGCTCATTTTACCTATCAAATCAAAAGTATTTTTTTAAAAAACTCGCAAAAATAGCGGGTTTTTTTATGAAAAGTATTGCCGTTTTGAGTAAGAAAATGTATATTTCCGCTTATTTTACAAGCAGTTAGAAGTGTTTATGCCGTGTTTTGTTGTGATTGCCTGGTTTATACGAAAATTCGGTTTTTCGAGGTGGCTTTAAGGTTTCCTTAAGAATACTGGGCTATAATGTGGGTGTGCAGAATTTGTTTGAGAGCATAATATGGAACAAACCTCGTCGGATGATATGTTTACGATTTTATACGAGGTGAATGGCCAAAAGTATATTGTTGGTGTCACAAATGAACAAGAGCCGCAAATTGCGAGTATGGGGGTTAATACCTCGCGGCCCTTACCAAAAAATATGCGAGATGCGCTCCTTCAAATGGTGAAGAAAGTAAGAAATTTGGATCACGATCCAAAAATTATTGATTTTAATTCACCGGCTAGTCATGCTTCAGAGACTTTGTTTGGTAACTATAGTGTGACACCGATTAGTGAGAGTGGAGATACGAAAACGGTTGAAGAAGTTTTAACTGAATTAGAATCAAGATTAAGAAAGAAAGCCTCTGAGGAGGGGTGAGAAATGGCAACAATAAGTTTACAAGTTGAAGGTGGTGAGACGTCAGATAAGTTAATGGATCTTATGCTGGATTCTTTTGCTGCGCATAGTAATAATTTGCCATTGAATGACGTTGTGCAAGTGCAATCAAAACCAAGCTTGTTAAACAGATTTAGCTTCTTTTCAGGTTCTGGAAGAAAAGTGTCAGAAGCAGCATTACAAGCGCCTACAGCCCAACAACAGATACCAAGCAAAAGCTAGTAGTTTTTTTGAATGGACCCTGATTTATAGTTTTAACGCTTCTTTTTGTTTGCCAATAATGTCAGTAATACCTGCTTTTGCAAGATCGATCATCTGATTAAATTCTTCATGGCTAAAGGCTTGGCCTTCTGCGGTGCCTTGAATTTCAATTAATCCATTCGAATCATTCATAACAACATTCATGTCAGTTTCAGCGGTTGAATCTTCTTCGTAATCTAAGTCTAGGACTGGGATGCCATTGTGTATGCCGACTGAAACAGAGGCAATCAAGTTTTTTAAAGGATTTTTATCGAGTTTGTTATGGTCATATAGATAGCGAATGGCATCTGCAAGCGCAACGCAGCCTCCTGTAACTGATGCGGTGCGGGTTCCACCATCGGCTTGGATAACATCGCAATCAACAATAATTGTAAAATCGCCTAATAAAGTGAGGTCGACAGCTGCTCGAAGCGATCGGCCAATTAACCGTTGGATCTCTTGTGTGCGACCTTGTTGTTGGCCACGTTTGGCTTCGCGGTCAGTTCTTTCATTGGTTGCCCGAGGGAGCATGCCATATTCAGCTGTTAACCATCCTTGCTTCGTGTCTTTTAGGAATCTAGGGACGCCTTTAATAACACTTGCGTTACAAAGCACCTTGGTATTGCCATATTCGATTAATACAGATCCCTCTGCATGGCAGGTAAAATGTCGTGTGATTTTAATTTCACGTAGTTGATTTGGTTGTCTTTCGCTAGGTCTCATATTGTTTTACCTCATCAGAAAAAATGTAAGTATACGGATTTTGTACGAATTGGCCAAGAAAACATGTAGAATGGCGCATAATAATTCAATGAGGGTAGATGAAGATGACACAAAGTATGACGGCATTTGTCAGTGTGCAAGGCCAAGAGAAATTCAAACCATTTGTTTGGGAGATACGTTCGGTGAATCATCGATATCTTGATCTCAGTTTTCGAATGTCTGAACGTTTTCGGGAATTAGAGCCTGCTTTACGCGAAATTGCCGGGAAGCACTTAAGTCGAGGGAAAGTTGACTGTTCATTACGGTATCGACAAGAGACAGCTCCTGCAGAAAAATTTCAAATTAATGATGATATTGTAAAACAATTACAAAGCGCCCATCAGAATATCCAAAAAAGTTTTAATGACCCAGTCACGTTAAATTTAAGTGATATTTTGCGATGGCCTGGCGTTATGAAAACTGATGAAAAGGATCAAGCTGAGCTACATCAGGGGATTCTTGATTTATTCAAAGAGGCTGTCAGTGAGTTTAATCTTGCGCGCGAAAGAGAAGGCAATCAGCTGGCTAAATTGTTAAAGGATCGTTTGTCTGAAATAGATAAACAAATTAAAAAAGCACATGACAATTTACCAATCATATTAGAAGCTCAGCGTGAGAAATTGATGAAAAAATTCAGTGAAGCCAAACTTGAATTGGATCCTGAAAGACTAGAGCAAGAAATGGTTTTTGTCGCGCAAAAAGCAGATGTGGCTGAAGAGCTAGATCGATTGCTCGTTCACATCTCTGAGGCAAATCATGCGTTGAAGTCAGATAAACCTTGTGGTCGTCGTTTAGATTTTTTAATGCAAGAATTTAATCGTGAGGCGAATACTTTAGGTTCAAAGTCAATTTCAGAAGTTACAACGTCAGTGTCGATCGAGTTAAAGGTTTTGATTGAGCAGATGAGAGAGCAGGTTCAAAACATTGAGTAGGTCTTATACCCATTGCAATCAGAGATGCGAAGTTCTTATTTAGCTCCGAAGGAGCGGCATGTCTATAGCCCAGCCCGTGAGGGCTGGGAATAATATTGATAGTAGTATTAAGAGGTCTGAAAGACCGGCATAAAAACAATATCTAACCGAATTTTATGTCGGTCCTTCAGACCTCATCGCTTGGGAGTCTTGTCTGTCCCGGTCCTTACGGACCGGGCTATACAAATACCGCTCCTTCGGAGCTAAATGTTTTCATTTTTTTAATTCAGGATCTTTTGGTATCAGGGCGCAGGTTTTTTTGTCGATGCGATAGGCAATCCCATTGTGAATAAACAGCTTAATCTTTCCATTTTTTAGAGCCCCTTGTTTCAACCGTAAAAGGGGGAAGCCATTCGGATCATGTAAAGTTGTTGTGTTTTCATCTGCCATAATGTCAGCTTTTTTTACTGCAATAGAGAAATACGCGTTTTGATTTTTATTTGTTTTGTTGTGTAGCATTTCTTCAATTTCACTTTGATTCGCATAGATGGGGCGATTGACGCTATGGTCGTAAAGCGCTTTTGGGAGTAACAAATTTTGCCATGACCTTAATGCTTGACCTTGTGCATTGAAAAGGCAGACATAAATAAGAGTTTCATCCTCCGCTAACTCATTAGCATTTTTCGCGTTTATTTTTGGTTTGTGTTCCTTTGCGCTAATTTCATTGTCGACTTTATTTGATAGAGATTCAAGCTGGGTTTTTAGGATATTAAAACGCACACCAATATCATGATTTTGACGTAGTTGATGTTCAATGTTAACTGCTTCTTGAATGATCTGATGTGTTTCATTATCGACAGGCTCAGCTTGTTCAAGATCATGCAATTTAGCGATGGTCTCATTCAGCTGCTTTGTGAGGTCTTGTAGATAGGCTTTTTCGTCAGTCATCGTTTCTTTCAAAATAATAAAACAATAGCTGCCATTCTATGTGATTTTTCTAAAAGATAATACGAAAAAATGGAGAAGTTAACAATTTATGACTTGCTTGATCCAGGCGATCGAACACTTTTAGGGGGTTCAGCATGTTCGGTTTTAGCTTTTTTAACGCGGGAATAAAAAACTCCGACTAGCTTTAGGAGTTGACTGACTTCAGCAGTAAACTTACCGTTAGTTAGGCCAGTAGATTTTGGCGCAAGATCGTTGGAGCTCGACTTAACAGTAGAAGCTTTAAAATTGCCAAGAAGTTTAGATGTTGTGTTATTGACTTTATCTTTTGCCATTTTTATTCCTTTTGCTCATAACAGTTCATTTCACGGTGCAATTATAGTCTTTTTTAAGAGAAAAACCATGAAAATATCTGAATTTTTTGGATTAGCGAATTGACTCACAATTTAGGTTACCGAGCTTCTGAGAGATAGTGGGCAAAAAGTGATTCGTTGACTCATAATTAAGGTTACCCAAATTATGGAGGCAACCTGATGAGAAAACGATTA
>SDBS01005402.1_pt1 | contig 12457 bp, 12 predicted proteins | sample 2277091 | NCBI WGS metagenome assembly SDBS01 (sample SAMN10404972, study PRJNA504765) | marine sediment metagenome | isolation source: marine sediment core GS10_PC15, 163 cmbsf | place: Arctic Ocean: Southern Knipovich Ridge | collected 2010 | reverse complement strand
ACAATAGATTATCCAGCAGCAATAGATTATTTAGTAGATGTTAATCAATTTAATTTCACATGGGTAGAAGTTACTCCAGACAATTGTTGGTATACAAATGATACTGGTGTAACAAACTATTCTGTTCAAGCATGTACTTCTAATTTCACAGGAGTAGTTAGTGCGGAGGGAAGCAACACTTGGATTGTTTGGATGAATGATACTTCTGGAAATGAAGGAAGTGATAGTGTGACATTTACTAAAGATACGGTCTTCCCTTTAATTGATGTTAATTATCCTCAAGCCCCAACAGTAGAAAATTACACCTCTGCTATGACAATACTTAATTTTACTTATACAGAAGGTAATCCAGACAAGTGTTGGTATAATAATTCTGTAGGAGCAGTTAATCTTTCTGTTCAAGCATGTACTTCTAATTTCACTGGAGTACCTGGTGCTGTTGAAGGATATAATAATTGGACTGTTTGGATGAATGATACTGTTGGAAATACAAACAGTTCTAGTGTAACTTTCTTTCAAGATACTGTTCCACCAGTAATTGCTATAGATTATCCTCCAACAAATGTTTGGTATGGTTGGGATACTGATGGGAATGCTACAATTGTTCAACAATTAAATTGGTCATCAACAGATACTAATCTTGATGGTTGTATGTATACAAATAATGATAGCACAAATACTACAATAGCTTGCAATACAAATGCTACAATGATGAGCCCTTATGGTTCTTATGATTGGTTTGTTTATGCTAATGATACTTCTGGAAACTGGGCACAAGATACGGTAACGACTAAATATGCTGCTTTAATTAATAATTCTTTAACAGCCAATACTACAAGCTATGAAACAAAGAGTGAAACATTTATTCTTAATGTAACTTATGATGCAACAGAGTTCCCAACAGCAAGTGCTATATTAAATTATTCTGGAGTAGGATATGCTGCTGGAAGAACAGGGGCTGGAGATACAGCAATCTTCACAAAAGTTTTAGACTTACCTTCTGTAGGGAGCCTAACAAATGAATCATACTTCTTTAATATTACTTTGAACAACGGAACTAATAATTATTATACAACAGACCCATTTAATGTAACCGTAACTCCAATTTCATTCTTATTATGTAATGCTACTTACACAGATATATTTCTTAATTACACTTTTAAAGACTCAGAGTCTGGTGCTTTTATAGATGCTTCTGTGCCAAGTGCCGACATTGATTTTTGGTTAGGAGATGGTAATCAAAAAGATTCTTATTCTTATAATACTGCAGCAGATAACTATAGTTATGCTTTTTGTTTTTCTGCGCCCAATGAAACTATTCATGTAGATTCAACATTCAGATATGAACATGACCCAGGCTATAGTATAAGAACAGAAAGTTTAGTAGGAGATTTAACTAATATAACAACTGACACAATCCTTTTCCTTACAGGAACTTCTAATGGGCAATATATTACCTTTAGGCTTCAAACTGGAGCTGGTGCTGCGGTAAGTGAGGCAACCATGCAAGTTGAAAGAAAAATAGGAGGAGCTTGGACAAATATTGGAACAGATAACTCAGATGATGCAGGGCAAGTAGTATTTTATTTAGATGTTACTCTAGACCATAGATTTACAATTACCCATGCAGATTATCAAACAGAAGTCTTAATTATTAGACCTTCTCAACCTGTTTATACTTTTATTTTATCTTTAACTGGCGGAGACCCAGCACGATATATTTCTCCTCTTGATGGTATTAATTTTTCTTTTTCTCCTAAACCATTAAATTGGTTAGTGGGAGAAGGACTTCACCCATTTACATTTAATGTAACTGCTAGTTTAAGTAATCTTGTAAGTTATTATATGAATATTACAGATATTGACCAAGTTGAAATAAATGCTTCTTTAGGAACAACAGCTACTGGAGGAAATCTATCAGTATATATTAATCTCTCTGAGTATAGAAAATTATATGGTTATTTTTATATAGATATTGGTAATGGAACTTTTTTATTAGACCCAGCTATTTGGTTTACTTCTGAACCACCAGGTAGTTTTTCAGTAGTGAGTTTATTTAGAAATATAGCATCATCAAATACAGATATAGAAGATAATTATGCTATGTTAATGTTAACTTTCTTTATATTATTTATGGGAGTAGCATTAATATCAAAATCAACTGGAGCGGAAATTACTTCACCAGGAATAAATAGTTTGTTAATCTTTTTTCTTGTTACGGTTTTAACTTTAACTGGAATTTTAACAATTGACTTTGGTGTAGAATCTACATCTTTTATGAATAAATGGGGCATATGGTTTATAACCTTTTTCATGACATTAGGTATAACTATTGGCCAATGGAGTAAAAGATGAATTTCACTAAATTATTATTAATGGTCTTTGCAGTTAATATTGCTCTTTTAATGACTGGGTTAGCACAAATACCTTTTGTATCTCTTTTTGAAATGATTACAAACCCAACATTTTTTGCAACTAACACTTTCTTTGTAAAAATGACAGGAGTAGTCGCTGGGGCAACAGCAGTAGCAGTAGTAGTTGCAACAGTTATTACTAGAAGTGAGATATTCATATTTGCAAGCCTTACAGGAGTATTCTTAACTTTCACAGTACCACTTGTGGAATTGTTCATTCTTGTAAGTGAACAATCACATGTTTACCTTGCTTGGATTTTAGTAGCACCACTTATTTTATTATATTTCATGGCAGCATTAGCTTGGTGGAGAGGGAGAGCGGTTTAAAATGAATTTCTTTGATTTATGGGTTATAGAATTGTGGGGCTCTGGTTTAGTTTCTCTATTTGCTACTGCTGTTATTTATACTGGAATTGGACTCTTTTGTAGGGTTGGTTTCATGACTTTAACTATGCTGCTTGGATTATACTTTATAATATTTGGACTTGGATTTTATGGGATGATCTTTTGGTTCCCTCTTTTCCTATTCTCATTATTTTTCCTATTCCTTCAAGTATATAAATTTGCACAAGGACGTACTGATTAATAAAATGGATAAAAAAGATAGAAAAAATTATGAAGAAATGATAAGGCAATTGTATGAATTAAAAGAGCTTTTATATATTTGTATGGAACTTGTTTTTGGGAGAAATACTATTAATTATATGAGGAGGCGTGTAAAAGAAGATGATAATACACAATATTAATAATACTAAAGAGTCCACAGGTTTAATAAGCCTTTATTCAGCCACATCATTGTGGTTGGGCTCTTTAGTAGAACCGCAGATAGATTTAAAAAGAAGGGGGGCTTATATTAAAAAATGGTAACATATGGAGTAAGTGATACACCAACTGGTATTTTTGAAACTTCAACTGGGGAAGAAATATCACGACAACAAGCAGAACAACAAAAGCGGGATGCAGAAGCAGCAAGTGCAAAAGCTGAAGCAGACAGAAGAAGAGAAAGGGATAGAAAAAGAGACAGAGATAGAAGAAGGGAAGAAGAAAGAATTGCAGAAGCTGCAAGACAAGCTAACCTTAAAGCACTAGCAGATGCAGCAGCTAAAGCTGAAAGAGACAGACTTGCTAGAGAAACAATAGCTAAAGCTGAAGCCGACAGACTTGCTAGAGAAGCACAAACTATATTTGATACAGAAAAATTTAATGAAGAACAAGCAAGAATTGCAGAAACAGAAAGAAGAATTAAAGAACAACAAGCAGAAAGAGATAGAATTGCTAGAGAAACAATATTCCAAACTCCTACTCCAACACCAGTAACTCATGTTCCATCAGCTGTAGTACCTGTTCCAACCACTCCCAAAATTGATTTGGAGAAAAAATGGAATGAAGCAATTATGGGGGATACATTTGTTGGTACAACAAAATTAAGATCAGAATTTGGGGGAGTTAAATACAAATATGATAGATTGATAAAAGATGATAAATTTATAGGTACTCAAACTCAATATGATAATTATATAAGAGAAAGTGAAGCGTTAAGTCAAGCATTATCAAAGGAATATAATACATACAAAAAAGATGTGGAAGATTATAATTATGAATTAACTCATTATGGAATATTTACTACTGCAACTGGATTAGCTGCTGCTCCAACTATTATTCCTCCAACACCACCACCAACTGCACGAGAAGAAGCTTTACAGATGAGTTTACCTGCTGGAGAAAGAGATTTGCCACCAATGACTCTTCCACCAGAACCACCAACAATGAAGGAAAAAGTTATTGGAAAAATTAGTGAAATTTCTACTAAAATAATAGACCCAATTTCTAAAGTAGAAGTTCCATTCACAGATACTAAAATAGTTGACATTCCATTTTTTGAGACCACAATTGGTGAAGCAGCTAGTTTACCTGCAAAAGCAATTGAAGGCATATTAGATTTTAGTGCAGCAGGATGGGAAGACCTTTACGATAAAACTTATGGTACAATTGAATTACAACCGATGACTTGGAAAGGACAAGGTACTAAACCTAAAAGAAATACAATTGAATGGAAACAGGCAATTGTTATGGGAACACTTGTTCCAACAATTACTGGTGAAAAAGTGGGAAAGATTATAAAGACCACTGGGGAATTAGCTACTTATGTTACACCTATATTGGGATTAACCTACATCGCTTCAAGTGCTGCTAAAGGAATTAATACTTATTCTAATCCAGAAAAAGAAGCAGATAGAAGATTTGAAGAATATTATAAAGAATATAAAGCAGATTATGATGTGGCTTATAAAAATTTGGCATCAGGATATGAATTATCAGATATAAAAACAAAAGCCCAATTAAGAACAGAAGTTATGTCTGAAATAATCACTAATGTTAAATCGGGAGCAGCAATTGAGGCGGCTACAAGTTTAGCATTCCTAGGGGGAATTGGGGCTGTTAAAACTGTAGGGGCTGGATTAAAAGTTGTTCCTAGAACAAGTCTTGGTGGACTTTCTAAAAAAGAAATAGCAGAAGCTGCTAAAGCAGCTACAAAAGAATTTAAAGCTTTAGAATCTGCACCTGTTAAATTCTTTGAAGTAGTTGAAAAAGATACTGGGAAAATTATTACTAAAGGATTCCAAGAAGCAAAAGGATTAAAAACAGAGTTTGTTATAGAAGGGGCATTAAAGAAAATTGATGGTAAAGTTTTTTTACCTAAGGCTACAGGGAAAGGAATAACTACTGGAGAAATTTTAGTGAAAGGAAAACCAGTACAAGTTATTTCACCAAGTGTGTTTGAAGTAGGAGCTAAAGGAGTTTCTAAACCTATTGGAAAGATAGGAGATGTAGAAGTATTTGGACAAATAGGCAAAACTGTGACAATTCCTGGAGCATCATCTATCGCATTTTATAAAGCACCACCAAAAGAATCAATTGGGCTTTTAACAAAACCAAAAGAAATAAAACCCGAAGTAATTACTAAACAGATAGAAAAGAATATTTTTATAGGTGGAAAACCTTCAGTTGATGTTGCAGAACAAGTTGCTTTTAAATTTGGAAAAGAAAAATATGGTACTACTAGAGACCCATTAGGTGTTGAATATAAGCCAGAATTAACTTTAACTAAAGGAAAGGATACTTTGGGCCTTACAATCACTAAACCAAAGACACCAGGATTTTTTGAAGGAGAAGTTGTAAAGGTAGGAGAAATTCCATTAAAGATTAAAACACCAAAGCCTGTTGTTGCTTCTGTTACTTTTGAAATAAAACCTTCTTTATTAATTACTAAAACACCACTTGCTAAGACCTTTGCAGGTCCTAAACCTAAATTTCCAACACCAAAACAAAATATCCCAGGGATTTATAATGTTGGAGGCACAAAACAATTTGCAGGTGTTACTGAGCCTGGTTTTATTCCTATTCATATACCAACAAAAGTTCCTATTCTTCCAAAACCAGTTATAAAAGCCCCTACTATTAAATTAACTATTCCATTAAAGATTAAAACTCCAATCCCTAAGGTTAAAACACCAATCACTAAACCTAAATTTATTCCAGATTATCTTCCTTCAATGGTTGGGGGAACTGGACTGGTATTAACCAAATCACTTCCTAGTATAACTCCTAAGATTAAATTTGAAGAAACTATTGTTTCAGGACCTCTTATAATACCCAAGCCAGCAACTACCACCACCTTTATGGAACCACAAGTTACTACTAAATTTTTAGAACCCTTTGCTGTTACTACAGGATTAACAACTAGCATACTTGATACTAAAACAGAAGTGGACGTTATTCAAGTTCCTAAATTAACTACAACAACTATTCAAGTTCCATTATTAAAATCAAAAACAGATACTATGGCTATCCAAGCATTTAAACAAAGTCAAGTTAGTGCACAAGCACTAATCTCAAGGCCTGTTCTTAAAACAAGAGAAATAGGTGTTAGCCCAAGGCCAAGGTTCAGAATACCTCCGTTCTTAATTCCATCGCCAGCTAAGAAAAGAAAAGTGAGGAAAAAAGTAAGGAAAGTGAGACCTGGAACTTATACAGGATATATTAAAAGATTTGGTAAGTGGAAAGTCCATACTACTGGAGCAAAGATACCTGTAATGGCAAAAACTAAAAGGAAAATTAAAAGAGAATTAGGTGCTTCATATAAAATTAAAGGACCTCAAGGTAAGTATGTTATGATTCCAATTACGAGACAATTTAGAAGAAGTAGGGCAAAGAAAACACCTTATGTAATGGTAGAAAAGGCAAAATATAGATTAAATGCTCCTAAAGAAAAATCTGAGATTAAGTATGCTAAAAAAATAGCCCCTAAGAAAAAGAAGAAAGTAAGGAGAAAGAAAAGAAAAACTAATATGTTCTTTAAATAATAAAATGTCAATAGCAAAAAACATACTTGGAATTGTGCCTGGTCTTCAAGCCACTGCTCTAGTAGCACACAACATCCCAAAGAGTGTAGACTTCAAACCAAAGAAGAGAAGAAAGAAGAATGGAACTAAGAAATTGGTTAAGAAAGGAGTTCACACACTAGTAGGTATAAGTTTAATGGGTCCAACTGCAAGTATGATAAACAAAATGTCCTAATTTCTTAGGCGAAACAAAAAAGAGGTAAACATAGCAAGTAAGGCGAAAATGGTTCTGTTCAAAACCCATAGGCATAGGTTTAATGACTTTCGTATAATTCGTATATTATACGAACTTAAATATAAACAAAATGGATGTGGATCCCCATTACATTTTTCGCAATCCGTTTAGCTTCTACCATAAAGATAAACTATTCTGGCATCCAAGTAAATGCTGCTGCCATAGATATAATTATTCCTAATGCTATTGCTACAACTCCAAATGCTTGAGTATACCAATCATTGATACTTCCAAAGCCGTATATTAATACAAACATTCCTGATAAAAGGAACATTATTCCTGCAAAGAATCCCATTGTTGGAATTTCCATTGCATATCCTATCACTAAAAGCAATACTGCAAACACTCCAAAGAATATTAATATTAAATTATTGTTTCCTTCTGTTCCTGTTGAAGTTATTGTGATTACTCCTGTATCTTCTCCAAACAACTCAGATTCATAACATGATTGTTTGTATGGGTGGTCTCCTAATGCAAAGGTGTTTGGTAATGTATAATTTGCTATTCCTGTTCCTACTCCTAATGTCATTGGTTGATTTTCAAACATAAATGTCCCATTAGTATATATTACAGTGAGATTACATCCAGCTGCTGCCGTGATATTACTATTAGCTTCCTTATATGAACAAGGTAACTTAATATCTACAATTTCGTGTTGTTTGAAAGTTAAAGCTTCATTTGCTGCTGAAATGTTAGGTATAACTAATAAAGCTATAATAGCTACTAAACAAAATATTATTATTTTTAATCGGGTCTCATTCATCCTATTATTAACCTCCCTTCTGATTCAATATACATAATAGCATTGTTATCTGGAGCTTCTGAATTAGCTACTTCTATTGTTGCATTAATTGTAGCGTTTCCAGCTTTATAAAGTAATAAATCATTTGCTCCGATATCTGTATCTGTTGATAATACACAATAATCTGACATTGTAATGTTCCAATCTCCTACATCATAAGTACAAGAATCTTCTGGTGGAAAGATAGTAGTATAATTAATTCCAGTTCCACCATTCCATAAATCTGAGGCTTCTGAAGCAGTAATTGTTCTATTCCACACAGCCCATTCATCTATCCATCCATCTGTCCAAACATTATGTCTAGGGATATACATCGTTAAACCACTATTACTCCATCCATTTGGGAAGGTATTAACCATAGCCAAATCCCCATTAATATATCCAATTCCTAGATTAGGAGTATTATCAAAAGAATAAATAATATGATTCCAAGCTCCTTGAGTTAAAGATTTATTGCTTGTGATAACTTGCCAAGCACCAGTATGTAAATAAAATTGAACCACTTTAGCCCCAGTTGTTGCCACAGATTCTTTATTAAGTCTAATATAAGTGAACGTACTTCCACTAACTGTCACAGGATAAACCCAATAAGAAAGTGTCCAAGTATCATTTAATATTGTAAAAGGATTAATATAATCTCCTGTAGCATCAAAATCACAAGAAGAAACACCTAATTTCCCTGTTTCCCAACCAGGAGAACCTATGAAGGTTTCATCGTAAGCTCCTGTTACTGCATCTCCAACAGCTACTCCAGCATTTTCATCACAACGATAATAAAAAACTAAACCAGTATTCAATCCTTCAGTCCATACAGCCCATTCAGTTATTCTTATTTCATCTTTATCATTAATCATAAAAGTAGGAATCCATTCTATACTATCTCCTTTTTGAACATCAGTATACAATCCAATTGTTATCTTTTCACCTTTTTCAAAATTAACTTTCTCTAAAGGTAACCATTCAATTACATCTCCTATGTGAGTTCCTGTTAATTTATGAACACAGACTATTGTTTTGTTTTCTTTATAAACTTCTTCACAAACTTCACTATATTCTTCTATATCTCCTTGAACAATTGTTTTAACTTTAAACCAAATTTCCCTTTCAATAGGTTTCATTCCGTCATTTCTATCTCTTAACTCTATTTCAGAAATAAAAATCTTTACTTCTTCTATAGCATAATTTTCATATTCTGCAAATCTTACAGGGCCTCTTGCAACATGATTATTTAAAGGAGTTTGTAAAGTTAATTTTACTGTATCTTTTGCTAGAGAATCTGATATTAACATTGTTCTTGTTATTTTATCATAAGAAGTTGTGTTAATATCTTTTGCTTGCACATCTTCACCACCAATTAATACGAAGGCTGCGGTAGTAAGGAGTGCCAAAGAAACAAACATTACCGCAAGAAGAAGAATTTTTTTCATTCTAAGCAGAGCAAATCTCTCCTCCAGAATTAAAGATTATACAATTATTAGCATTAGCAAATGTTAAATTACCAGTAATTTCTGCATTACCTACAACATCTAACATTTCTCCTGGTGTATCAGTTCCGATGCCTACGTATCCTGGAGACACATCAACAAATAATAAATTAGAATCAACAATTAAATCATAAACTATGTTCACTCGTCCAATAGCATCGACGGTTAGGGCTTGGTCTGGCGTTCCATCACTTGCACTTAACTCACTATGTCTATGTAAAGCATTTACCATGCTATTATTTATTAATGGAAGATAACTTGACTGATTTCCAGACCAGAATACATCAGGTTGAAGATTAGTTGAGTTATAGAAGCTCCAGCCATCTATTGTTGCTAAGGTTGCATAATTACTTTGATTACCAGACCAGAATACATCAGGTTGAAGATTAGTTGAGTTATAGAAGCTCCAGCCATCTATTGTTGCTAAGGTTGCATAATTACTTTGATTACCAGACCAGAAAGGATCAGTTTCAGTTATATTAACATCCATTAAAAAAGACCCATTACCAATGAAATATTGTGAAGTTATATTAAAAGGGCCTGTGTCCCAGTTTCCTGTTAAAGGAGTTGTTCCATCATGGTAAATTGCGAATGGGTCTGATTCTGAACTACTTGGTGTTGCAGGTCCTTCAGATACTGTTACCCAATCGAATTGCCATTTATGTGCTTGATTTGGAGGACCATTAGTAGTAAAAAATCTTAATTGAACTAAACCGCCACTAAGGTGGTTATCTTGGTCTATGATAGGATAAACAAAAACTCCCCAATCATGGTGTGGACCTTCTATTGCATAATTTTCCCAATCATTATCATCATAATCCCAAACTTGAAATTGGAAATCATGACTTTCATCTGCTTCTGATTTATATCTATATAATACTTGATTTACATTATCTACTCCTGTGAAATTTATTCTTAAATCAAAGTCAGAGTTTACTTCTGAGATATTATAAGTAGCACCATGATACTCTGTTAAATTATCAACCACTCCTTGCCCTGTCCCAGTAACTACTTGAAGAGATGTGGCATTGTAAAAAAGAGTTTGTAGTTTTGCGTCAACGTAAGCAGCCATAGAAGAATTATAAATTCCAATAGTTGTATTCATTACAGCATCTGAAAAACTTAAAATAGTTCCTGTAAAAGAAAGGTAAGGTGAATCTTCTGTCCAGTTAAAAACACCTCTAATATTAGTAGCATTAAAATCCCCTACTACTGAAAGACTAGTTCCAGAAATAGTCCATGGGTCTCCAGCAGCATCTAAAGCTCCAATTATATTAGAACGGAGATGTGTAAAATTTATTATATCAAAGAAAACATCATCCCCATATATATCCCAAGTAGAAATATCTATATCTCCTGTTGCTCCTGTGTAAGGAACATAAGAAAGATTTGTTCTATTCAACCAATCGTCGTTATTAGCTGTGTAGTTTGTATTCCACCAAGTGTTGTTCATTAAAGTTCCATTGACAGCATTAGCCCAAGTTATTCCAGCAGACCAAGTTGTGTTATATAAAGAATAATTAGCTGACCATAGAGGTTCTGTTATAGGGGCAAATGTAGCACCAACATAAGCTAACATGGAGGTGTTATAAATTCCGATAGTGCCATTCATTGCCGCATCAGAAAAAGAAAGAGTTTGAGTATCAAAAGAAAGGTAAGGAGAATCTTCAGTCCAGTTAAAATAACCATTAAACATTGTAGTATTTATATTTTCAACTACCCATAACCGTCCTCCAACATCTACATCGTCTGTTACATCTAAATCATTTACTACATCTAAATCATTTGCGGCAGTAATATCATGAGCATCTAAATCCCATCCTGCTAAATCAAGTGGTCCCGTTGCTCCTGTGTAAGGAACATAAGAAAGGTTTGTTGTGTTTGACCAAGTTGTATTGTAAAGAGTATAATTTGCAGACCAGAAAGCTTCTGCTGGGGGATTTGTTGCATTGTAATAATCAAAACCTATTATTGTCGCAAGAGAAATTGCTGTTCCTGGAACCCACATACCTGTTGCAGCATCCCATTCAAGAACATTTGTATCGGCTACGCCAGCTACATTAGTATCTCCCAATTGGGAAAGGTTTGTTAGGTTACCAAATAAAACAACGCCACCTGTTGGTGAAGTCATTTGAACTCCGTAACCACTAACTAAAGAAAGAGTAAAAACTAAAAAAGAAAAAATAAAAATATATTTGGTTATTTGGCTAGGCAATTTACACAACTCCTGCTTGTCTTAAGCTTGAGTATGTAACTGCTAATCCAATTCCTAAAATTGCTAGAGCGAAGAAACCTGGTACTAAATTAAGTACTGTTGATCCCCAAGAACTTGCTGTGTATAAAGCAGTTGTAGATTGGTTTTCAATTGCTGTTCCATTAGTACAGACACCACCTGAGTGAGTTCCGTAATAAATACTTGCATTATTTGAAGTACCTCCACCTGTTTGACCACATGGTCCTGCTGCACTAATCACTTCAGTTGAAACTGGTCCGATTAAAGATGTTCCAACAAGAATAGATACAAAGCCTCCGATTAAATTTGCTATCATTTTAGTTTATTTAAACAACTCCTGCTTGTCTTAAGCTTGAGTATGTTACTGCTAAACCAATTCCTAATATTGCTAGTGCGAAAAAACCTGGTACTAATTGTAGAACTGTTGAGCCCCATGAACTTGCATTATACAAGTGTGAGTCACATGTTCCAGTCACTCCGTAGAATGTTGCATTATCACTACATGCTGCTTCATTTACAGTTGTTGAAACTGGTGCAATTAAAGATGTTCCTACAAGAATAGATACAAAGCCTCCGATTAAATTAGCTATCATTTTGGATTATTTAAACAACTCCTGCTTGTCTCAAGCTTGAATATGTTACAGCTAGTCCGATTCCTAAAATTGCAAGTGCAAAGAATCCTGGAACTAATTGAAGAACAGTTGCTCCCCAAGAACTTGCATTATATAATGCTCCTGTGTCTGCTGCTGCAGTGTTAACTTCCTGAGATACTGGTCCGATTAAAGATGTTCCTACAAGAATTGATACAAATCCGCCTATTAAGTTTGCTATCATTTTGTTATTATGTTTATTATTACTGTCCTCCTATTCCCCAAAAACGCTATAC
>SDBS01005401.1_pt1 | contig 12458 bp, 8 predicted proteins | sample 2277091 | NCBI WGS metagenome assembly SDBS01 (sample SAMN10404972, study PRJNA504765) | marine sediment metagenome | isolation source: marine sediment core GS10_PC15, 163 cmbsf | place: Arctic Ocean: Southern Knipovich Ridge | collected 2010 | reverse complement strand
GTCTTTCTGTTCTCGACGGTGGCTGTTATGTCCAGGAACACCAGCTCGTCGGCGCCGGCTTCGCTGTAAGCGGCGCCGCTGGCCGCCGGATCGCCCACATCCTTTAAGTTCACGAAATTAACGCCTTTTACCAGACGCCCGTCCTTCACGTCCAAGCAGGGAATGATTCGTCGGTAATCCATCGCGCGTTCCTCCTTCTTGCCTCGACGCTGTCGTTGATCCTCAGGCCTGGGCCGGACTGCCCCACGTCTGCTGCCTCAAAATCCGGGGGTAGGCACCTGGCCGTGGGTATCGATCGTATATTCCTGCAACGTTTTAACGCTCATGTCGGTCTGCCTCAGCTCCTTTATCGCCTGAGCCGTGGCGACGGCACCGGGAATGGTGGTGATGATGGGCACACCGCGAGTACAGGCTGTGCTCCTTATGGCTATCTCATCTTGGCGTGGATGTTTGCCACTGGGCGTATTGATAACCAGCGCCACCTGACCATCTATGATCTTGTCGACTATGTGCGGCCGGCCCTGTCTGACCTTGTTAACGCGAGCACATTTCAGCCCTTCGTTATTCAGAAAGGCGGCTGTGCCCTCCGTGCCGCAAAGCTGAAAGCCCAGGTCGGCCAGATCCCGGGCAACTCCGGCCGCCTTCGGTGTCTTATTTCCATCGGCCAGGCTGAAGAATACAACTCCCTCTGTGGGCAGGTTCTGCCCGGCGGCCACCTGGGCCTTGGCAAAGGCCATGCCGAAATCATCAGCCAGTCCCATAACCTCGCCCGTCGATTTCATCTCCGGGCCCAACTGCGTGTCTATTCCCGGGAATCGGGAGAATGGGAAGACCGCCTCTTTCACAGCCACATGCCGAATGGCTACCTCCTTGGTCAGTCCAAGCTCCTCCAAAGAATGGCCCAACACCACCTTGGTGGCCAGTTGCGCCAGCGGCACGCCGGTAGCCTTGCAGACGAACGGAATTGTCCGAGAGGCCCGAGGATTGACCTCCAGCACATAGACGTCGTTGTTCTGGACCGCGTATTGAATGTTCATCAAACCCACGACTTTCAACGCCCGCGACAGGGCCTTGGTCTGCTTGGTTAACTCCTGGCAGATCTCCGGCGAGAGCGTCTGCGGCGGTATGACGCAAGCGCTGTCGCCACTGTGCACTCCGGCCTCCTCGATGTGCTCCATGATGGCCCCGATAACGGTGGTCTTTCCGTCGCTGATGGCGTCAACGTCGACCTCCACCGCGTCCTCGAGGAACTTATCCACAAGCACCGGACGGTCCGGTGATGCTTCGACCGCCTCGGCCATGAAGTGCTTCAGATCGTGCCGATCGTAAACGAGCTCCATCGCCCTGCCGCCGAGCACATAGGAAGGACGCACCAACACCGGATAGCCAATTTGCTCAGCCAGGGCCAGGGCCTCTTCGTATGAGCTAGCCGTCCCGTTCGGCGCCTGCTTCAGGTCCAGCTCATGCAGCAGCTCCTTGAACCTCTTGCGGTCCTCTGCCAGATCAATGCTCCTGGAACTGGTGCCCAGCAGCGGCACACCGTTGGCCTCCAGGTCGGCGGCTATGTTCAGCGGCGTCTGCCCCCCGAACTGCACAATCACCCCGTAGGGCTTCTCCGCCTCCACCACGTTCAACACATCCTCCGCCGTCATCGGCTCGAAATAGAGCCTGTCCGATGTGTCATAGTCGGTGCTGACGGTCTCGGGATTGCAGTTGATCATTACGGCTTCGTAGCCCTCCTTGCGCACCGCCATTGCCGCGTGCACGCAGCAATAATCAAACTCGATGCCCTGGCCGATACGGTTCGGACCGCCGCCGAGAATGATGACCTTCTTCTTGTCGGACGCACGGCGCTCGTCGATCTGTTCGTAGGTCGAGTAAAAATAAGGTCTTTGCGAATCGACCTCGCCGGCGCAGGTATCTACCAACTTGTACACCGGCCTGATGTCGAGCTCCTTGAGACGTCGACGCACCGCCCACTCGTCCGAGCCGAATATGAAAGCCAGTTGACGGTCACTGAATCCCCAGCTCTTGGCCTTCTGTAGCAGCGCCTCGTCGACGCCGGCAATTCCGCCGCGACGACCGGCGGCAGCCAGTTCCTCCTCGCATTCGACAATCTCCTTAAACTGTGCCAAGAACCAGGGATCGATCCTGCTCAGCTCGTTAATCCGCTCTATGCTGAAGCCTCGCTTAAATGCATAACGTATGTAGAAAAATCGCTCGTCATTCGGCGTGGAAAGCTTCTCGACGATCTGCTGTTCTTCCGGCAGTTCGCGCAGGTCCTTGCCATCGGCCCCGAAACCATATCGCCCGTTCTCCAGAGAACGCAGCCCCTTCTGGAACGACTCCTTGAAATTCCTGCCGATTGACATGGACTCGCCGACGCTCTTCATGCTGGTGTTTATCACGCGCTCAGCTTGGGGAAATTTCTCAAAGGTAAACCTGGCGGTCTTGTACACACAGTAGTCGACCGTCGGCTCCTGCAAGGTGTAGGTGTTGCCCGTAACTTCGTTGAGAACTTCGTCAAGGGTGTACCCCACAGCCAGCTTGGTAGCCACGCGGGCGATGGGAAGACCCGTTGCCTTACTGGCCAGTGCCGAGCTGCGCGACAAGCGAGGGTTGACTTCTATCACGACAATCTCGTCGCTTTCCGGATCGCCGGCAAACTGAATGTTCACCCCGCCACCGGTCACGCCGATCCTGCGGATGATCCGCTTGCAGTAATCGACGTACCTGGCGTAGTCGTCGGCGGTAAGAGTCTGGGCGGGCGCCACCACCGCGCTGTCGCCCGTATGCACGCCCATGGGGTCCACATTCTCCATGCTGGTTACCATGATCACGTTGTCCCGGCAGTCCCGCATCACCTCGTCCTCGATCTCCTTCCAACCAAGTACGCTCCGCTCTACCAGGATCTCGCGCACGGGGCTGGCGTCGAGCCCTGTGGTAAACAGCTCCGGCGCCTCTTCGATGTTATAGACGGTACTGCCGCCGGTTCCCCCCAAAGTAAAGGCCGGGCGAACAATGACGGGTAGACCAATCCGCCGGGCAATATCCATGGCCTCTTCGACGCTGCGGGCAATGCCGCTCTCAGGTACGCCCACACCAATCTCGATCATGGCGTTCTTGAATTCCTCTCGGCCTTCGGCGATACTTATCGCGTCCGGATCACAGCCCAGCACCTCGACGCCGTACCGCTTGTAAACGCCGTCCCGGGCCAGGAAAACGGCCACGTTAAGACCGGTCTGTCCGCCGAGGGTGGGCAAAATGGCGTCCGGACGCTCCCTGGCTATGATCTTCTCGATAATCTCAGCGGTGATGGGCTCTATGTACGTCCGATGGGCCATCACCGGATCGGTCATTATGGTGGCTGGATTGCTGTTGATCAGGACGACTTCGTAACCTTCTTCCAGCAACGCCTTGCACGCCTGACTGCCGCTATAGTCGAATTCGCAAGCCTGCCCGATAATCACCGGGCCGCTACCGATCATCAGTATCTTCTTAAGGTCCGTTCGCTTGGGCATCTGTCAGGGCCTTCCTCGTATGTGCTTCTGAAAACGTGCTAACACACAGCGGACGCTTAAGCCGGTCGTGTCCGGCGACAGTCGCCGGCCTGGGCCGCTAATCGCCGCCAAGTGCCTGCACAAAACCTGCAATGTGCGCGTTCAGTCCGTCCGGTCGCGGTGCGGCAAGAATGGCCTGCATCCCGACGGCTGTACCGTCCGTACTTTGTATCCCTTCCACCGTCCCGTCGTTCATGTTCTCCCAGAGGATTTGCACCCGCCGGTTCTTGCTGACGCTGTCGCGATCCAACATCACCGTGTGCCTCTGGGCCGTCACCTCGACGGCGCCGTCGACCGTATTCCTTACCGGGTAGTTCGCCCCGTGGTGTCCGCGCTTCAGAAAAGCCGCCTTACACCCCAACGCCATGCCCAGGGCCACCTGGCCAAGACCGCAACCAAACAACGGAATCCGACCCAGCAGCGACTTGATGGTCTTGACCGTCTCGCTCGGCGGTAAGACGGCACCAGGACCGTCTGAGACAAAGACCCCGGCCGGGTTGCACGCCAAGATCGCCTCGGGGGACGCGTCGTAACCAAACAGAACAGGAGTGCAGCACCTGGCAAGCTGCCCAAGGTGAGATTTTCTGATGCCAAGGTTGATCACAGCCACCTTCTTGCCCCCTCGGCCCGAAGGAACGGGAACCCCGTTAGACGGCTCGAACTCCGGACGTTCCTTGGTCCGCAGCACTTTGGCAAGTTCTCGCTCATCCGCGCTGCCCGGAGCGATCGCCGCCGCCATCTCTCCCTTCTTCCGAAGGTGAACGGCAAGGCCTCGGGTGTCGATACCGCACAGACAAGGCACGCCCTCGCGCCCCAGCATGCTCTCGAAATTGCCCTCTGAAAGGTAATGACTCCTGAACTGGTTGAGCTCCCTGACCACCAGAGCGGCAACCTGAACATGAGGCGACTCGGAAAACGCCTCCGTTACCCCCACATTGCCGATTTCTGGATACGTAAAGGCCAGTATCCGGTCCTTATACGCCGGATCGGTGACCATCTCCTGGAATCCGACCACCGCTGTATTGGCCGCCACCCAGCCCGTTACTGTTTTGGCCGGCCCGACCAGCCGCCCGTCCAGCCGCATGCCGTCGGCTAATAGGATATATCCGGTCATCATAAGTCCTCTATCGCTCGCTTTGCTGCTCATAACCGCGGTACCGGCAACGCCGAACGCTCGATTCACACATATTCGATAGTGGCCGGCGGCTTGGGCGTTAAGTCGTAGAGGCAGCGGTTGACCCCTTCGATCTGCGTGATACGCCGGCATATCCTGTCGAGCTTCTCCCACGGAAGTTGAACAACGCTGGCCTGTCTGGCGTCCGTACTGTCGATGCATCGCACCACAATGATCTGGCCGAACTCCCTGCGATTCTCGCGGATACCGGTAGCCCGGTCATTCAGCAGGACCGCCAGGTACTGAAACGCCCCACTGTCCGCCAGCTCCTCCTCCACAATCGTCGTGGCCGTCCGCACCGTCGCCAAACGCTCTTCCGTCACCTCGCCCACTATCCGCGTCGCCAGGGCCGGACCGGGGAACGGAATCCGCTCGGCGATCTTATCCGGCAGCCCAAGATCCCTGGCCACTTCCCTGACCCCGTCCTTACGCAACGTCTTGAGCGGCTCGAGCACCGCATAACCGTAAGTTTCCTCAGGATCGATACCGATCTGGGCAAGAATATTGTGCTGACGCTTGATCCCGGCGACCGTCTCCTCGATGTCCGTCAGAATGGTCCCGTGCAGCAGATGCTTGGCGCCGATTTCCTTGACCAACCGTCCGAATACCGTTTTATAAAACGTGTCGGTAACCGCCTGACGCTTCTGCTCAGGGTCGGTCAGCCCCTTAAGGGCGGCAAGGAACTCCTTCCTCGCGTCCACCAGTTGCACAGGTATGCCCATATCCGCGAAGGTCTTAACCGTCTGCTGCGGCTCACCTTCGCGCATAAGAGCGGAATCAACAAAAAACGTCTTCAACCTGTCCCCCAGCGTCCGGTGAGCCAAAACGGTTACAACCGAGCTATCCACTCCCCCACTGAGGGCATTGATGGCCGTCCCCTCGCCGACCGCCGCCCCTATCTCAGCAACCTGCTGGTCCACAAACGCCTTACAATCCATGATCGCCTCCTGAAATGCTACGCCAAGAATCCATCCCGTCGCCAAGCCGGCAGTCGAATCGCAGCACCGATCCAGCCTTGCTTCGCAAGGCATTACCGTCGGCTTTGCCTTCCGACTTGTCGCCGCAATTGAACGCTTGCCCGGCATTGGCAACGCCCGGTTGACCGCCCGGGCCCGCCGAGCCGGACAGAAACTTATCCGAACCAGCGCCTCCTGGCAACACACTCTCCGATTGGCGTCCGCCAAACCGCCAGCCGAGCAAGCCGATTGTCTGGTACGACAGCTTTGGCTGCCCCGCCGGACGCTCTGTAAGAGGCCCTTGGAGTGCCCGATGGGCCCTCGGATGACGCCTGACCGGCCAAGAATATCCTTGTCTCCACCCCCCAGATCAGCGGATAATTTCCCCCGCCCATGGCAGACGTGGGCCGGCAGTCACCTGGAGAATGTCGATTGCATGGGACGCAGCACGTTGTCTTCAAACTGTCGACGTAGCAATGAGATGGTCATTAAAACTTGAATCGCCGTCACTGGTAGCCCATACACCGGTCAAGGAATCCACCAGCGGCTGGCATGAGTCGGTAGCTCCCACGCTACAGCTCGGCCCCGACCAAGCCGGCAGGCAGGCCCGCGTGTGGATCGCCGCCGACCAGAGGGAGCTGGAGTTTGTCGTACTGGCGAGCGGCATCACAATCGCCGGCAACCAGCCGCCGTTTCCGGAATGGTACAACCGCGCCCACTTGGTCGTGATGCTCAATCCCAACCACGACCACGCCATCCAGTGGCAGTACGGCGTGGCTGATGACGGGCAGGTCGTTCGTTTCGCCCAGTGGATCGCCCCCGGCGAGGAGCCGAGCGACACCCCAACCAAGTCTTTGGACGATCCGCCGGAAGCTCACTGCCGGTTCACGCGAATCGACGACCATCGGTTTATGGTCCGCTTGCGCGTTTTGGCCGATGATCTGTTTGTCGAGCCGACCAGACCCGTCGGGCTGGTCGTCCGTGTCGGATTTCATGAGCCAACCATTCCCCAGCCGCTCGCCTGGCCCGAACCACCAGCTTGGACCGACTTGGTGCCGCTGGTGTATGGCGATCTGTACCGCCTGCCGCCGTCGTTGCGCGTCGACCGCATCGAGCTGCCCCAACCGACCTGGGAGGACGATTCCAGCGCCTTGATCATCGATGCCTCGCTGGCCACCGACGCCCCTCAGGTCGGCGTCGTTCGCACCGAGATCATCCTGCCCGGCGACTCACAAAAAGCTCAACCAGACGTCGCCTGGCGCGGCGCGGATGGCCGGATGCGGGTCCGCGTGCCGGTTTGGTTCCCCCACCGGGCCAACTGGGTTAACGATGTGCTGGCTACCGCTCGTCTCGGCGTGACTATTGACGATAATAAGGGTAATGCACTCTGGTCGGCCGATTACCCCTTCGGCATCGAGGGCGGTATTATCGTGCGGGAAAGGTTTGGGCCGGGCAGCGACCCACCGCCGCCGCGACCCGAACCGTCCTCACCCGATTTTGTCAACCGGTTTCGCAAATATATCCTGGCCCGCATGCCCGATTACGTAGCCCGCACCACGCGGCAAGGTGCGCCGTCGGACTTCTATCTCGAAGACCGCGCCGGCCGGGACCACCTCGACCTGTTGGCGACGGACGCCCTTGATCAGGCCGCCGCCATGCTGGCCAGGCGCTTCGGCAATTGGCCCGACGCCCTGTGCGCCGCAGCCATGTGGATTCATCATCCGCATGTCACCCGTCATTCGCCCACTTGGTCGCGCGTCTCAAGCGCTGCTTCGATCGGGACCCTGCTGCGATTGCCCGGCAGTTTCTGCTGCGATACGGCTCGGCTTGGCGCCTGCCTGGCCGAAAAGATCGGTCGGCAGCTCGGCATGGAGCTGCCCGCCTATTCGATGGGCCTGCGAGGTCATCTGTGCACCCTTATCGACACGCCCGTCGGCCAGGTGGTCATCGACGGAATGCTCGGACTGTGGTACCACACGCTCGACAACACCCGCCTCGCTACGCTCGATGAAATGCGCCAATGCCGACAGATCGTCGAGCGCGTCTGGTATTGCCCTCGCGCCCACGGCCACGAGTTCTTCTTCGGCATAGACGATCAGATAATCCGCCCCTGGAACTCCGGCCTATTGCGCTGGCCCGAGCAGGCTGATTAGCTAGCCAAGGCCCTCACTAATGACTGAATGCGCTCTGACCCCAGGCATTGTCTTGAGTTGCCTTGACACTGCGTACATCCTGGTGTACACTTAGATGTACGTGTAAGGGCACCGGGACAGGCTGACGTCCGGGCGAGAGTGGATTGACTGAAGAGACAATACCTATAACCGAAAAGAAAACCAACCACCGAACAGAAGGCCAAGACCAGGACACAGAACAGATGAGACTGTCGATTACAGAGGTGCGTAAGCGGCTTCTTAGTTTGCCGGAGCAATTGGCCAAAAGCCCGGAACAACAGGCGGTGACCATTACCCGTCACGGTAAGCCGGTGTTGGCCCTAATGCCCTGGGAGCTGTACGAGGCTATCAGCGAGACGATGGAACTTATGTCCGAGCCGGAACTTATGAACGCCCTGCGTCAGAGTATTCGGGACGTAAAGGCTGGCAGGACGTACACCACCGCACAGGTCGCTAAGAGGCTTGGTTTGTGACCAAGGCCAGGACGCCCACCTATACCGTCCGGTGGACCCACACGGCATTCCGCATGCTGCGTAAGCTGGGTGACCGTCGCATACAAGGGCAAATCCTTGAACGGGCCGACCGGCTGGCCACGGAGCCCGATAAGCAAGGTACTCCCCTGCTGGCGGAATTAGCGGGGTTTCGCAGCGTCCGCGCCGTCGGGCAGCGATACCGTATCATCTACCGGGTCGAGCGTAAGGTCGTGACCGTCTACATCGCAGCGGTCGGGATTCGCCGCGAAGGTGCACGAGACGATATCTACGCCCTGGCACGCCGACTGGTGGGGCTGTTGGAGCCTGAAGACTAGCCGCCAGATCGTCGAGCGCGTCTGGTATTACGCCCACGCCCACGAGTTCTGCTTCGGCATAGACGATCAGATAATCCACCCCTGGAACTCCGGCCTATTGCGCCGGCCCGAGCAGGCTGATTAGCTAGCCAGGGCCGCCGCTGATAACTAAATGCGCTCTGACCGCACGTATTCCCCTATGAACCCTATGACAGCGATGACCGACTGCTTAGGTTCTTTCCAACAGTTTCTTGATCCGTGGAAGCTGCTCAATTCCGTCCAAATATGGCTCGCCTTTTATATGTTCCAAGACTGCCGGGTTGAGACTACCCGCATGCTCAAGCGTTTCGACAGCTTCCTGCCGCTTTTGCCAGCGCCAAAGTTCACACGCTAGATCAAAATGCACCCACGCCTGCCTCGGATTCAAATCTATCGCTCTCTTATAGGAATCCATTATTGTAGTCACGCGAGTCTTCTCTTCTGCGCCCAGCTTATCATACTCGACCCCTGACGGCCCCTGCTCGTCAAGGTCCTTATATAATTGGGCTGACATGGAGTAGGCCAGATACCAGTGCGCTTCCGGGTATTGCCTGTCTATTTCCAAACCCTCTTTATAGAGGCGCTGCTCCTCGTCGTAGTTTTCGTATTCCCCTACTATCAGCCCTCTAATTGTAAGGATTCCCGCATCTCGTTGATCACCTGTGGCCAACCGGCTGGCGACGCTCTCAGCGTCCTGGTAAGCTTCCTTCACCTTGGCTGGGTTACCCTCCTCTCCTTTTTCCTTCAGGCGTTGACATTCCGCCTGCAACTTGAGCAAAATATATTCCTCAGCCAACCATAAGTTCGTCGGATTAGCGTTGCGGGCCCCATCAACGCACGCCAATTCTTCATCAGTTGGTTCGAAAAACACAGCCCTCGACTTACCTTTTCCTACGCGTTTCCCCGAGCGATCTTCCGTCCAATCCGTTGGAAGAAAATGGTGCTTCACCTCAAAAACCGTAATATCTCGCGATATGCCCTTGGTCTGGATCGGGCGCGGATCCGTGAATGTATAGGTAGCCTCATCAGTCAAGAGATAAAGCTCGTTTCGTGCGGCTTCACTTACGTAGATGTGAGTGAACTGACCATTACGCGAATGGCCTTCGATCCTTTTTGCTAGATTTATCGCATATCCTTCTGGCCGATACTGTACCTTACCGGGTCCATCGTTGCCTTCGTTCACGTACGCTTTGCCAAGATGTATACCAATGGCCAAGTTCGAGGGAAGTAGCCCCTGCTTAATCCGTCCTGTATTATCTTCCTGCAAGACCCATCTTCGCTTCAAATCAAGAGCGACATTAACTGCGGTATCGACATCTTCAGAAAGATCATTTCTGCCGGGAACGAAGATCATCAAGCAGCCTTCGTCTCCCCTTGTCTTTGCGTCGAAGTAACCGCGTTCGTGTTCAGGGTACAATTCGCTGTGTTCTCCGATGACTTTCATGAACATACTATGGAAATCGCTCAAGAACTTGTTATATTCCTCGATGGTTTTATGGTTGGACATTTCACAACAACCTATGATGTCCGCGAACAGGACGACGATTCGACGGTCACACGCGGAGGGTGGCTCCTTGCCGAATGTCTTCGCGCGAGGAGAGGTTTGTCGTGTTCTTCGTTTTGGCATCTAGCTTTCCTTTTGCAGGTTAATCGATAATTCAAAAGTATCGTTACTTTTAATACGCAGCTGCATGTTGAGTTCGACAGATATGCGGTCGCCCTGCTTGACACAGATTGGTTCCGCAATGGGCGCGAAGCACTGTTCCCAATGGGTGCGCGTCCAGGGGCTCGAAGAAAGGGAAACGCCAGGGGCTAAAACGGCGTCGAACCAGAGCCCAATACCGTTGACGGTGCCCGAACGACATGCTGAGAACGTATGTGTAGCGTTAAGTGTGGGCATGTCATTTTGATGCAAGTCAACGGAGAAAAACGTTCTGGGTTCGGACATTAAATCACGATCAGTGAGGCGAGTGAGATAACACGCTTTTATTGCTTGGTCGCGCAGCAATCGATAGTCAATTCCCTTTATCGGTTGCCAGCAGTCGATACATTCGGGATACACGTCTTTCTCGGAAACCGGCACAACCCTGAGGGAAACTCTCTGCGGAATAACCCTGCCTCCTGGAACAAGGAACCTTTTCTTAGCACTATAAATCGACTCTATCATCCCCTCTTCAAAGGCTACGTGGCCTATCAGCTCGCTAATTATGAGATCGACCTTCTCCGGAAGATGAAGATCCCGAGAGTCCTTTTGATGAAAAACGATCTTGTCGGCGAACCCATGGCGATCAGCAAGCAACCTTGCCCATCCTATAGCCGAGGAACGCTCAATAGCATGGACGCGCTCTGCTCCGGCCTGCAAACAGAGAAAGGCAAGGAGTCCTGTCCCAGTACCGATGTCGGCGACGATGTCGCCTTGCCTGACAGATCGGGCGATGGCATCGGCGTACTTGTCCACGCGCTCCTTATCAAACAGCATGCCCGCGTGAACGCTCATGAAGTCGTACAAGTTCGAGACTTCTGGAAATAACTCACTTGGCTCAAGCATTTGCAGTCTCTTATTGACTTCCGTCTGGAGAAGCCCTCACTTTCCAGCGGCATTCTTGTTAATATAACTAATCTGCTTTCGCCCCTCCTTGAACGGCATTGCCCAGTAGAATAGGCAAAAGACGTTGCTATTGCAAGCGATGGCAACCCGAACGGAACTACAGATTCTCCCTGTGACCGTCCTTCACGGGGCGCGGGGTGTCGTAGAGGTCAGAGCGCGTTTAGTCAGTAGGATATCGGGGGCGGCTAGCCGTTACAGGGCAGTAGCCGCTGTTGCGGGCCGTCGTGCCGCCTCTCAAGGCTGATGTGACAACGCCATTGGCTATCATCGCTGTTGGGGGCGTCGATGCGATAGTGCACACCTCGCGACTCTCGCCGCGTCGCAGCCGCCATAGTCACCAGGCGACCGACGGTCAGCATGTTCTGTAGCTCCCAACCGGACGGTTCGTCGAATACCTTGTCCAGCACATACCTACCCCAGAACTCGATAATCTCGACCGTCTCGGTCAGGCGATCGCCGACGCGCTCGATACCGACGTTGCGCCATATTACGCTGCGAAGGCTGTTGCGGACGTCCGCCAGGTCCAAAGCGGTCCGCGGCGACGGGGCGATGTTGCTGCTGACCTCTGCCGGCTGGAGCTTGGCCGGACCGTTGGACAACGCCTGGCCCGCCGTCCGCCCGGCAGAGCGGCCGAAGACCAAACCCTCCAGCAACGAGTTGCTGGCCAGGCGATTAGCTCCGTGCAGCCCGGTGCAGGCTACCTCTCCACAGGCCAGCAGATTCTCTATGTTCGTCCTCGCCTCCAGATCCGTGGCCACCCCGCCCACCATGTAGTGGGCACTGGGACGAACGGGTATCAAATCGCGTCCCACGTCGATGTCAAACTCGCAGCACAGTTGGCTGATGTGCGGAAACCTCCGGGCAAACCGTTCGGCCCCCAGGTGGCGCACGTCCAGGTTCACGTGCGTGGTACCGGTCTTGGCCATCTGGGTGAAAATGGCCCGACTGACCACGTCTCGCGGCGCCAGTTCGGCATCGGGGTGGTAATCGGGCATGAAGCGCTCGCCTGTGTGGTCAACCAGGTAAGCACCCTCGCCGCGAACAGCCTCGCTAACCAGGGCCCGCGTAGCTCCGGCCACATAGAGCGTGGTCGGGTGAAACTGGACCATCTCCATGTCCCACAGGATCGCGCCGGCGCGGTACGCCATCGCCTGCAACGGCGC
>SDBS01005400.1_pt1 | contig 12459 bp, 19 predicted proteins | sample 2277091 | NCBI WGS metagenome assembly SDBS01 (sample SAMN10404972, study PRJNA504765) | marine sediment metagenome | isolation source: marine sediment core GS10_PC15, 163 cmbsf | place: Arctic Ocean: Southern Knipovich Ridge | collected 2010 | reverse complement strand
TATGGAGGGGTAATGATTTGCGAATGTGGTAAACAAGTTTCCTTCGACCACGCGTTCAGGCTCGGGCTCAAGAAGATCGAAGAGACTGGCGAAGAGATTTGGGTCGGCGTGAAGGAGGACTGATCATGGAACATACTTGTGATAATTGCAGATATCCTGGGGATGAAACCGCCGGGATATGCAGGGTTTGCGTTCCTGAAACCATGAGTAATTGGCAACCGGAAGATAAGGTTTGCGATAAGTGTCATGGAAAGGGATATCTCAAACCCCAACGAGTAACTGCCTTTGAGCGAAAGAGATTGAGGGATATTCAGGAGGACTGAAACTGTACATACTTCTATCTCTGGTCGTTTCTGTGGGCCTCAACATCGCTCTAATTTACAGCCTATGGTGGATACGTAAACAACTGAAAAAGGGGGAATGAGAATGAGCAAACCCAAAAGATATCCACATTACTATACTGATGAAGAATCAGTGCAGTGCACCCAACCAGGATACGAACATCGTTTTATCTGTCTAGGTTGTGTGGAGGAAGGGCACATCCAATTACCCACTAGGGATGCCTTCGATTGCAAGATGGTCTTCTACAAAGATGGAAAATCAATGGGTCAATGTTGTTGTTATAGCGGGGCGCACGGATTAAGAAAAGAGGATTGAACATGGTTAATAACTGCAAAAAAAGAATAAAAGCAAAATGCAAGGATTGTGGAGAAACAACAGCATACATGATAGATTTGGCCTGGTTCTGCAATAAATGTCATAAAAGAATAGAAGATGATATTAATAAGCAAGATGAGATTTGCAGACATGATGGGAAGCCATGCACAGAGGATGATTGCCCTTATATCTATGATTGTTAATTTCTAAAGCGGCGTCCCCTCTTCATAGTCGATAACCAGGGATTGCAAATATCGCTTCCCCCTCATTTGTGTTTTACTCCGCTCTCCTTTTTTCACCATCTCATAGTTACCGCTCAAAAGGTCTTCGGAATGATCTTTTTTAGGTGGGACAAATATTGCATCGTTAGGCACAGGGTCTATCTTATATTTATGGAACTCCCGGGATATCTTGATATCGCTACATTTATGGCATTTGATCAACGACTCCCCGACATGTTCTGGTTTCTTGGCGTATATCTTCCCTGTGCTCGCTCCCTTCCAAACGTAGTTAGCGTTCTTGTTCTTGAAAATACCGTTGCAACCCCCACACTTCATCAGGATAAAATGATGATCGCAGTAATCGCATACGAAGGTACCGGTCCTGGTTATACTCAAATCGTCAAAAGTCTCCAGCTTCGCCCCGCACTTATCGCATTTAAGATCATTGAAGTTAAACACGCTTTAATCCCTCGTTTAAATTCAGTAGATCATCAATGAGCCCCTGGTCGAGCTTATCGTTTAAAACTGGGTATCTTGATGTGTGGGTCCAGTATGGGTACTCCTTTCGCCTATCTTGAGGCACCAGATCGAATACCTCGGATCCGGGATAAGGGACATAACTGCTAATGGTCACATAATCCGCATCGATTTTCTTGCAGAGGTCGATGGTCTTCTGGAGATCCTTGTTCGTCTCGTCGGGCATCCCGAACATCGTATTCACTGTAAGCTCGATTCCTGCGTCCTTGACCATCTTGCAGCCACGTTCCATTTGTTTAACGCTAATTCCCTTTCTAAGCCACTTTAAAACCTTTTTGGAACCAGATTCAATCCCGACTTTGAGACGTTGACATCCGGACTCTCGCATGACTTTCAGCAGTTCGGGGTCAAGCAGATCGATACGGGTCTCGGCCAGATAATGTATGTCCATACGCTCTTTAATCATGGCCTTGCACAAATGAATTACCCTCCCCCTATCCATGGTAAATGAATCATCAAAGATCCTCACAAAGTTGGTATCATGCTCGCACCAGAGCCAATACATCTCTTCGATGACGTTCGCAGTGGATCGGTACCTATAAGAACCGCCCATGATTTTGTGGGCACAACCCTTACAATTGAATTTGCAGCCTCTAGACGTGATTAACGGGCTCAGGTTAAGATACCTATAATCGTTGAGATAGTTATGGCGGTCCGGAAGCGGTAGAGCATCGAGGTATTCTGGAGGAACACAATACACCTTTCCTCGCCCTCTTTTATCATCCCTTCTGACGATGTTACCAATCATACTCTCAGCTTGCCCTCTAACAATCACATCAAACTCTTTTATATCTTTGAGTAATTCGGGAGCAATCGTGGCCATGGGCCCTCCCACGAGGACAACCGGCTTTTTCTCCAACCGCTTGCATTTATTGGCGATTATCTCTACCTGTCGGGTCGAGCTGGAGAACACACTGATACCAACGATGTCTGGGCTGAACTTCTCAATTGCAATCTCAATTTCTTTCCACATGGGATTGTAGTTGTTATGCACGTTGAGTCTATACTGGTCCGCATATTCGAAAAGCTTCTTCTGATTTGCATAGTCGTTCGTGGGTAGATAATCGAAATTGACCTGTTTGACCACGTGCCCTTCTCTTCTCAACTGGGAGGATAGATATCCTAAACCCAGGTGAATCGAATTGTTATGGCTACCCAAGAATCTGTAAAATGGGGGAACGCAGAGCAGGATCCTCATATCTCCACCAATTCCAATACCGGCTCTTGATCCTCTGTGACCATGCTACCAGTATCCACATCACCCCATCTGACAAACACTCTGTCCCCCCTGAGCCCCTCCCCTGTTCTGAACCCGTAATCCTTGACCTTCCTCTTCCATGTCGAAGGCACGATTGCAGTTCCAGACATGATCAGTTCGTATCCTTCTGGTGCGGAGTAGAACTGATACCCCTCTTCTTCAGTCTCTACAAGCGATTTCACAGCCTCTTCTCTTATGGCTTTGATACCTTCCCATTTCATATTTCCTCGACCTCAAGCCCGTTCGTGCAGAGTATATTCAGTTTATAGTGTTCGGTATTTATGGCGATCACATTATTTGAAATATCCGCTCTCACAGTGATCTTCCCATCCGAAAACAACTTTTGTAGGTTTTTCTTAAAACTCTTTGTCGGCTTCCATTCTTTTTTCTTCATCTTCTCAACCTCCTTCTACCTCTATCTATATATTTATTCGCTCTTCTTTCGACCTCGTTGGGTCTTAGTCTTATCCATTCGTAAATCGCGTAGAGCCTGTCGGGCAACGGCAAACCCAGGTTGGCATGAACACAGAAACTATGCCCTGTGGTTATGTTAAATACCGTCTGGTCAGGGGACAGCTCGTAGGTCATCCCGTTACTGGCTGCTATCAGTATGGGCTTGTTCATCCTGAGCCTGTTGGTCAGGGTCTTGCCCATCGCTCTCTCGCACAGGCTCCACGCTTTTATGTTCGGATGTGGCATGACAATCACAACTACATTCTTCGTTCACGCAGTTCTCATGGCCACCATAGCCACAGTCCCTACTTACCCCCCGCTCACTGCCGGGACCTCCTCCACTTCTTTCGTCTCGTCGGTCACTATTTCTATCTTCTCCCTGCTGTCCCTGTCCACTATCAGCTTCCCCTGGTCTATCTCCACTTGCAGTTCCTCCCTGGTTATCTCCTCCTGCTTGTCCCCCAGGTTCTCGTCCGTCCTCCAAATCTTGATTTTCTCTTCCATTTCGATTCACCTCCTGCACGTCTCGTGCGCTTTCTAGATCGAGTCTACCATGAATGGTCATTGTAGCATCGCAATCCTCACCAGAACAAACCCAAATCTGGCGGGAAGTATCCCCCTCTCCCTCAATATGTGATAACTGATAGTTATGTGCCTGGTGCGGTGGTGCATCCCCTATTTGTGCTGGTCGTGCTATCGCGTTCATCAACCGATTGACATTATTATCCATCAACCCCCCCCGCCTCTGATTGACCAGATTGCCCAAAGGCCCGAATATCTGCTGGAGTATGGGCCCGACTTCTATTAAAAACGCGCCCCAATCCTTGATATCATAGGCGGTCTCAACATTCAGACAATAACTCTCGAATTTGATTGTTAATTTCGCCATCTACATATACCCCCATTCTCTTAACCGCTCCATAACCGCCTCTTCCTCTTTATCCTGGGCCCTGCCAGCACGTTCCGGGACTTTCGTTTTCTCCAGTTCTTCAATGATTTTGTCAATCGTATCCGCGTCACTTTCAACGGGTTCCGTGCACGGCATACAACCCAAGCTTCGGTACCTCAATCCACCCTTGGCAAAATACATGGAATTTACAGGAATATCCTTTAGTTTGATGTATTCCCCTACGCTTTGTTCGTCCCAATGTAGGATCGGATGCACCCGGACGTGATCAGCACCTTCAAAATCGGAAGCATAGATATCCCAGCCCCCCATCTCAGGATCCTGGAGGGAAGCCAAACCAGAATCCCCGCCTTCTTGTTCCTTCCAGACCTTCCATTTGAACTCTTTGTCCCGGGGAGACATCACACGTTCCTTGCTCCGGACTCCGTGTTCGTCCCATCGGATCCCCACAATTACAGCGTCGTAGCCCCCCAGTTTAATTGCGTCTTTTAAGGTATTTGTCTTCATTATTGTACAGCAACCTTCATGCCCTGTTTTTCCTGGCGTGCCTTCATAAATTGATGTAGCGACCTTCAGGTTGAGGTTCCATTCAAGCATGAGCTTATCTCTAAATTCATACATTTCGGGGAACTTGAGTTTAGTATCAATGTGAACAACATCGAAGGGAATTTCGGGAAACGCCATTTTCGCCAGATACACCATGAGTGTGGAATCCTTGCCCATGCTCCATAGAAGACACGGCTTCTCGAACTTGTTCACGGTCTCCCTGAGTATGTAGATCGTCTTTCCCGCGAATCTCTCCAATGTTTGTTCGTTCATATTCTCACCAATAGTGGTACCTCAAGTAATTTATGGATCCTGCTGTTGTCATGCCCAAAATAATGGCATTTTCCGAAGCAATCCGAGTGATCTGAGGTAATGATAAGCGTGCTCTCCATATCGATCAGCGGTTTAAGGACCTTGTCCATATGCTCGATGGTTTCTATCTGCCTCTTTTTCAGATACTCGAAATACTCGGGCTCGATTTCAGCCGTCCTAGAATTATATTTCAGTATCTCCTTTATCCTCCAATCCGTACTACCTTCACCACCATTGCCTTTGCACTCGTACGGGCTGTGCGTGTCCTCGAAATGGATGTAGAAGAACTTCCTTTTCGTCGGGAACTCCTTCATGATGTTCAAAGCTTTGTTTATCAGGTTCTCGGCATACCGTTCTCCCCTATCTGGAAAGTCAAAAGTGTCCCAACAATATTTGATTATATGTGTCGGTATGCCCACCGCAGCAATGTAATGTGTGGAACCCCCCCAATCATGAAACCGTTTCGGTAGCCAATAGCAAGACGGAAGGATCTGTTCACGACCACCATACAGGGGTAAACGCCCCGTCATCATATGGACAACACTAGGGATCGTCCATGTGGCTCCTGCATACGCCGGACTAAAATTGGTAAACCCGCCTTTATCCATGTTCGGCGTCTTGGCTTTTTGGAATTGCTCATGGCCAACACTATCCATAACCGCTAAGATCACAGTCTGATGATAGACCACCCTGAAACTATTATCCTTATTAAAATAGATGCCTGGTTTTTCCTTCTCCATTATTTCACCTTTTTAAATCTCATATATTGTATCGGATATCCATTAATCTGCACAACTTCCATCATTTTCCACCCGCGATCTTTGAACATCGTTTGATAATCATATAGCCACTGGTCATCGGGTCGATTGAGCCTGGCAATGACGTCGATTGTAGGCTCGACAATTACTATATGCTTCTTGGACAACGCGCAGAAGTTATCCACCGCGCTTTCTATATATTCGATGGGTATGTGGCTCAGAACGGTGGTACTCAGAACAAGGTCGTATTTCTTCCCACACTGATATTTGATGATGTCGCCATGCATTATCGTCAAATCATTCCCATAATACTCATCGAGGTATTTATTGGCCGATTCCACCTGTTCATCTGAAAGGTCCATGCAAATACAACTCTTCCCTTCAAATTTATCCAGCAACGCCTTGATTATAAGCCCATACCCACAACCAACATCGAAAACGCTCTCGAACTCCAACTCACCAAACTTCTTCATGAGAACTCTGGAAACCGAGGCGTTCTGGTTTTGCCCTGGTGGATATCTCTTCATATAGTTCTTGTATTCCTCTTCATTATGTTCGTAATATCCCATCTGATCACTTCCAAAGAACGAAAACCTGATAACTCGAAAATTCAGGGGTGGTTTTCTCATCGTCCCCCACCGCGATGACTTCCAACTTGTACGGCTTCAGGGAGAGCAACCTCCCCCCCAACTCTTTGAGATTAAATTTACGATTGTAGAATTTTTGATCCCAATCATCCCTCGTGGGTCTAGCCAAGTCTTTCCAAACATAGGCCAATTTAAGTACGAGCACTTTACCCGTAGCTTCCCAGAGTTTCTGAAGATAATTATCCACGCTCGGAGTATGCACAAGGACATCACAACTGAGCACCACATCCGCCTTATCTTCTTCCGTAAGGTCTAGGATATCCTTGACCTCAGCGTTTATTTCGGGGAATTTTTCTTTTGCCCTCCGTATCATCAAATCGGTCACATCAATGCCACGATACGCATACAACCTACTGAGAAACGAATAACTCACACAGGTTCCGCAACCACAATCTAAGAGCCTATAACTCCTGCCGCCCCCCAGTTCTCTGTAAAGCAAAAGTTGCATGTCAAGGAGAACCTTGTGCAGTGTCCGCCTCTGTTCCATATGTTCGTTCCAGTCCTTTTCCAGTATATCTATGATCTCTTTATCGTTCCAATTCTGCCATTTTCTCTCAGTCATTTTTCTTCACCACCTTTGGGGCACCCCACTCGTCGAGGTCTTGTCTTCGTGCAGGATTACCATATACAATCGCATTAGGTGCAACATTTTTCGTTACAATACTCCCCATCCCGACGAATGCCCCATCTCCAATTTCTATTCCGGCTCCAATTACGGAACCCGCACCAATAGTAACTCCCTTTCCAACTACCGTAACCCAATCTATGGATATCCTTGTTTCTTTCCGATCTTTGAAATGGTTTCCAGTATACTTTGCGTTGGTAAATATTACGCCAGGGCAAATCGTAGTATTTCTATCGATCACTATACTGGCAGGTATGTGGTTATTGCCCATGATCTTGACATTCTCACCTATTTGCGCCCCATAAATATAGGAAAAGCTCTCGATAAGGCACCCGTTCCTTATTATGCTCCTTTTTAGGTGAACGAAGGGTTTTATGGTTACATTCTCTTCCCCTATAATGCAGTTATCTATGATGCGGCCTTGTTCATCCATTAAGCACACCCTCCCATTTCTTTACTTTTTTAAGACCCTCGTCAAGACCCGGCATCGTAGCCACAGGGTCCATCCCGAACTCCAGGATATGGTCACGAGGACCAGTCTCCCTCTCCAAATCAGTTCCGGGGTACAGTTTCATGATCCCGGGAGACGGCTTGAAACCGCCAAAACGCTTGTAGAACGCGATGTCCCTCTCCACATCCTCGCAAGGGTCAATATTATATAGGAATGGCACAGCGAGGTCAAGTCCACGATTCTTACAAACACTAATCGCGTACCCTACCTCATCCATCGTGATGCCCTTGTGTATCTTATCCAGAATATTTTGATTGGTGCTCTCCACACCCATTACAGCTCCTATGCAACCACTTTCGACAAGCATCTCGATCTTCTCGTCAGTCACTTCTTTACAGTGCAGGTCTGTGGTATATTTGAAGTCCAATTTATATTCTTTTTTCAGCTCCACGAACTTTTCAAGCCATTTCTTGTTCGTGGTGATCTGGGCGCAGAGCAGGTAAATCGGTTCAGAGCAGGTTATCTGCTCCAGGTTCTTGATAACCAGTTCAGGAGGTCTCATCGCAAACTCTTTTTTGGACCAAATACAAAAACTGCAATGATAAGGGCATCCGTCCGCTATCTGGTAAGTGAGATGATAAGGTTTATTTCCATCTCCAATCAACGACCAATCAATTGGAGGGAACTTGTCGAAAGTGGGTAGATTCAGGTAATATTCTACGGAGCTGAGGGCGGGTTTTGAGTCTTGTAATATCATTTCGTGTTCTTTGGTAATTCCTGAGCAATATGGGGTTATTCCCAACCGAAAACACATATCGGCGACGATCATCTGCCAGCTTTCGAATTGTGGAACCACTTGGAAAAGAAGCCTGTCCGCCCCATGATGTTTGAGGACATTCCAGACATCGCCCCAGGTCATGTTCTGCATTCCAGAATCTAGGAAATACACGTGATCCCCTTGACTTTTCAGGTAACTGCCGATACTAAGCAGTTTGGAGGGGGTCACTGCGTTTTCTCCAATGCCCCAGCAGCAGTCGTTTATTGTCAAGAAGTTCCCCAGGTATTTGGGCGGTGCAAATAGTATGGTTTTCATTCTAAAATCTCCACGTAATCCATGACGTACTCTGCCTCGATTTCTGTCATAGTATTATAAATTGGTAAACATGAATGTTGTTCGCAGAACTTCTCGGCATTTGGATAGGAAACCCCGTGATTGAAGTAGGGTTGCAGATGACAGGGGACATCGTAGACCTTGCCAGCCATCTTTATATTGTCAGGTACCTTCACCTTGTCCATTATGATGACCTTATAGAAGTTCGACTTCTCCAGATCCCCTATGACCTTGAATTTCTCGGCATAAATCTTCGCTATCCTGCGCCTGTTTCTGACGTGTTCATGCAACATGGTCAATTGACTCACACCTATGATCGCACTGATCTCGCTCATAGAAAAGTTGCATCCTTCCTGGAAGTTGACCAATGGATCTTCTGACGTTCTGCCATAATCCCTGAAGGCTCTTGCGTATTCATAGACGTCCTTATCATCAGTTGCGAGAAAACCGCCTTCCGTGCCCGTTGTGAGAACTTTTGTGGCGTATGTGCTGTAGCATACCACATCGCCGTATTTTGCCGAGTCTTTCGTTCCATTGCAGTGTGCAGCATCTATTATAAGAGGCATCTCGTTCTGTTCACAGTAATCGGAGATCGTTCCCATATGCTCCGGTATATTGCCTCCGATATACACAGGCATCACGCCATCGAACATGGTCACTCCGCCACTCTTCCGAATCGTGTCGATGATATCGGGACATATGACATTACCGTCCTGGCCACTGCTATCACAGAACAATGCGCTACCATCTGCATGTTCAACAGCCATCGGTGTGGCAGCGAAGGTATTGGTGGGCACGACCACTATATCCATATCTAAAGCTCTACAGGCCACCTCCAATGCAGGTCCGCACCCGCTCATGGCAACTACATATTTCCGCTTGAGATGTTCTCCAAGCATTTTCTCGAATCTGGCGACCCATTCACCATATGCGAACATACCATTGTCAAAGAGTTTGCCTATTTGTTCAAGACACCATTTTTTATCGGTCTCAGGTATGTTACATCTTTGAGCTTCAATGTTCATAGTTTCAACTCCCTGATAAGCATGAAAGCTTCTGCAAGTTTGAACCCTGCTTGCAGTCCCCGAAACTCCGCGTACCTGTATATCCCTTCAGGGGAACGTGGATGGGGATTTCCCCTACACTCTCTTTTGTAGCACTTAAGTGCCTCTATCTTGTTAGCAATCGGGCTACCCGCAACACTCACAAATACATTCGGCCTGAAGGAATGCATCCATGGGTTCTGGTCGGTTGTCGATGGAGTTTCATAGCAGTATATCTTCGGGATCTTGACCTTGGATATCGGACGCATGGCGATCATGCAAGCCTCGAAAACTCTCTTATGATCTTGATGGACATCGTCCTTCCATGGTACATAAGCGATATCGGGTGTAAAATTTCCAATCACAGATTCAATGGGTCCGATAATGTCCCTGATGGATATAATGTCCAGGTCCCCATCTCTCAGCATTGGTGTCGGGTGGATGGCGTTCTTGTAGCCTAATATCTTCTGCGCCTCTTCAGCACATTTCCACTCTTCGGCATTGACCTCTTCACTATGAACCCGATTATATTCTCTCCCGCAGAGAAAAAGGATCGTAACCTCGTCATCATCTGCAACATGCTTCGCAATCGTGCCACCGAAACCCATTTCATCATCCATATGCGCCGCGACCACAAGGACATTACTCATCCGAAACCTCCGTTATTGTGCATACGCAGTAAATCGCTTTTTTGGTAGTGTCGGAGGTAGTAGGTTCAGTGAACTCGAACCGCAACCCGTGCCATTCAAAGAAGGCATGTGGGTATGGGTCATCAAGGGCTCTGATGAAATCATGTAATGGTTCAAGCATAATTTCAGGTAATTTGCAAGCGGGTGTTGCGTCACATTCGGGAAGTATCTCACTGTCCTTCGGCGTTCTTTTCTTCGTGTATGTGGCCAATTTATCGTCCTGTGGTATCCTATCGGCAGTCCCGTCCTTTATCTTCGGTAGGTTCTCCTGGATGATCTCCACGCAAAGCCTGTTAATGATCCTGAGCAGAGTTGAAGGGTTGTCATAGTCCAAAATTGCGAACCTCTTCTGTGCAATGATGTCCCCGGCATCGATCTTCTCGGTGTAGTAAAACAGGGTGATACCGCTTTCCTTGAGCCCATCGATCAGGGCCCAAGCAATAGGGGCTCCACCGCGCCTTTCTGGTAATAGTGAATAATGGATCCCAATGGTTGGAGCGATGTCCAGGATCTCCTTGGGAATTATCTGCGACCACGATACTACTATGATGAGGTCGGGCTTCGCATCCTTGATATCCTGGGTTGCAAATTTGATGTTTTTTACCTGGTCAATATCAAAACTATTCGTCTGGGACGACATCATCAACTTCTCTAGGGGCTCGAAGCTCTTATAATCTGCAATATCATCGGCAATCTGCCTAGTAATTACCAAGGGTATTTCCTCCTTCGTTTCCAACAGCATCTCTAACACATCATAGCCCGCTTGTTCCGCTCCGATAAATACGATTCTCATGATTCCTCACCTTCTTTATGGGGCACCGATGCCCCGCCTATGGTCTGTGCAATAATTTTTGTTTTCAAATTCCGAGCAATGGCCCCAATCGTTTCTTCTAAAGTATGGGTTTCCGGCATTACCGCCCGCACATATGACACATTTATACAACTCTCCCTCAGGTGGATGTAATATAAATGTTGTTTCCACCTCTGTATAATCCTCAACTCTACCATTTCGAAATGCAAGTCTGTCTGTCACTTCAATGCCTCCCAACCCAGTTCAATGGCGCATTTCTTTATAGTTTGATAATGCCGAGGGGCAAAGACTATTACCCCCCTCATAAGTTCAGGACTCCACATCTTAATGCCCTCCCTACCATGAGCTTTGACAATCTTTATTTCAAGTCCCTCACCCTTAAACATTTCCCGATACTCCTTCTGATACTCACTCATTGTTTTTTTAAGTGATTTTATCCGCATATCGAGGTTATCTATCTTGATACATTTTACGTGCATTCCATTTAGTCTTTTTCTCCAGAACGGAATTTTCTCACCGCATTTTTTACACAACATCATTCCTCACCCATCCATTTCTTCAAACAATCTTCACCGTAAAACAGCTCGATGAATCTGTTAATGAAATTGTTCTTGGTGAACTTTTCCCGATAGTATTTCATACCCTCTTCATCTAGAGGTCTGCCTTCGTTCCTGAACTTCTCGTACAGCTCGTTTATGATGTTCACTATCCCTTCTTTTGAGTGCGCCTCGATTGTATGGGGATACGGATAATTGCAGATTACGTGCCTGCCCATCTTCTTCATCTCTATAATTATTTCAGGCTGGCCATCATGTTCCACACTGCGTAAATACACATAAACTTCCTTGTACAACTCTTTCTTATCATCACCAGTGACATACCCCAATTGATAGCACCTGGTCGCCTTCGGATTTAGCCCCGTCGGTATATCTAATGGTTCTTTATTACCAAAAAATATGAACCTTATCGAATCGTTATCCTGAAATTCCTCCACAACCTCTTTCATTAGATCATAATGGTAAAAATCCAAGCGGTCACTAGGCATGTAGATCAGAACCGTGAAGGGACACGCTTCCTCCCTGTAAATGTCCTTATCGAGTTCATCCAAATACATCGGATCCTCGTAATCCATGATGACCTCAGACTCAATTCCGATGGTTTTCAACTCTAGTTGAACCCTCTCGCTTATGGCCAGATGTCTGTAATTCTCATGTTCCGGTATCTCTATACCGAACGTTCCATTTATGGCATTATAAGCGTCAGTTCCAACCCACCAGAACCAAATCTTTATACGATCCCGATAAGGCTCCGTCCAATCGAAATCAAAGGGCGAGACACCGTACACAACGACATCGCTGACATCTGTAAACGTGAACTTGCTAAAGGATTCGTTGTGAAGTATCGGCAAACCCTGATGCTGCAATATACTGACC
>SDBS01005399.1_pt1 | contig 12460 bp, 8 predicted proteins | sample 2277091 | NCBI WGS metagenome assembly SDBS01 (sample SAMN10404972, study PRJNA504765) | marine sediment metagenome | isolation source: marine sediment core GS10_PC15, 163 cmbsf | place: Arctic Ocean: Southern Knipovich Ridge | collected 2010 | reverse complement strand
CGTTGCAGGATTGCCGCTTCTGCGGCACCCACAACGCCTCCACTTAGTGGCCGGTTAGTTGTCTGGTACTTACTTTCTTTGATTCAAATCTGATATGGGGAGCCTACCCCCGCTATTTAGGCGAACACTTCCTCCACGGTCATCCGAAACGGAAGACCTCGCTGAATCTCGATGGAGTGGATGATTCCATCGCCCATAGCTTCCAACTGGGCGAATAAATCTCGGACTTGGGCCTTGAGGGCGAAGTCGGCTTTAATCGATTCTGGACGCGGCCCGTTGTCGCCACAGAACTTGATTTCGCGAACGATAAGCGGCGGCGGATCCATCACCGGTTCGCCATTGCGGACTGTAAGGCCTTCGATCCGGCCGAAGTTGATTCCCTGCATCAGCTCGACGAGCTGTACCTCGGGTTCAGTAAGGGATGACTTAGTGGGACTGCAACTGGCTTCCTGCATGATGAATCTCCGACAAGGGTGTCATTCATGAGCAGCGCCCTGTGCGGTGCTCGACACAATGGGGAGAAATTGCAAGAAACGATGGCGAGAAATATTGCGTCGCTCGTAAGCGATTGCTATAACGCCAGTTAAGTTGCTAGATTTTTAAATTGCAGTTGCAGCAAACGGCGGGGACTGCAATTCCACGATTCTCAGCGGGAGTACTTGCGGATCATATCCTGGCTCTCAACGGTTTGAAGCATGATCTTCAGCTCGAGGTCCTTGGTCCCGGAAATTGTCCGCGACACGGACGATTCGCTCACATTGATCGCCGCCGCAAGCTCCTTCTGCGTCAGCCGTGGCAGATCGAAGGATGAGCCGGTGTCGTCAGCGCGCCGAATGGCGCTCTTCAGCGACAGGATTCGCTCGTGCAGTTCCCGTTTCAACGCCCCGACGGTGGCGTCACGCGAAGCCTGCTTGTTCGTCGGCTTCTTGGCAGAATGCTTCACGTAAGTGATAGGCAGTTCAAATCGATACTCTGTCCCATACTTCGTGAATCTGACATCCAGCGTTGCGGGGCTTCCTGATACAGGCAGCATAATGGAACTATTTGGAGGCAGGTCAGCAACAGATGAACCATCTTCATCACTGAACAAGGTTCCCGATGGAGCGGCCCAGAGGTCGAGAGCAACGCCGACGCCTGTGTTCAGCAATGTCACCTCTCCATTGGTACAAGAGGCCGTTAGAAGCGGCCAAAGCGGAAGGCCGAACTGGTCCAGGACTGCGTCGTCAAGGGCTTGAAGATCATTTACCCGGTCCTTAAGCACCTTGGCTCCTTCGGCAATGGAGGATGGAACCCGTCCGTCGGCTACAAGTCGAAGCGACGGTGATACCTTGGAATGGTTGGGTGGCAGGCCCTCTGCAACAGTCATGCACCAGTTAAACCGGCTCAGCAATGAGCTCGTATCGCTATTGGTAGCAACGAGGCGTGCGTGTAGCACACCGACCAGTTTCCAGAGCACGGCTGGGAGAACATCGAGCGACAAGTCTGCCACCTGCCACCGGAGATTGATGACCATAATCTCGCCTGAGTCTGGATCGATATCCCAGGTGTCCTGTTCATGATCAATGGCCCACGACAACAGCGTTTCCTCGACTTGTCCGCGTATCTCTGCCTGGATCGCCTGAAGCTCGCCCGAAACCGCACCAGCTACGACAGCACCCACGCGATACATCTTCGGGTCACCTTGGCATATGGCAAGCAGACGCCCGGCGAGCTGCGGATTGCCCTTTGTCAGTGCCTTCATGAGTTCCGCCACGTGGTTGGCGACAACATCCGACACAAGAAGCTCATCGAGAGCCCGGAGGTGCGGCAGCCACTCCTGCCATGGTGCTCCAACGTCGATGCTCGATATGAACTGTTTCCGAGCCTCTTCACTGGTCAGAACCTCGCGGAACGGTGCAAGGTCCACCGTATCGGCAAACATGCCGAGGTCCGTATCCAACTCATCAAGTGATCGCCGTTGCTGCGTGTAATAGTCCGAGTCAAGGATCGAACTCACAGTGGCATCTACGACGCGGTAGAAAACGCGTGCATGTTCATCGGGCGTCGTGGGTTCGCTCTTGTAGCTGATCTTTGGGAACCGGAGGCGCAACGCCCCGCTTAGCCCTCGAATGAAGAATCGAACCTGGATGGATGAGGCCAGATCTTCCGCACGCACAACGATATCGGAGTCGAAGGATTCGATCTTGACCTGCGCGTCAGCATGAATTTCACGGAGACGCTCTACCTTCGGATCGATATATTGGCGACTCTGGAAGAGTGTATGATCGATGCTTCGATACTCCTCCCCCGACGGGTCAGAGAACCGGAGCATGTAAAGCCGGTCGATGAACCGATCGAAGCATAGCTCCCGAAGCCTGGCGAGATCAAAGTGCCGTTTGCTCACCGCCTCCTTGGGAATCCCGAGGAAAGCGGAGTTGAAGTCGTGAAGGCGTTCATCGGTAATGCGTCGCCCACCCCCTGTGGTTGTGAAGCGAAGCAGCCCATCCTCATCCTGGAAGTAATGGATGTTTACCGTGTCAACAATGACGTCCTGCCAGGAATACCATAACGGCCGGCGCTCGTCGTAGTCGTAGGCCCGCACCGACAGCTCGTCCTGGAGGCCCAGTACGACGTTCAAAGCATCTCTACCGTTTAGACGGCTGTGCGAGAATACTCCGAAACGGATTTGCGGTGTGAGCCACGCGGCTTCCAGTCCAGCGGCCAAGGCGTCGTAATCGAACGGCACCGTCGTCTGGTATGAGTGAATGGTGATTTCACGCTGGTCAAGGACGCCTTCGGCACGCGGCGCAACCTCCAAATGCTGAATATGATTCTGTGGATCGTACTGAGAAGACATCACTTATCGTTACTCATCTGGCACTCTTATCAATCTGACCGATGCAACAGCAGACATTATCCGTATTTTTCGAATGGTCGCAAGAAGAGTCCCAGCGATCACTTTCAAACAAAGATTTTTTCACTGTTGCATTCGGCGTGGCCAATCGGCAACCAGCCAAACTGGCTGAGAAACGTTCGCCTACCACCACCGACGTTTCCGGCTTCCACGGGGTAAGTAACTAATAGATAAACATCGCTATATTAAAACCCAGCCAGACATCGCTGGCCGCCAGGCAAAAGTGAGTCGATGGAAGATGGCGACGGGTAGTTGTTTGGTTTCATTGGCCCAGCTGGGGAAGAAAATTATGAAGAAAGAACATACCCGCCCGAATGCCCATGACTTGCCCCAAGACCCGCTCATGCTAACCGCCAGAGGAGTTGCCAAGCTACTGAACTGCTCGGCCCGGACGGTCTATCGGCTGGCCGATACCGGAGGTATCCCACTACCGGTCCGCATAGGCGGGATGATTCGCTGGTCTCGAAACACTATCGAACAATGGATCGCCCAGGGCTGCCCAAAAACCCCTTGATGTGGAGGCAAACTGACCGCTCAGTGTGTCTAACGGGCGCTGCGATGCCCGTGGAATGGAGCTGCAATGGCCTCGATCTATAAGAAGAAGTACCCGATACCGATACCCGCCGGGGCGACGGTCGTTATTCGCAACGGCAAGAAACTGGCTCGCTGGACAAGTGGCAAAGGCCAGATACGCGAGTCTGAATTGCTACCCGACGGCAGGATAGAGTTCGTCTCGGATTACTGGTATGTCAGATTCCGAGACGCTGACGGGAAGATGCGCAGGCAATCAACTGGCTGTCGGGATAAGCAAGCTGCCCAAAAGATTCTGTCGGATACTGTCGCCGACGTGGAAAAAATCAAATCGGGCATCATCTCTGCCCAGGAAAAGCAGGTGGCTTCGCATGCCGGCCGGACATTGGCAGATCACGTCGAAGATTACCTCCAGCACCTTGGCAGAAAACGCGTGCGAGGCCGAAAGGTATCCGCGCAGTACCGCAAGAACGTAGAAGGCCGTTTGAATCGCCTAGTAAAAGAATGCCGACTTCGACAGCTGAGGGACATATCCCGCGAAGCTATCGAGAAATGGCTCGACCTGGCCGAAGACAATGGGCTGGCACCGGCCACGCGGAACGAGTATTTGATATCGCTTTCGGCGATGTGCAACTGGGCAGTCAAGACCAGTAGACTAACAAGCAATCCGGTAGCTGGTATCGGCAAGGCCGATCGCTCCAGCGACCGACGCCGCATACGGCGTGCACTGACAGTAGATGAAGTAGCAAGCCTATTGGATGCTGCACATCGCAGGCCCATCGCAGAAGTAGGACGAAAGAGTATCCCCCTGCCGAAAAAAGACCAGACGGATAGACGCACTTGGACATTTGAACCGCTTACTGCCAAAAACTTCGAGCGTTGCTATCAAGCTGGTCTATCTCGGCTTCAAGAGCAGCCTGAACGGCTTGAAAGACTGGAACGCCTGGGGCGAACGCGGGCCATGTTCTATTTGCTGGCGGTTTCGACGGGTTTGCGGCGAAAGGAACTGGCCAGCCTAACCGTAGGACAGATCCATCTTAAGGCCGTTCCAACCCCCTACCTTAGCCTCAATGCCAACGATGCCAAGAACGCACGCGGCGCGAATCTTCCACTGCGACCGGAAGTCGCGACCGAACTGCGGAAGTACCTTAAAGAGCATGGCCTGACAAACCGCAGCCAGAAGCTTTTACCGACTCCGCCGACGATTAGGGTATTCGATGCCGATCTGCAAGCCGCCGGGATTGCCAAGATCGATGAACGAGGCCGAACAGCAGACATTCACGCCTTGCGGCATACCTTCGGAACCCATCTTTCAGCCGCCGGCGTACATCCTCGCACAGCCATGGCCGCCATGCGTCACAGCCGGATCGAACTGACCATGAACTACTACACCGATCCAATCCTGCTCGATGTCGCCGGGGCGGTGAATTCGCTGCCTGCGTTCTCAAAGGAGATATCACTTCCTATTTCCCCAAAACTAGTAGAGTGTTGTGGCGCCTCGGTGAGAATGATACGTTAGAACGTTCATGTCAGTTGGGGAATGTTGGTGCCTACTCAGCAGCGAAATGGCTTGATAGACCCAAACATTTCACGAACACGCTTGTAAATTTCGCGCCATGATGGCAGAATAACAATGTTCTCATGGATGGAAGGACAAATTGGCGGTCTATTTCGAAGAGTTCGAATCTCCACATGAACTTTGCGGAGGCTGTGCTAACTGAATGCGATTCGCTCGATTAGACAAAGAAGCATCCGAGTAAAGGAATGTGATTTTGACGAAGACAGATTCGGCTCTGCTATTCGATTTACCCGAGGCTCCACCCCTCGCTTGCAAAGGTTCATCGGTCTTCCAAGACCCGGCTTTCGCAAGTAACAAAAAAGCTCCCGTACATAGGTGGGTTCCTTGGATCGCTGGATTCTCCCGCGAATTTGTTCAAGATGCATTCGATCGCCATTTAAAAAAACCTAGCACCGTGCTAGATTCTTTCGCTGGGGTGGGAACTACGCTTGTCGAAGCTATCTTGGCTGGGCATACCGCCATCGGCTTTGAAATCAATCCGTATGCGGCGTTAGCCTGTCGCGTGAAGTTGTCAGCGTACAGGTCTGGGCCAGATGACATCAACAATTTAGCGCAAGGGCTTGAGAGTTTCTACCACGAGGCGATTACCCTAGGCAAAACTCCACATAGTAAAGCTCCCCCCGGCTTCAAGACTCGGGCCGAATTCTACAGCGTGAAGGTATTGCCGAAGGTGCTGCTTGTACAGGATTTTATCGCCAGCATCAAAGATGACAAACTGAGAGAAATCACACAGCTGGCATTCGCTTCCACAATGGTCACATACTCCAACTACTCATACGAGCCGAGTCTTGGGCGACGTGTGAGCGCTGGACGTGATAATGTGGAAGACTTCCCCGTGGGATCAACCGTCGCGCAAAAACTTAGGGACATGGCGGACGACGTCGCTTGGATGCAATTGCAACTAAAGGACAAGCAGCCGCCTTCTGTCGTTTATAACGAGTCCTACTTTGACAGCCGCAATAGGTTGCGAGCAAGCTCCGTTGATCTGCTCGTCACGTCGCCACCATACGTGAACAACTACCACTACAACCGCAATACGCGGCCTCACTTATATTGGTTGGGCTACGCGGAAAAACCGGACGACCTGAAGCCTCTCGAGACATCCAACTTTGGTAAGTTTTGGCAGACCGTCAGGAATAATGATAGTGTTGAACTCGATTTTGATTCGCCTGACAAGGAAATTGTGGATTGTCTACGAGAACTCAGATCGCGCACACCTGAAAAGGGTGTATATGGTGGTAACGGCTGGGCTAACTACGCTGCTACCTATTTCAACGACTGCCATAGATTCGCACTTGCCACAAAGCGTGCCCTTAAGCGACGTGGAACAGCGTTAGTCGTGGTTGGCAACAGTATTCTTCAGGGCGTCATGGTGCCCACAGATCGTTTTCTGGGACGGATCGCTGAAGCGGCTGGTCTGGAATTGGTTGACATTCATTCTCCGCGATCAACGCGGGTTGGAAATAGCATCATCAAATCGGACGTCCGCTCGGTAAAAGCAAAGAAGTCTGACAGATTGTACGAGTCCGTTGTCGAACTAAGGAAGCGGTAGTTAACCGCCGCGATGTCTCGTAATCTTAGACAGTATGTGCTCAAGCACGGGCGGTATCCCTTTACAAAGAGCTGCCCAAGCCCGCCCAGGATGGAGCACATCCCATTCCGATCTTGATTGATTGAATCGCCCCCTGCCGGGCGTGTGATTTCCAAATCCGTCCACGAGTGTGTTCCACAGTGGCCTGAACTGCCGAATCAGCTGCGCTTCGCACGCAGAGATGAGATCAGACTCAGTGCCGCCTAGTATCATAAATCGGCAGTGGAAATCGCTCACATTCAGATTCTCTACCGTATTGATGTTGTTCGCATGTTCGACCAGTCGCCTGTAGAGCGGCCGTGCATCATTTGCGGCGCGTACGCCGGCCCTCCCAACTCGCCATCCCGGTGGAACGGCCTTGCCGATGTAGATTGGCTTGGTCGCTCCCTTTTTGTTGGCCTGGCTGATGAATTGGTAGTGCTCGAATGGTCCTACATAGTAGAGTGCATATACACCAGCGCCCGGAAACCGATCGGCAAGTGGTAGCAAATGAACAGGCGAAGAGTTCATAAAGCTGATCGACTCCTTGATCACGCTTTCAAACTCATTTGACCGGAAAGTATGCTTTTCTGTATCCATAGTCAATCATCACCCTAACTCAGAACAAATGAACAACCTCAGACTGAATTCACAGCCTATAAGTCCCGTTTCATCCTGGTTGAGGGGTACTCCCAATCTGCCTTATTCATGCGTTCACTCCTGCCTTCCGTAAAAGACAACACTAAAGAAGTTAGCATATAATCGGGGGCTACACAATCAGAAGAATCCTCCCGGCTCATCCAGCCCAATAGCAGCTATGAAGGAATATCGAGAGCGAGGCTGCCGCACAAAAACTTCCCTGGTTCCCAAGACTCCTGCGAAAGATCATCTGCCTCATGAACAGATTCCGATGCTTTGGAAGTCAAGGGGATGGCCGCTAACCAAGACAGAAATTCTGCTTAGACTCTTGGATAAGGAGATATGGCGGTTGTGCGTTTTTTTGGGGGGGTGTCCCTACCGAAAACCTCATCTGTCAATAATGACAGGCTCTTAGGGTAAGTGATCACTCCAAAACGATCGGCTAAGATTTCCTTTTTTTGGGAGTCGCCGATGTGTTGGTTCTTCTTGTCCTGGGCATTCGTGAGAGAACGCTACTACAACGAACATCGATGCCATCAGTCCCTCAATGGCAACACTCCCCTGCCCAGAACGCCAGATCCACCGGCAAATGGACGTCTTGTATCGACTCCCATCCTCGGCGGCATGAGCTAGGTAGTAGAGGCATTACTTTTCTTTCACTTCACTGCTTGCAAACAAGCACGACTGCCCGCCGCCCGCGGGGAGCTTCTGCCGTGACGAACGAAACTGATAAAGACGCTCTGGCCCGATACGATCGGCATGGTCCATCGGGCCGAGGCGGTCGGTGCCGCGAAACATCATGTGCTCGAACATGTGTGCGAAGCCGCGGCGGTCGGGCTGCTCGTCCTTCGAGCCGGCGCTATACCACACCTGCACGTTGACGATAGGACAGGAGAAGTCTTCCAGCGTGATCACTCGCAGGCCGTTATCGAGGACGACCTGGCGGTAATCAAAAAGCGGCGCGCCGCTTTCGGCCGGGGTAGCAACTACAGCGTTGCTGTCGGCCGGGGCCCACAGTGCAGCACAGAGGATGAATGCGAGTTTAATCGGGACGGCTAACATAAGTATGGAGCCTTTCATTTCTGTGGCGTTCACCCACGAAGCATATCCAAGACAATGGCTTAGATTGGCAGAGATTGTAACCAGGAAATGTTACGGAATTGTCACCACGGAGCTTTTTTTCGTGATTTTTTGGGGTTTGTTTCTACCGAAGGGTCGGCGGCTTGCGTGCCAAACCTACAGACTTGCTGTTGGTGGTTCAAGGCATGGAGTAGCACCTTTGGCTGTTTTGGGTGGTATGAAACGAGCTTCGAAATCCTTAATAGACTGCTTTCGACGTTGGTTGAAACTTTTTTCTAAATCCTGCAATGCCTCAATGTCTTTTTCAATTTCTGAGGGGTCAGGCCTATTCACATCGAGAGGTTTTGCTTTTTCATGTCCGATCATCCAAGTTGAAGTTTTTTTCATGCCCAAAAATACAGCAACGGCATCTTCAGTCCTAACGTTAACGCCACTCAGTTTGAGAGTTTTGACTTCCGTTTGATGCCGAGAAACCACGCCGAAAAAAAGCGTTCCCTCAATGAAGGCTTCCCAAGTTTCTCGCAATCGGCCATATAACATGGCGGCTGATTTATTGTAACTGTCTTGGTCTTGGCTGTATCTAGGTTTGATTTTTACCAGATCTTGGCGAAGTAGGTTCAACCTCTCGCCAACTTTTTTTGTTGACCATGGAGGGCCGTCTTCAATGTGGCCGGTCACATCGCCCTTTCGGCTCACCGTCTGAACCGTGATTGGTATACCTCCGAAACTCTTGCCGAATTCATTAATGCCAAAATTATCTACGTTAGACTGCACCTCCATCAACAAGCTCAAATCATGTGTAAATATGATAACTTGTCGCTTAGCAGCTTCGGCCGTAAGCCGTTCGGCAATCTTTGAACGGAATCTGTGATCAAGAGATGATACAGGATCGTCGAACACAATCGTTGAACTGTGTCCAGCAACCTCTAATTCTGCCAGGAAACCTGCAATGGCCACTACACGATGTTCGCCTTCACTAAGAATGTCTGTCAGTTTTGCTTTTTTGATAGGCTTTGTAGCTTCAAGCTCTAGCTGGTGGCTCGTTTCCCCATCACCACCGACCGGTTTTAAATTAAGTGGAAGATGGGAGGCCCCCAAAGCCACAAGTTCGCATTCAAGTGCTTTTTGTAGCTCAGGAGTTAATGATTCTGAGATGATCTTTTTTCCTGTTGTAGTCACTTCTTTGGTATTGATCTCGGCGATGCACTGATCGAATTGAGACGCTTGCTTTAGGTCTTGAATATATTTATCTAATGTTGTTCGGCGTGAAATGAGGACTTTACGAGCATCACCTTCACGCTTATTAGCTCTGAGTCCTGTGAGTACGGTAGCGTCAGCAGTTTTCTCGACATCTTGTGCCTCAGCTTCAATTGATTTTGAAGCCGTCAAAATAATCGAAGCAGGATTTTCTGCCATAGACAGAATCGGCGTCATATTTTCGGAGTGAACCAAACCTTGAAGTGCCTTTGATCGCCCATTTACTGATGCAACAAAAATAGAAACTGCATCTGCTAGCAAAGTCTTTCGGGATACAAGTTCATCTATAACGTCTTTGAATTGATCGATTTCATTTGGTTCAACAGATGGAAGCTTCTGCCGTGCATCTTTGAGTTCTTGGGTGAGTTCATCAACCTTTTTCTTAGCGGCTTGTTCCATGTAGTCGCGAAAAAGGTTAAGTCGATCCTTCGCCTCCACCAAAAGTGGCTGCATGCAAAGAACGCATCGGCAATCTTGCCCAGTGTGTGGGAATTCATTGTCTGGATATGCAACTTGGACGGAGAAGTCTCGTGCAGCTCTGTAAAGTATTTGCCAAGTCTCACTACCGATACCAGGAAGAGGTTCATCCATCAACGCGATCTTAGGTGCTTCTTTTAAGGCTTGCTTGGCTGCGGCAAGTGATTTGAGTGTTTTAATGATAGCTAACTCAACTGAGGTAGAAATTTCTTTTTCAAAATCAGTTAGTGTTTGTGCAAACTTGCGAAGACGAGTAGCCAAATTTCGAAGCCGCTGTCCGATCTTTATAGGGTCATCGGTTTCGGCCTGTGCTAGGCGTTTTGTCACATCTGAAAGCTCTGTCTCGTCATCCTCAGTCCATTGACCTAATTTCTGTAAATCTGTATCTACAGTCAGTGTTTGAAAAAAGTTGCCAGCTATGGTATCCGCTGGAATGTCGGGCCAATCTGGTTTCTGTGGGTCGGGCTTTTCCGCCTGGAGTACCAGCCGAATCTCTTTTAACAATATAACCAATTCCGCAAACACCTGCGCGCCGAACGGCAAGTAGTGTGCATCATTCTTATCGTCAACTATAATCCGAGCACACCTTCCATCAAAGACACAGATTGAACTCAGTACTTCAGAGGCATCGTCACCTTCCTGCCACGAAATTTGCTGGTCCACCCCATCAATCTGAAGATCAAAGATTGCACTAGCGGGTCCGGGCGGCGTAGTAGAGTTGATGTTTGGATGAATCAGATCCTTCATATCACGAGCCTTACACGCCCGCTTAAGCACCCGAGCGTAGCCAGATTTGCCAGTCCCATTTTGGCCATAAACTATAGTCAGCCCCGTATGCCCAAATGGGATACTGGCTGCATCCTTCAGCGCATTCACGTGCTTAATTCCGCTGATCTCTTTTAGAAACAATTTACGATTGGCAGCCTGAACTCCCGATACATCTCCCAACTTGATTCGTTGAGGCGTGGGTGTGGGGTTCTGGGTATCCTCAAGCTCATGTCGAGCCTTAATCATCCCTACGATTTCTTTTTTTTCTATGTCCCCAAGCTTGCCCTTGGTCAACAAACGGCGAACTGCATCGCTTTGCCAGTCGGGCATACCACCAGCAAATTCAGGTAGGCATGCCCATCCAATGATCTTATCCAGAGTTGTAGCCATTTAATTTCCCACTAATTTGAAATCACCCGCATAGAGAGTGAATTGCTTTCAAACACCCCAACTTGGCCGCAGAACGGATTTCAAGAAATATCGGTTAATACAATAACAACTCGGTTAGGCGTAGGTCAAGAGCGCGGCCGGATTTGCGGCAGCCGACTGCCGTTCCAAAGAACCCCTACCCCCATAAAAAAAGCGGCCAGCCGTCATAGCCGAATTGGCTGGTGACGACTGACCGTTTAATGCAGCTTCGTTAATGCAACTTGCAGACTAGCCGCTATTGAATTTCCGTGACAGCCTGTGCGACCAGGTCACCGACCTCGCTGCAAGAGTGTCCCATCCGGCCGGCGGACATCGACGCCATCTTCGGCGTGGTCATCAGGATTGCCTGTTGGACCATGTCGCCGGCGGAAGTAGCACTCGGACAGTAACGATAAACAAACGCGGGCGGGCTCTTTGGCAAAAAGAACCCGCCTGTTTCTTTGCGACGATTGCCCCCTACCGGTGACCAACTTGGTGCTCTACTGTAGTCCGGGATTGGCAGTTCATGGCGGGATTGTCGCTTATTGGCAAGATGGGTGGCTGGCGAGAGGTTTGCCACGGGGCCGCGACGTTGGCCCAGTTGGCAAAAGAAAAGGCCTATTGGCAACGCATGTCACCAATAGGCACAAAAGCGGGCGATCAGATTTGAACTGACGACATTCACGTTGGCAACGTGACGCTCTACCACTGAGCTACGCCCGCGACAAGTTAGACCAATATCATAGGGCCATCGGAGATACCGTCAAGCCCTTTTTGACCGTTCCAGCCAATAAGCCCTGATATCAATTACCATTGCACCAAATTCGCGCAAAAAACAAACTATCGCCACCGCGGCCAAGGGTTAGCCTTGCTAAGTAACACCACCGACGATATTTTTACACCCAATGCTGGCTGAGCTTATTCCATCTGAGTTCTTCAACGCCCGAAGCGACCTGCTGCTCTGGCTGATAACCTTCGGCGCTATCCCGCTGCTTGTTTACGGTGCGGACAGGCTCGTAGCTGCGTCGGTAGCACTTGCAGATTCCCTGAACATACCCAAAGTAATCGTCGGGGCGACCATCGTCAGCCTCGGCACGACCGCGCCAGAAGCGGCCGTCTCGGTAAGGGCTGCCTGGGCGGGGCAGGCAGGCTTAGCACTGGGCAACGGCCTGGGCTCGATCATCTGCGACTCCGGCCTGATCTTTGGCATGTGCTGCCTGATAACACCACTGCCGATCGATAGATTCATTCTCCGCCG
>SDBS01005398.1_pt1 | contig 12460 bp, 12 predicted proteins | sample 2277091 | NCBI WGS metagenome assembly SDBS01 (sample SAMN10404972, study PRJNA504765) | marine sediment metagenome | isolation source: marine sediment core GS10_PC15, 163 cmbsf | place: Arctic Ocean: Southern Knipovich Ridge | collected 2010 | reverse complement strand
CCGAGGTTGAAGGCGGGCCGCTCATCTCGCGCCGTTATATTTTGATACCACACCTGACAGAAGGAACGTGAGATGGGTTCCAAGAACTTACTATTCAACCTCGAAGGTGACGCGATAACTTCTGACGAAATACGTGAAAAAATAGCTGAGTTTGGCTTTGGCTATAAGGAAGCAACACAGGAAATAATCCGGAACTCTAAGGTATTGGACAAGGATGGAGAAGTTTTTGTCAGATGTACAGCCCGCATACTATCAAACTTCGGAATGACCAGATCTGGTCCTTTCAAGGGCGTAAAAATGGCGGAAAACGGGAATGTGAATGGCAAACAAATATTGCTCGAGTGTTGGAATCAGATTGGTGATGGTCTAATAAAAATACGTAAATCGTTGTCCAACACTGGTTATTCCAGAGATAGGTACCTCTTGGAATTAAGCAAGCCCGAACGCGAAAGTTTACTAGCAGATATATGGTTGTTAACAAAACGACTTTTGCCATTCACAATGGGAAAAACATCTTACGGTCTTGTCGGAGCGAGTAAGATGCTTTTTGCAGTCCTACCCGAGATCGTCTTGCCAGTTGATAACAATCAATGGTTAAAGGTATTCAAAACAGTTGACATTGGAGATGTTATCAATCGCATGGCAATTGATATTCAAGAGTGGGAGGATATTACACAGCACAGGCTTAACGAAATAGATCATTCAAGAATGCTAACCACACTCCCATCTGTATATAATGTTATGGCCATGGATGCCAGACCAAAAGGAGTTAAGGGAAGTCAAGAAAACAAAATATAACAAGTCAATTCACCCGACTGCAAGAGCATGTATTTTTGAGCGTCGTTCAGCTTCCAAGAGTGGGTTTATAAAAAGATGGCTGGTTGTGGCTAAATCGTGCAGCGGGTGATCTCCGGCGTTAGGGCGAAAGGAAGAAAGTTTGTATGAAGCTTGATTTCGAAAAGTGGTTTTCAGTCCAGGATTTTATTTCTGAAGCAGATGAATTATTTCTAGAGGCGATTAAATGTTATAAGGCATCTGCATATCGAGCTTCATTATTATTCAGTTATTTGGCATTCTTAACCATCATTAGAGATCGAATTCTTTCTTCGCCAAAGCCTCAAGCTCTCACTGACCGTCAGTGGAACTTAATACTTGAAAACCTAAAAAATGATGAAAAATGGGACTCTGTAGTTTTTGATTCTACACAAATGAAATCTCCGAAGGCAGTTTTTATCATTACTGATGATCTTAGAAATCAAGTAGTTTATTGGAAGAATCGTAGAAATGATTGTGCACACTCAAAGCCTAACATCATTACCTATTCACATGTTGAAACATTTTGGCAATTTGTCATTTCGAATTTGCCAAAATTTGTCGTAGAAGGGAGTATGCCAGGTCTAGTGAATGACATTGTTACCCACTTTGATCGAAGTCAAACACCACTTGGCGCTGACTATTCTTTTCTTATCAGTCGCATTCCTGAATCGGTAGATAACTCAGATTTAACTAATTTCTTTAATTCTGTGTACCAGATTTTTGAGGATATAGGAGATCACGTTTTTGATACATTTGCACCTAAGGAGATACGGTTCTTCCGCGACATCCTTAGCATTAATAATGACGCTGTTCGAGCTGCTCTCTTAGCCTTTCTTCGGGACCAACCGAATTTATTACTTGAGATTCTTAGAATTGATCCATCAAAGATTCAATACTTCGCAGATGATGATAGGTTCATTCGAAACCTTTGGTATGAACAATTATTCAGCAAATTTGCTGAGAACTACTTCGGACTTTACGCGGCCCTTTTGAGAAATAATCTTATTCCAGATAACCAGATACAAGAAGCTAATTCTCGAGTTATCTCTAGGATCTACGCTGTTAGTCCATCAGAAGCAGAATTTGAGACACTTGTTGAAAATGGTTTTCTAGAGGCATATCAACGAGAGGTCTTCGAGCCAAATCGAATATCCGATTTTAATTGGGCAAACTCAAACACGGCAATGATCATTAAAGTTCTCGACCAAATTGAGCTTGACGAGGTGGTATTGAATTCTTTGCATGGAACATTTTCTCAGGAGAATCATCCTTGGGATCTTAGACGAGATTTAAATTCTCACTTATTGGCAAATGAGATCCAGGCGAATAGATTAAGAGATGCCTTCAATGATTGCGGATTACCCATACCGAGATATTTAGATTCCTTAATGCCGATTCCTGATGAAGATGAAATTCCATTTTGAGAGGTCGGCTACTTCATTCACCCTAACACTTCGCTGAAGCGGACGCCGGAGGATGGGCGAAAATCAAATTGATTTAATGAGTCGGCGCCGCTTAATTCAAAGCCGTTAGCCTGCCTCTAACATCAATGCTCGCCATCATCTCGAGCTACTTTCTGGAGACACCAAATCGATATGATTACTCGTCACAAACCATCTGATTGGCAGGACCTCGAAAACAGTGTCGCAGAGATTCTGGAGAAGTCTGGCCTTCACACAGAGCAGAAGAAAACAATATCCACTTCGCGGGGGCAAGTTGAGATCGACGTGTTTGCTACTCAGAACATCGGAGCACGCAGCTTGATCCTGCTATGCGAATGCAAGAACTGGTCGAACAATATACCCCAAGGCGTAGTCCACAGCTTTCGCACGGTGTTGGATGATTCCGGGGCGAACGTTGGCTACCTAATCTCCGCTAAGGGATTTCAGAGTGGTGCATATGAGGCCGCGAAGAATAGCAATGTAAGGTTGGTTAATTGGGAGGGTTTCCAAGATGAGTTCGAAGAGGAGTATTTCAAGAACTATTTCAAGGCCAAGTTGATGGAATCCGTTGATCACATGATGACTTATGTCGAGCCGCTAAGTGTTGGCACCTTCTTGGTTTCCGGGAAGCTTCCGCAAGAAAACGTCGTAAAATTCGAGAAGCTGGTTGAAGAGTACGAAGCGTTTGGATTCTTGTGCCTGATTAACTATCCGGGCATGGAGAGCATCACTCAGAAGCCTCGTCTTCTCCTGCCTCTGTCGGTCACATCGCCGGAGGCTTCGCCAAGGCTGCCGTCATCCATTAGGGAAGTACCGGATTACGAAGGCTTTCTGTATGAGGCAAAAGCCATAGCTGAGGAGGCCAAGTCCAGATTCCGAGCACTTCTCAAAAACTGAGTGGAACTTCCCATTCACTGCAGTCGACCCCGCGCCGTGCGGCGATTGCAAATGAGTTCGTTCTCCAGGGAACGAGCTTTTTCATTGTATAGTGATAGCAGGGCGGCTGAGCTCAATACCGTTGGGCTGGCATTGTCTTCTTGAAACTCTTAGATTCAGAAGACGAGGAATACATCCATGCCAATAATGTGCGATTTTCGGAATATTCAGCAAATGGCGAAGTCGGTCTGCAACGACGCGCAACAAATTCAAGGCAGAAGATTCTCGCCAAGGCCATGGAATAGATTTGAGCCAGATGATACTGACTGGTGGATTGTCCCATCCACCGAATGGCCAGCCTATCGCTATGGGAAAGGAATGTTCAGGCTCGTAGAATATCTTCCAGGCCAAGTTCTCATATGCTTGAACGTTGAAAAGGGCTTTGCGCCAATTGTTGCGGAAGCTTTTCCTAGCCTTGCATCTCGCGGACAGATCATTGATGAGCAATGGGCATGGCACAGATTCTTGCAGGGGCTCAAGGATGGAAGTGTCGGTCAGATTGTGAAGGATTTTGACGAAGATATTTCCTCTGAACTTATTATCGAGATCAGCGCTTGGTATCCAAGTGACTATGACGACTTCGATCCTTATTCACTGCCCCTGCGTGATAGCAGCATTGACGAGGGGTGCCGTTCAGCAGAAGATGCAGGACTGATATGGTTCAAAATCGAGGGCGAAGAACTGAAGAAATTGGGAGATAGTTGTGTTGGCGAGATTGTTGAGCCCATTGCAGGCTGCCTTGGTTTCATCGATCTTTCGAATGCGCTTCAGACCAGTCCTAAGTTGCCTTGGGCATGGATAGACATCTCGGTAGGCGTATTGGTATCTCTCCTTTCTGAGTCTCAGAAGCCAACGGATGCCTGGGGTTCCACTCAGATTTGGAATAGGCTCTTACGTCCGTGGCTCCCTTGGATTGCATAGATGCCAGCCTAACCCCTCGCCAGCCGATAGGCGGAAATAAGTACTGGATAGATATGGAAGAGTCTGGAAGTCCTCATCTAATTAATATGCCATTTGATGAAATCACATATTCTCATGTACTTAAGTTTTGTGATGGTCAATTCGAAGAGGGTATTGACCTTGACTACAAATCCGATTTTCCATCAGATCTCGAGCGAATACTATGTGCTTTAGCAAATACACAAGGTGGGATTGTGTTTATTGGTATTGCCGAGAGTGATAAATCCCGCCTACCGATTTGTCCACCAACAGGAATAGATAGTGATCCTGATGTAACTCGGCAAAGGATCTTAAATATTGCCTTCGACGCTATTTACCCACCACTGGAACCTGAGATCAAGATGGTTGAAGTTCCAGAAACACAAAACTGCATAATCCTAATTAGGGTAGCTCCAGGCGACTGAGTAACCCGTGCTTTGCGCGGTTTCCTCAGCGCGTCATGGCAGACATTAGGCTTCTTAGAGTTGTAACTATTAGCGGTATCAAATCCTTTCAGGTGAGAATGTGACACAAATTCTAAGCTTGGATGATGACCGCCTTATGTTAGAAATCCTCGCTATGTTATTTATTTCCGCTGGCTTCGATCACCTTCGCGCATCAGATAGCCAGGAAGCAATTTCCATAATGCATCAAGAATCAATAGACCTATTTACTCAAGATATTGAGAGACCCAAAATGGATGGTTTTACGCAAATAGTGGGTAGCCTTGTGGACTATACTTGTGATTTAATATCCTCGCTTGCTTCCTAATTCAAACAAAATTTGGTTCCGCTGAGGAGCAGGTTGCATCAGAAGGGCTCGAGATGATTGAACTTCAAGATAATTCCTTGGAAATCCCTTTCCCAATAATTTTCCTCGGTAATCTCAACGAAGCCTCTAACTACATTTTCGAATTCATAAAGAAAACCAATCTACGAATGTCAATTCCATATGATGCAGTGTCACCTCGTGATGCTCTAAGACAACCGACCATTGGAACTGAGAACGACCCTTTACGGAGTCTCAGAATTACTCATCTAGAGATCTTACGAAAGCAACCTCAGAGCGGCTCTGAGAGGCTGGAACTGAAAACCTATTTGATAGATTATTTAGGGAAAACCATAGTGAATCACGTCGGATTACTAAAACTAACTCAGTTAACCACAGTGAAAACTCGAATTGAATACTTCGAATTGTCTGATTTAATGCGGGATGACTTAATACTCATTTGGCAAGTACTCTTGAACTTGCTTGATAACGAAGGCTTGCTTCTGGGATCTGCCATTCAAGGGACAAGGGAACTTGCTTTTGATCGACCCAGGTGGTTCCCAAAAGGGGATTCGGCGCTTAGAAGGTGGAAAAGGACCTGGGAGATTATTAGAGATACCCAAGAGATATACAAAGAGGGGTATACGGGTATGAGCATTGAGGATCCAGAACCAAGCTTGCTTGAATTGTGTGAAGCTGTGGCTGCTGCTAGCGGGAGAAAGTATTCAATCTCAACAATTAAAAACATTAAGAAAGCGGGTATATTGGGCTGGCTGGAGTAGATAATTAACGGAATTACCAAATTTGGCTACTGGATTTGCTAGGCTTAGGGCTGAGGTTATTTCTTCAGCCCTAATTTATTTTCGTGTTGCGAATTACGCACACATAGATAAGGCTAGCGGAGTTAATCAATGGAAAAACTGCTCGGTGAATATTTTCAATCAAAAAATATTCAGACCCCGCCAATAGTGAAGCTAGCTGGCCACAGCAATAATAAAATTTTGGGTTTCCCTGTAAACCACACTGAGGATGCTTATGTCCTGTGGGAACAACTCTGCGAACTAACTTACATCACAGGAATGTGGCCTGTTTTATTAGGTGATGAGGAAAACATTCGGCATCTGGATAAGTTCCTTGCGTATTTTTCAATGATAGATGTGAAAAATGAGATACAGAAATCTCGGTCAATTGACCTTGGTGTATGGACTGCTAAGCGTGCACTGAGGGTGATTCGCGATTCGTTTTTCTACAACAGCGATCCAAAACAAGGGGTTGTTGTAAGTGATTTGCCAAGTATCGGAAATCAGTCAAGCATTGTGCATCTCGGCTTCTTCCCAGTGAAAGAAAGTTTCAATATCCCCGCGCACGTATTATTCGGTGGCTCAAATGATTGTCCATCACCTCACGTCCACTGTGCTTTGTTGAAGCGATGGAAAAGAATATTCGATGCGGATGTCTTGTCCATCACCCAAGAGGAAATCTGTATAAAAATTAACAGCCCTCCACTCAATAAGCGATCTGCACAAAACCTAAGCGAAGAAATATCTTTATACTGCCCTGACTATCCTGACGACAATATTCCAAAAGTGACAGACTATTTCACTGGAATTACGTATGCCCAGTACTTGGTCATTCGGTGGGTTTACCCATGGGATAGAGTCATCGACCCTGAGTAGTATCAGTACGATGTCCGAAGCAGGGGTGAGAACCAAAAGAAGACCTACCCTAATTAGGGTTTCCACATCATGGTGGTCGACTGGGAGGTGCGTTCAACCCCTCCTTCAACCACAACTTTGTAGCGAAGATCTAAAGGCAACTGATTGGAGAGATGATTGCATTCTCGCACCAGAGAACTCATCACTGGCTCATGTGCCAATATTGGTGTTACGAATTCGGAAGTATCCAATTTCCAGATTAACCGAATCCTGGCGGAACACCGATTTTTCATTGACGATTACGGAATGCGTTTAGCATCGAGTGGCTTGACCCAGAGCACAATACGCTACTATATGTGGGATGAACGGCAATTCCTCGAGTGGTTTGAGAGTCTCCCTGTCATTTCAGCCTCGGTAGTCGGCGAGATAGCAGCGGACTATTACGAGTACCTATTACGACCTGCCCACCAGTTGCGACCTAACTCCATCGGAAGGCACTCCCCTAGCACTATCAATCGAAAATTGCACTCCATCCGACGCTTCTTCGACTATGCTGTGGATGAGGGTATTCTTCCCACAAATCCATTTCGCGAATCTCGCCCTAATATATCCCGCCAACCTTCAAGGACTCAACTGTATCCAATTCTCCCTGTCGAGACAATTCGCGAACTTCTTTCATCCTGTGATATATCACAACCCATCGGAGTACGTGACCGCGCCCTACTCATTTTCATTGCGGGTATTGGTCTTAGGGTAGGGGAAACCCACTTACTCAATCTCACGGATGTAAACCTAATAGACATGTCACTAAAGGTGAATAGTGGAAACAATCTGCTTCGTATTGCGCCATTATCGGAGGAATTTAATCCTTCGTTACGAAGGTGGCTTCGGGTCCGATCGCTCCATTCGAGATCTAGCGATGCACTTTTTATATCCCTACATCATTCAACTGGTCGCGGCGATCCTGGAAAGAGATTGGGCAAAAGAGGTATCCGATCTATCGTCGACCGGAGGTTTGAGATGATCGGAGCGAAGAAACCGGGTGTGAGTTGCGAGGTCTTAAGGCGTTCAGCGATTGTCCATTTGCTTAAAAACGGTGCCGCTTGGGAGAATGTTCGATCGACTTTCGGTCTGAACCCGAGGACGATGCGAGCCTATGAGAAATATGTGTCTGAAATTTTATAAAGACAGAATGGAGATGGCAAATGACGAATGACAACGGATCAGAACCCCACGATCAAGAAACTCCAGTCTTGCACACGACTGAGCAGGTGGCGGTCTATCTGCAGGTTTCTTGTCGGTCTGTTGAACGTTTAATCAAATCGGGGCTCCTTCCTGTCATTCGAATTAGTCCCCGAAAACGACGAGTGTCCCAGTCAGATCTTGATGACTTCATCAATAGGATGAGGCAACATAATTCTTGATGAGGTGATTTGATACTTTATGGGAAATAACAATGCCTTTATTCTCCACCCAGACTGTCTCCCACATTCTCAAGCACAATCTAATAATCAACTCTCGCTCAAAGCTCACCTGGAAGAAGTCATCCCAAAAGATCTCCATGTCCCCGAGTTATTCTTTACGAATTTGGTTCGCGCCCTAGTTTTGTTTGGCGATTGCAAAGGATTAGCTCAGATTTGCCACGATGGGGGTGGAACGATTCTTTGCAGTTGGCTACGCAGTGAACTAAACCTTTCCTTTGATAACCGTCAACCCATTTCTCCAACCCTACAAATACTCTTTAATCTGGTTGATCAGATCGACTTCGCTCTACTCGCCCTTCGAGAAGATCCACCTTGGCAGCTTCTCTTTGAAGCTCCTCACCCCTCACGTAATAGGTTGATCCACTTTCAACTAGAAATTTCCGGATTCGATGCATACGATTTAGTAGCCGCAAGGTTGCATCGAGGGATCTGCGCGAAAACCAAGCAATTACACCACCTCGATATCGCGACATTCAATGACCGTCTTGGAGGATTTGTCAACCCACTCATCCGCATCGTTGGGAATATTCCTGCGGACTATGTCCGGAGATCTCTCCATGAGTATAACGAGGGGGAATTCGACAATATGATCGGAACGGTTGTTAATTCCTTACCCCGGATTGAACTTAGTCTTGACGGAAGAAGCACCTACGCGCCTAAAACCGTACGAAAATATTACTCCGGATGGATCGCAGCCTTTTATGCAACCGCCAGTAAAAAAGCGTTCATTCAACAAAAATCTCATCTTCGGAATTCTTCTTATATTGACCCAGAAGACCCAGCTCGAGTAGATGAGCTTCCAAGAACTCATGTTTTGCGGAAGTCGTTTCACGAACTTGCAGCCGAACAAGAGATGTTGGAAATCGCGGAACTCAATATTAGTCGCACAGATCACTCTTGGCGCAATACGCATCATCGCAATCGAGACAGAAGTTTAAGAAATATTTCTGCTGGGAAGGCTCCAATCATTTTCACCCCTTCAAGGACCCTGAAAGGTTCACTTCCCCTGATTTCCATTGCGCTAATAATGGGGGGCTTGGAACGGCTGAATGAGGTGTGGACAGAATCTGAGGCTCTAACTTCTAAGGTGCTGATCGAACTCATGCTCCACACTGGTCGTCGTCCAGAATGGTTGCTTTCAATGAGCGTTGGGATGAAACCGAATTCGCGTCATGAGTGTAATGTGCCAATCCTTTCACATGATTGTTGTCGAATATTTTATGTTCCTTTCATCTACCTCTCCCCACCGAACCGCGTAACGGTGGCAAATGGCAAAAGTAATATCTCAAGCCCCAACAACCATGATCATATCCATGAAGATGTGAATTTGATCCACCGGATTCCCCTCCCTGGTCCGATGTCCAAAATGATGAGTTTTTATCTTCAAGAACGCCGTTGCTTACTGAACAAATTTCCCGATACCGCAGCAAGATTGGGATGTTCCCACGAAATGGGACCTCTCTTCCTTATCGAGGAAGAACAAGGTCTCATGCTGTTCAGTGGAGATAACCTCCAAAGAACTTTAGATCTCTTGACGGTGCACTTAGGCGAGACTATTGCTGAGCACCCGGATCTCACGGCCAGCCATTTTTCACGGAGCTTCGACGCCTACTATGCATCGTTTGGAGTACGAGGAATTCACCGGTATTACCTATCTGGTCGAGCGAGACACATGTGTGAGATGCCACTTCGGTATAGTCGTGTGTCTTTGGCAGACATAGCTATTGAGTACTCTAGGGCTTACGCTGAATTTACAAATGAAATTTCTCTCGAGGAACGAAAAATAGGGGTTCAACCAACCTCTATTCCTCTTTTTTTCAGCAATGAAATCGAGCAACAGGGTCAGGACATTGAAAGATTTCAAGGTGTATATTTTGGAAGCGCCAGAGTGGCGAGCTTTGGAGTGATTATGGATATTGTTGAAGTACTGAATGAAGACTTATCGCTCTTTATGCGAACCAGTTTTGATCACCGTCAGAAGATTCATTACCTCGATGCCATTACCAAGCTAATCGCGGTAATGATAGGCCTGCTTAATGGCTTGCGTCCGTTTGAAATCTGTCGTCTAAAATACAAGCACCTAGACTGTGAAAATAATCGACTGGCCGTCATAGGTAAATCGAGAGGAAGCAAACCAGCTTTCCGGCATCTTCCCATCCTTCCAACTGTAAGCAATATGATCAGAGATATGCTGAACCAGGTGGATATTGATGTTTCTCCAAGATCATTTCTGTTTCGACTTTCTTCCTTGAATTCCAGTAAGCGGACGAGGCTGTTGGTAAAAGACCTTGACCAGATCTTGGTGGATGCAGCTAAAAGGGCTGGCTGGTCCTATGCTCCCATATTCTACGGGTTGCGCCACCGGTTTAGGTCAGACATGCTGAAACTCAGGGTTGATGAACAAATCATCGACTTTATGATGGGCCACGAGATCATAGGACAGGAGCCATTCAGTGTTTATTCGGAACTGAATTTAGGACACCTAGAGGAGCAATATCAACTAGTTGCATCTGAGCTGGCTGATTTGTACGGGTTTACGGGTAAGAAAGGCATTTGATTCCAAAGCTATGCCATTTACTGTAACCAACCATCGTATTTACTCGCTTGTCCCTCAATCTTCCTTCGCGAAGCTTCTTGAGTGCTTTCAAAACCATATCAGCGACCCGGGCCAGGATCTGAGTATGGAAATTGGGCGCTCATGGAGAGCCTGGTGTAGATTTGCCTTTTCATTGATTGCGCTTGGAGGCCTCGCCGGTCCACGACACTTCGAAGAGATTTGTGACTTGAAATTCAAAGACTTGAAATCAGCACCTGCTGGCTACATCATGATTCCTCGGTGGGACGGCCAGGTTCCCCTCTATATCGATGGTCTGATCGCTATCTGTGGCTTGAGTCTCTGCATACATCTTATTAGGGATATTTCCACAGGACGAGAACGTGAAGGACTGTTCCGAAGCCAGGGTTATCTGCTTCCAGGACGAAATAATCCCAAAACCATTCCTGCCCAAAAAGATCTTGCCGAAGCAAATGCTTGCTTTTCCATGTGGCTTCAAGCAATTGCCGATCAAGCGGGCATCAGGGAGAAGATCACTCGCTCCAGATTAGTTCAATTGTCCAGGGGGCATCTGACGAAGATATATACACCACCAATTGCCGGGGCCATGCTTGGGCTTCACCGTTACAATCCAGCACCACCGCATCAATCTAGCTCATTTGTAGAGTACCGAATGCCTTTTGAATTCCAAGAAACTCTGTCAAGGGCGCATAATGAAAATTCCATAAATAATACTCCCAATCTAAGATCTCCTCTCTTCAAGCGTGATGATACACATGAAGTTTTCACAGATAACATCTCAGAAAATCTGCCACTTTCGTTCAAGATGATCAGGGATATTGTTACCCAATTCAGTAGAGCGAATAAGAGGAGCGCCAAGCGAAAGAAAAGTAAGGTTTTAGAACAACTCCGTGCTACGATTTCTAAAATGGAGAGGGAAATAGGAAAAACCTGGGCATTAGATTGGAATACCTATGTCGGCAAGGTGAGGGAGGATGAGCTGCCATGCTGGCAAATCGACGGAGTCAATGCGACCCTCCTCGCTCATTGGATGGCCGATTTGATAAGCCATTCTCCACCCAACACAGTTGATGCACGATTGAATGATCTAGCTAGCTTCCTGAGAACTAAAAATTGTGAGCTGCTCTTAAATATGAGTGAGGAGCAAATCTCTGATGTGATCATGGCCCGTGAGATATCTCCTCGAAGCAGAGAGCGTCTCGCAAGTTCGATCCGGGCATTCTTTAGATTTCTCCGTGGTGAGCTTGAGATAAATATTCCGGAAATCAGTCTGTGGCATATTGGATGGGTTAATTCTGTGAATGAAACACCGCTGCTGCTCCAGGCGTACCTCAAAAAAATATTCTCAGGCATAGATCCAAGTAGGTCTGAAATTGTGATTGCGATTATCTTGGCATATTATTTCGGTCTCCGCGCTACGGACGTTTGCGATTTGAGTATCGGGCATCTTCAGTTCGGAACCAGAGTAACTGTTTACGTCATGAAATCCAAGGGTGGACGCTCAAGACACATCGAAGGAGTTGAAATCCCGAAGGAAGTTATCAAGTACTTGTATAACTTCCACTCCGAAAGAATGTGCGCGGTTAAGGGGGATATATATCAATCCCTCCTGGTAAATTCCGAAGGCCGGCGGCTTTCCCGGCACCTTCTATCCCGCCTCTGGAAAAAATATGTAAATTCGAAGGACGTTGACCTGCCGTATAGAAAGGAATTCTCCTCCTTTCATTCTCTTCGGCACGCCTGCACTAACCGTTGGTTAGCCCTCAAGGTTCCACTAGTGGACATCGCTCGAATGTTGGGGCATCAATCCATTGAAACGACCGTCAGTTCGTACATCCATAGCTT
>SDBS01005396.1_pt1 | contig 12462 bp, 13 predicted proteins | sample 2277091 | NCBI WGS metagenome assembly SDBS01 (sample SAMN10404972, study PRJNA504765) | marine sediment metagenome | isolation source: marine sediment core GS10_PC15, 163 cmbsf | place: Arctic Ocean: Southern Knipovich Ridge | collected 2010 | reverse complement strand
AATAGTGTACTAAGTACAATAAAGGTTTTAAAATGGAAAATCTTGAAAATAATCTTAATTTACCAAAATATCATAAGCTAAAACAGGTCTTACGTCGTAATATTTTAAAAGGAAAATATCAGCCAGGTGATATTATACCTTCAGAGAACGAATTGCAAAAAAAATATCAAGTGAGCTCTACAACAGTTAGGAGGGCTTTATCAGATCTTGTTCATGAAAGGCTGCTTGTTCGTGGACAGGGTGTAGGGACATTTGTAAATAAGCCGCCTGTTGAGAGAAGTTTATGGAAAATTATGAGTTTTACAAATAATATGTTGGAAAAAGGATATCAACCTTCCATCAAGGTAATTGAAAAATTGAAAATCCCATGTATTGATAAAGTAGCATTAGAACTTTCAATTAATCAGGGCACTCAAATACTTTTTGTAAAGAGATTATGTTTTGGTGATGATATTCCAATGATGTTTGAGCATGTTTATATACGTGAGGATTTATGCCCAGGAATTTTTGAAAAAGATCTTTCTGGATCTATTACAAAAATAATAAAAGAAGAGTATGGACATAGAATTACCAGTATTCATCAAACACTTCAATTTTCCCAACCTGATAATTTAATAAAGAAATATATGAATATTTCAGATGCAGGTATTCCGTTCTTTCTTGTTGCTGGAACTCAATCAATAGAAACTGGAATGACTGTAATATTTGAACGTGCATATTATAGAGGTGATATGTATATATTTAACATTAATATATCTGAGTAAAATGTAAAAGAAGATTAATAAGATAGTTTTAGGAAATATTCAAATAATTTAAATTTAAAAATTACAAAATTTATTGTTGACAAAAGTAAAAAAATATGTTTTAATTGACTACTTAGTGTACTATGTATACTTAATACAAATAGTTGATCAAAGTAGTAGAAAGTAACAGCAGGTTGCAGGTGATTCGCTGAGTAGTGGTGGGTTATGGGGAAGTAAGTATCGTTCTTGAATATATCGATTTCTTCATCACGCGGGCGAACAAGTGAATTTCATACTTTACAGGAGTGATGAACATCTATGGGGATTTAATGTTGTCCTTGCTTCATCTGATGTATGGCTGATGTATATGCGTACCTGGGGCAGGGTGGTTATTACAGATGTTACAACTGCATCAAGAACGATGTTTTTCAATATTAATAGTTTGATATGGGATGATGACCTTTTACGTTTCTTTGAGATGCCAAAATTTGCACTGCCTGATGTCGTCCCTTCTGCATATGATTTTGGCATTACCGATCCATCTAAATGTGCTGGTTTTTTTGCAACGATATGTGCATCCCTGGTGGATCAGCAAGCTGCTCTTTTTGGGCATACCTGTTTTTACAGCGGTGAGGAAAAGATAACATATGAGACCGGGGGCTTTTTTTAATAAACACGGGAAAAAAAGAGTTAAACTTAAGGATAAAATCATAACAACTATTGTCTCACAATACAGCGATAATATCCAGTATGCTCTTGATGGCGGAACATACTATGTAGGATCGTGTATTAATTGGCTTGTTAAAGGATTAAAAGTGCTATCAAATCCTGAGATCTCAGGAACAATGGCCTTTGAAATTAGAGATAATCGAGGGGTTTATTTTATTCCCAGCCTTTCAGGAATATCCGCTCCTTACTGGGAACCCAATGTTAAGGGAGCTTTTGTTGGTCTTTCACTCGATACATCTGAATAATGTATCGTCAGAGCTGTTCTTGAAAGTATAGCTTACAGATTTCTTGAGATAATTAATATTGTAAAAGAAAATGAGTTCAAAGAAATTAAGTCAGTTTCTGTAGATGGCGGGGTAAGCAAAAACGACTTTTTAATACAGTTTCAGGCTGATTTATTCGGTATAGAAGTGAGAAGACCTGTTGTAAGGGAAATAACCTCTCTTGTTGAGGCTTACCTTTTGAAGCGTGGAAGAGTGCTGTGGCGTCTATATTGGACTGGCATAGAAGTTTAGAAGGCAGCAACGCCTAATTCTATTAGAATCTTATTATTAAAAAAATATCACAAGATTTTTGATATTAATAAAAAATAAAGGGAGGTAACTATGAAAGAGGATGACATTAAAGAACTAAAGGATGATTCTGAAGAACTACTTGACGAAAAATCTATTACAAGAAGGGAATTTCTGAAAAAATCTGCAAAAGTAGGTATTGGCGCTGGTATTGGTATTTCCATGATGGAATCAATACTAATGGGTAGTGGCGAAAAAAAAGCTCCGGGTGTTATTGGAGGTAAAAAACTTGAAATTAGATGGCTTGGCTGGGAGCACTATAATGTTAAAAAATTGACAGCAGAGTTCGAAAATATGTACAACTGTAAGGTCAGCGCCGGTTTCTTCGATGCAAACTCCGAAGCCTTCAACAAATTAAAAGCAGGCGGGACAAGGGATTTCGACATGGTTATGGCTGATGGATTCTGGCCGAGACTCTATGCTGAGCAGGGGATGTGCCAGCCCGTGGATTATAACAAGTTGAGTAACCTTAAATACATTCACGACGATTTTATCCCCCCCCAATATGTCCTACTTCGAGAGGAAAAAGGCACCAACATGATTGCTGCACCTAACTGCTGGGGTGGATACGGCGTCACCTATAATACTGCTAAGATACCGGCAGAAGATGCAAACTCAATATGGGTCCTGTACAATGAAAAATACAAGGGTCACCTGTCAACAAGTGGAAGACACGACGAAAACATCGCTTTATCCGGAATCTACGTATGCTATCATAACGGCAGGACTAAAGAACCGAACTTCAACCCCTATCAATTGACAGATGATGAACTTGAAGAAGTGAAAGAAATGCTCATAAAGCAGAAGGAGCTTCTTGTAATGAGGTGGCATGCAGTGGAGGATCTAGAGAGATTAATGAGATCAGAGGTTGTGTGGGCATCCCCCGAATGGTCCGGTATCTTCCGTAGAATCTATTTCGATTATCAGGCTGGAGAAACCAAGCTGAAGATGGAACATGTGCTTCAGCCAAAAGAAGGTGGATTGGGATGGGTTGATACCTGGTGCATCACTTCCGGGGTTACCAGCAGCGAAAAACTTGAGCTCTGCCACAAATGGATCGATTGGCGGCTGAAACCGGAAAACATGGCCATAATTGCCCATGAGATCGGATGGTCTCCCTGTATCGACGTGAGGCCGCTAATTCCCGAGGCTGATACGATCACACTGTTCCAGAATGAGACTTATAAGATTCATAACCTGTATCAATTCGATGCTCCTGACAGTCCGGAGAAATGGGAAGAGATATGGACTGCAGTCGAAGCAGGATAATATAATAACGGCAGGAAGCCGGCCTGGCCGGCTTCCTGTTTCGAATTCATATTATATAGGGAAAGATAATGGGAAAAACAGTTGTACGTTTGGATCAGATAAGAAAGACCTTTGGAAAGGTGGTTGCAGTTGATTGCATTGATCTGGAGGTGAAAGAGGGAGAATTTTTTGCCATTTTGGGACCGAGCGGCTCAGGGAAGACAACCCTTTTACGGCTCATTGCGGGATTGGAGATTCCTGACCAGGGAAAGGTTTTCATCGAGGATGAAAATGTAACCACCCATCCGCCATATGAAAGATATACTGGAATGGTCTTTCAGGAGTTTGCCCTTTTTCCTCACAAAACAGTGGCAGAGAATATAATATTTCCACTCAGGATGCAGCGATACCCAAAAGATGAGCAGGTAAAACAGCTCAAGTGGATCCTTAATCTGATTAAGATGACAGGTTATGAAGAACGCTATCCACACCAATTAAGCGGAGGTGAGAGGCAGAGGGTTGCTCTGGCTCGTGGATTGGTCTCACGACCCAAGGTTCTGATGCTGGATGAGCCGCTGGCTAACCTGGACAGAGAATTGAGGAAGGAGATGGAAATCGAAGTTAGAAGCTTTCAGATTGAACTGGGAATCCCCTTTATCTACGTTACCCATAATCAAGAAGAGGCTCTAACCATGAGTGACCGTCTTGCCATTATCAGGGATGGATCCATGATTCAGGTGGGGAATAAGCTGGAAATTTACAACCAGCCCAAAACGAGCTTTGTGGCAGGATTCGTTGGCTCATCGAATATATTTAAGGGACAAATTGTCGGGATTGAGGAAGACGTCTTTGTGATCGATTTTAAGAATCTGAAGATTCGAACACCAAAGTGTGAGGGCGGTAAAATGGGAGAAACCGTCAAACTCTTTGTAAAGACTGAACATATAGAAATAGGGAAAGTGCTGAAGGGAATAAAAAATATCCTGGGAGGAACTGTCAGAGATGCCATATTCAAGGGACAATCCGTTGACTATATCATCGAATTGAACAACAAAGAAATCATAACAGTGAGCCACAACGTTTCAGACAGAGATCGGGTAAAAAGAGGGGATGCGGTTCAAGTCGGATGGAATACCCAGAACGGGCATGTCTTTCGGGAATGAAAATTATGGAAAAAAAAGAAAAGAAGGGAAAAGGTTTTTTCAGGCGAATATCTCAGAACAGGAGGGTGAGAATCGGCTTATTTGTTCTCCCAGCAACTGCTTATTTATTTATTTTTCTGATTCTGCCCATGATATCCATTTTGATTTTCAGCTTCTGGAAAACACAGAGATATGTTTTGGTCCCTGAGTGGAATATACAAAACTATCTGGCAATTTTTACCCAGTGGACATACTTAAAATTTCTTTTGAAGTCCATAATGATGGCCTCTTTTGTCTCGATTATCTGCTTACTGTATGGATACCCTGTTGCCTATTTTATTGCCAAGGAGGGGGGCCGGTACCGGCTTGTTCTCCTGATATTAACAGCAACTCCCTTCTTCACCGGAACACTTCTGAGAATAATAGCCATACAGCATATACTTGGTCCAATCGGGCTCCTCAATATGTTTTTAGCAAATGTTGGCCTGCCGCCAATAAAGATCTTAATGTATACTAATCTTTCCTCGTCTATAGGTTTTATCTACCTATGGATCCCGTTTATGATCCTGGCAATCTATCTTTCTCTTCTAAACTTTAATTTTGAGCTTGTGGAGGTGGCCAAGATCTGTGGGGCAAAACCTTTCAGGGCTTTCCGGGAGGTCACATGGCCCCTCAACTGGGCTGGCACTGTTGTTGGGCTCATTATGGTGATTATTCCTACACTGGCTGATAATGCAACTCCCCTCTTTTTAGGGGGTGTGTTCGGTAAACTCTATGGTAATATCCTGTTCAATCAATTTGGGGAATCGGGAACATGGGCCATGGGTTCGGCAATGGGGGTGGTTTTGTTCGTTGTCTGCTTTGTGGTGATAGCTGTGTTTGCCAGGACAATCAACCTTAAAAAGATGGGATATACTGGAGGGTAGGATGAAAAATAAGTCTGGTAGCGGATTTATCTGGTCGGAGATTATGCTCATTTTACTGTACGTGTTTCTCTATTTTCCGATTTTTTACATTATTTATCTCTCATTCGCCAAAAATTCTGTCTGGCCTTTCCCACCAAAATTAACCCTTGATTGGTTCAGAAGACTCTGGATTATGAGTGATTTTCACGTTGGAATGGTAAACAGCGTTTTTATTGCTGTTGGAACCGGAGCGATCTCCATGATCCTTTCGATGATGGGCGCCTGGGGACTGATGAAATACCGTTTCCGTTATAAGGGATTTTTTATAGCTATCTATTTGCTTCCCATGTTTATAGCCCACATCCTGATCGGGATCTCTACACTGATGTTCAACCGTAACGTGCTGCATATACAGGCAAATATTTATAGTGCTATCATTGCCAATGCCACTTACGGTATATCCTTCGGATTTCTTATCATTCTTGCTCAGCTCATTAGTTATAACTGGAAGTTGGATGAGGTAGCTGCAGTTTTCGGCGCAAAACCCATCCGGTCTTTTATCGAGGTAACCCTTCCCAATATATGGCCTGCGCTTTTTGGAGCTTTTCTTGTAACCTTTATCCTCGCTTTTAACAATTTCGATGTTTCTTTCTACAACCTTGGCGCCACACCAACCCTTCCAACTGTGACATGGGGTACCTTGAGACACGGAATAGAACCTGAGCTTTACGCCCTGTCTTCACTGATTATTGCTTTCGTTCTTTTAGTCCTTTTCGTGCTATATTTTCTTATCAGGTTTGGATGGGTCAGAATCGGGATTCCTGAAAAGTAAAAATATTATTCTATCTACAGAAAATTCCACGTGATTTCAAGGCCAATTTATACCATCTTTAAACAACAACAAAAATATAACTTCTTACAATTCTAATGATTACAACTATACTGTCAATATTAAAAGTAGCAAATGTGTCAATGTTTAAAATAACTGTATTATTAAATCCATAAAAATCATTAAGTGATTATATTACAGACAATTAGAACAAACACCCGTTAGCGCTCACTTAAATTCACCCTTTTTTACTCACATAATTACCCCCCCTCTTTTTTTCAAAATAAGGATAAAATATTATCGGCTGGAAAAAAAGACTGAGTCCTCGAGGGAATAAGAACCAACTCACAAAAAAAGACCGTTCAGAGTATTACCCAGCAAAATCTTTACATCTATACCCCGCCATGATTCCATAGCAGCTAACCTTTGGCAAATCTACAAGAGAAAAATATTTTAGGGGAGCAATTTTAAACTGTGGGGAAAATATGTTTTTTCCAACAAATAATGGCATAAACCCCAAAAAATAAGAAGAAATATTACTGTCTCAATTCTCATTCTTATTTTACACCACAAAATACATTCCCTGCCAGAGAAAACTTTTGGAGGAATAGAAAGCAGAATGACCATAACAATTAGAAAGTTCGAAAACAGCGACCATGAATATATTGCCTATGCAAAGTCTCTTTGCGGAAAAGCTACCTACTTTCTTTATTTTTCAGATGATATCTGGGGGGCTGTTGTGCTTTGTAATTTTGTCCAAATGCTTAAGATGCGATCCTGACGTGAGCGTACTTGGCCAGACTTTTTATAAGAAGTATGCTGATGAAAACGATGTGGGGCTGATTATGGAATTAGATGCCAATCTCATCCGGAGGGGGTCTATCTCAGAAATTAAATCAAGGGCGAAGAGATTCGTTGAAGAGGCGGGGAGTGGAGGGCGGTTTGTCTTGTTCATAAATGATATCCCCTATGATACACCTCCGGAACACGTTCGTGCGGTCGTATCCGTTGCCCGTGAACATCATTACGCCATGAACGGCTGGTTTATTTCCAGTTGATGACAATACCAAGAAAGTCAGCCGACCGGTTAAGAAGCATCCGGTAGGCATCGGGAGCATCACGCAGGTTGAGCTCATGGGTAACAAGCTCTTTAACTTTCAGATGTCCTTCCTGTATCAGCCGCAGTGTGGCTTCAAGGCGCGGGCGTGTACGTGAGTTTGGGCAGTAAGTTATGATCTCCTTGCCCCTCAGCCAGTGCCAGTCCAGCATACTTTCTGATACGGGATAGAAACCGTTCAGGATGAGCTGGCCTTCATACCTGAGAAGCTCGATTGCCATCCGGATAGTTTTGTTGCTGCTTGAAGTCTCAAGTGCGATGTCTACACCATCGGGATATTTATTTTGTATATAGGAAAGAAGATCTTTACCGGAGCTGTTAAAAACCTCATTGGCGCTGTATTTTTCAGCGATCCTCAACCTTGATTCCAGCAAATCCGATATAATTACATGGGCACCACGGTGTCTGAGAACCTGTGCGGCATACTGGCCGACCAGTCCCGCGCCTATCACCACTGCGGAAGAGCCGGGTGTGACCCGAGGTTTGGCAGCTCCATTATAACCCACCTGTGCAAGCAGAAGCGCTGATGCCTTATAGGTAGAAACTTTTTCAGGGAGTTGAATTACAGTTTTAAAATCAGCGACGTGATACTGAACATGCCCGCCCCACCATGAGCCTTTCCAGCCATACGGCTGCCTGCAGTTGCGGCTGAATACACGGTCGCCGGGCGTTATTATCTCAACTTTCCGGCCGGCTTCCAGTACTGTGCCCGCGGCCTGGTATCCCGGAACATGGGGAAACTCAAGAGGCGGCTCTCCCGGCAGGTTCAACTTGCCGGTTAAACACCAGCGCTCTGTGCCGTTGCTTATGGATGTGTACTCGATTTCGATGAGGACATCTTCCGGCCCCATAACCGGAAGATCCACTTCGCCAATTGAAATACGGCCCGGTTCAGGAAAGATTACAGCCCTGACTTTTCGCGGCTGATTCATTACAGGCTCTCAATTTATTGATATTTGGCTGGAATTAATTATACACCAATGAAATATATTGCAGCCACCAGGAAATAATTACTCATTCCCTATTTTGTATACCTTCAACGCGTTTTCCCTGAGGATTTTTTCCCTGCTGCTGTTATCCATATCGGTCAGCATGACCCTCGCAAGGTTTGCCCGCGGGTCAAGCCATGGAAAATCAGATCCGAAAAGGATTTTATCGGGAGAAATTGAACCGGTGAGCGACTCTATCAGACGGTAACAGAATATATCCCCAGCGATGTCCGTATATACATTTTCATATTGATTTATAAGCCTGATTGCCTCGTGCCGTCCGTTTCCTCTCCCGCCCGCGTGCGCCAGGACAAGCCGGACATTTCTATACTTATCTATGTATCTTTCAAACTTCCCCGGTGTTGAGAGGGTTTGTGCCGGGTTATAATCGGATACGCTCCAGCTGTGTGTCAGTATTGCGAGATCATGCTCCGACGCGAATTTCCATACCGGCTCATAAAGGGGATCATCGGCAGAAATGCCATGAAAAGATGGATGTATCTTAAGGCCCGCGAATCCCGGCCATAGTAACGCCTCTTCAATTGTTTTCATACAGGCAGCCGCTCTTCCCGGATGATATACTCCCAGATAATAGACCCTGCCGCCTGATTCTTCATACACGCTCTTCAAGTTCCTGAGCCCTTCTCCGGCACCTTCATACATCGACAGGTGGTCTGTACAGACTGCATGCCGGATAGAGAGACGGTCCATGAGTTTCAGAAGATGTTTTAACTGAGGTTCCGGTGTATAAAATTTACTGTTGGGATCGAGATGCAAGTGAGCATCTATGATGCGTGGTGTGCTCATGAGGCCGCTCCTAATTTAAATGAGTATCCACAGTGCGCGGGATACTCACAGATGCACTTCTTCAATTATCCTTTTGATGCTGCCTGAGGCAATAAGCAATTTATCCTTTTCTTCAATATCCGCGTCGATAATCATCCCTGTTGGAACAAGAGGGTCGTTTACAGGCATGAAAGAACCGAATATCAGGCGCTCCGCTCCAAACTCCTTCACAGCGTACTCGATATATCCCTGCCCGGCGAAATTCGAAGTTTCTACCAGTATATTACTGCATTCACGCATAAGCGTGAAAAGCATTCTTGCATGATAGAGTATTTTTTTTGTCTGTGTTTCCAAAATTATGGTTAAAGAGGGATAACGTACCGCGAGCTTGTGAAGAGACGGCCAGTTGATTTCAGTATGCCATATGAAGAGTGGTAAATTATATCTGATCAACCATTCGCACAGTGTACCGATAACCCACTCTTCCGGGACATAATTATGGGATGCAGGGAAGATTCTCACGCCCCGCATACTTCTATGAGGTCTACCCTTTCCCGGCACAGGGCCGGGCCCGGAGGGAGATGGATAAAAAGGTAAGCCTGTCCATATTCCGTACATGTTTTCAGGAAACATCCCTGCTTTTTCCTCGAGATCGCGGTTTCCGGCCTGGGCTGAAAGGGTTTTTCCCAACCAGTGTGAAATGAGTCCTCCCGTGATAAAGAAATCACTCATTTCTTTTTCCAGTTTTTTAAATATCATCTCCCGGGCGAGAGGAAATCCTTCAGGAGACCCTAGCCAGATACTGCAGTCAAAGATGTTAAGCTGAACGGCACGTTCTCTGTAATCGTCAATTAATTTACGGGCCCATTGCTCACACATGAATAACTCCTCTTTACCAGTACGAAAATACAATTTGAAAAAGTAAAATTAAAAGTGTGTCGATTGTTTCAGAAATTTACCGGCTAAATGAGAATCGTAGATATGCAATATATTATATGAAGAGATTGTCTATGTGTCTATTTTTTTCACAGCTCAGGTAAATAAAAGCTCCTGATAGAATCCTGGTTTTTTTTAAAAAAAACTTAAAAAAGTGCTTAGCAGACATGTTGTATCCTACTTTCCGTAGGTCCCGGTTTGGATTTCTGCCTCCAGATGGGTTAGACACGACAACTATCCTGACACATAGGGTTGAGCGCTTGAAATTCAAGTAAGTGCTAGAGAAATATCTGCCGCCAGTCGATGAACCGATGAACGAGCCAAGATTACCCCAAATCAAGCTCTTGGCCTCTTGCTGCGTAGCCTCATCGTCTGTAGGGCTCCGCTTTATTCAGTGAACGAGTGGGCCAGGCAGATGGTTCCGAACCTGCTTGGCTTGAGGCCCAATCCCTATGTGTCCTCATAAACAATTATATCATTTCATGTCATATCATATGTGAGCAGTACACCATCAAATCTAAATACCGGTCAGAAAATATTCCGGGAAAAATTCTAAATTTTTTATAGCAATATTTCGTTACGCAATACATAATTGTGATCGGGATGTGGATTTCATCGGGACGAATAAATGATGGGGGTAATAGCTGACATGAGTGATTTGTTACTTGGATTGGATATAGGTACGCAGGGTGTAAAGGGTGTTCTCGTAGACCGGCAAGGGCAAGCCGTAGCAGAAGCCGAACTTGAACATGATAGTGTTTATCCCAGGTCAGATTGGTGTGAGCATAATATGCTCCAAAACTGGTGGCAAAATCCGGTCAATGTCATCCTATCTTTACTACAAACAAAAAATGTCTTACCGGCACGGATTGCAGCCGTTTCGATCAGTGGAGTTTTTCCTGCAATGGGGCCAACAGATTCGAAGGGTGAGCCGCTGCGCGGTGCCATCCTCTATTCGGACAATCGCGCGTTGAAGGAGGTTGAAGAACTGAATGAAACCTTGGGTCTGAATCTCACCGGCGAAGCTTTGACTCCGAAGCTGATGTGGTTCCTGCGCAACGAACCGGAGCTTGCGGGAGAGATGAGCATGTTTTTTGATGCTGCGCACTTCGCGATCTTCAAGCTCACCGGTGAATATGTTATTGATACGATTACTGCCGGTCTATTTGGCGCAATCTATGCTTCTCCGACTGCAAGCTGGCGTGACAATATCTGCGAACAGTTCTGCATACCTGTGGAGGTGCTCCCTGCAGTGCACCCGCCGGCGAAAATTATAGGTCAGGTACACCGAGATGCCGCCGAAGCGACAGGGCTGAATGTTGGAACACCAGTACTTGCGGGTTTACCCGACCTGGTTGCCTCTTCAATCAGCGTTGGGGTGGTTGAGCCGGAAGAGGCAATTGTATACTACGGTACTGCGGGCTTGATTCCAATTCTCAAAATCCCTCTAATTCATGCTATCCGGAAACCTTTTCCGGAACAGGAGCGCTTATTGAAGACAGGCATTGGGATCGATGGAACATCAGTCACCGGCCCGCATGGAATCTCCGGTTATGTGTACGACTATCCTGCCTACTCTCTCTCTGTTGGTGATGCCGTGCGGTGGTTTCGAGATTGTTTTGGCCCCCCGGAGGCTAAAACTGCACAGCTGGAGGGTGGGCTGAGCGCGTATGCTCGTCTTGATCAATTAGCCGCCAAAGTAAATTCAGGTTCTGCGGGATTGTTTCTACTTCCGCATTTTCAAGGACAACGCAGCCCGGATTTCAACCCCGCGGCAACCGGTATTTTCTTTGGGATCACAAAGTCACATACGCGTAGTCATTTTTTTCGCGCTGTACTTGAATCATTTGGCTATGAGCTTCGCAGGGGGTTGGAAGAATATTATCCGGAAGGTTTGACGCTTGACCGTGTCGTTGCGACAGGCGGAGGGGCCCGGAGCCCTTTATGGCGACAGGTTGTAAGTGATATCACCGGCTTTCGCCAGGAGTATATTCCGGAGGCCGATAGTTCCCTCGGTGATGCGTATCTCGCAGGCATTGCTTTGGGGTGGTACGAGGACTTCCAACAGCTGAAAGATGGATGGATCGAGGTTAAGGCGATCACGGAACCTGATCCGGCGAACCAGCAAATTTACGACCAGCTGTTTCCTTTCTATTGCAGTCTACATAATGCAGTGGATGAGTCTTATTGGCAACATTACCATATGATGAAGAATGCAGGAGGAGCGTGGTATGTCTGAGAATACCAGGCACGAAACTTGATTCCTTGTTACTTATATCTGAAAGTCGTTACGGAGGTGATTAAAAATTTCATATGAATAATGTAGAGAATATAAAATTAAATAATATTAAAAAATATATTGACAGCAGAAAAGTGATATGTTATGGTAAACGTTGTCGATATCGTTAGCGATAACGTTTACTATAACATGAGTTAAAATGAGATTAAAAGACATTGCATTAAAAA
>SDBS01005395.1_pt1 | contig 12464 bp, 5 predicted proteins | sample 2277091 | NCBI WGS metagenome assembly SDBS01 (sample SAMN10404972, study PRJNA504765) | marine sediment metagenome | isolation source: marine sediment core GS10_PC15, 163 cmbsf | place: Arctic Ocean: Southern Knipovich Ridge | collected 2010 | reverse complement strand
TTCAGCCAATCGAATACCACCTGTATATCGGTTACACCAAAGATACTGATGCCCAACGCATTCACCCCCAATGATGACGGCAGGAATGACATCATTAAACCTGTCCTAACCTTTATACCTGAAAGATACGTTTTCCAGGTATTCGACAGGTGGGGGTCCAGGGTTTTCGAGACTACAGATCCGGAAACGGGATGGGATGGTGCTGTCAATGGCGGTGGGAAAGCCTCCGAAGGGGTTTATATCTATTATATCCTGTTGACCACGACCAGGGGGATAGAGGTGGAGCAGCGGGGTGAGATCACTCTTTTTTACCCCTGATCATTTATTTCCGGGTAATTTCGAAGGGTGGGATTCAAATGCCTTCCTGAGATTTGATAATAAACAGACGAAAATCATTAATTTTACAAAATCTCCGGAATGAGCCTATGACTGTACTGACAAAAACAGAGGAAGACCTGATCCAGCAAAAGTTCAATGACCTGCTGAATCACTGTACGCTTTGCGATGGCAAAACCGATCAGCGTATGATCAGGAAGGCATTCCGTATGGCCAATGAAGCTCATCGGGGCATGCGCCGTAAATCCGGGGAACCCTACATCCTCCATCCCATTGCCGTGGCCAAGATCGTGACCCATGAGATCGGTCTGGGTGCAAAAGCGGTTATCTGTGCCATCCTGCATGACATTGTGGAAGATACGGATTATACCCTGGAAGATGTTGAAAATAATTTCGGGAAAAAGGTGGCTTCCATCATCGATGGCCTTACCAAGATCTCCGGTGTTTTTGATAATAAATCCTCCCTACAGGCAGAGAATTTCAGAAAAATGCTCCTCACCCTGTCTGATGATGTCCGGGTGATCCTCATCAAACTTGCTGACCGGCTGCATAATATGAGAACCCTGGATTCCCTGCCGCCGCATAAACAGATCAAAATCTCGGGAGAGACAACCTACCTCTATGCCCCCCTGGCACACCGTCTTGGGTTATATTCCATTAAAACTGAACTGGAAGACCTGAGCCTGAAATACCGGTACCCGAAGGTTTACCAGGACCTGGTGAGCCAGGTTGCGGATAATGAGAAACAGCGGGGAATGATGATCAATTCATTTGCCCTCCCCCTGATAGATATACTGGGGGAAATGGGCTATGAGTTTGATATTACCGGCCGGCCAAAATCCATTTATTCCATCTGGAACAAAATGCAGGTTAAAAACGTTCTTTTTGACGAAGTCTATGACCTGCTGGCCATTCGTATCGTTTTTGATCCACTGCCTGACATTCCTGAAAAAACACAGTGCTGGAATATCTATTCAGTCATCACCGATAATTACAAACCCAAACCTGACAGGATCCGGGACTGGGTATCAACGCCCAAAGCCAATGGCTACGAAGCCCTGCATGTCACGGTAATGGGACCCAAGGGAAAGTGGGTTGAGGTCCAGATTCGCAGCCGGAGAATGGATGAAATCGCTGAACGGGGGTTTGCTGCCCACTACCAATATAAACAGGAGGGTAAAGAAAGTAGCTCTGAATTGGATAAATGGATCAAACGGATCCGGGAGTTGCTCGAACATCCCGATTCCAATGCCCTTGAATTCCTGGATGACTTCAAATTGAACCTTTTTGCCTCTGAGATCCTGGTCTTCACCCCGAAGGGAAACATCAAAACACTGCCACAGAAATCTACAACCCTTGATTTTGCCTACGAGATCCATACCGAGATCGGCAATAAAGCCATTGGCGCAAAAGTGAATCTTAAACTTGTCTCACTGAATCATATCCTGAAAAGCGGGGACCAGGTAGAGATCCTCACCTCCGACAACCAGAAGGCAAAAAGGGAATGGTTGGAGTTCGTGATCACTGCCAAGGCTAAATCGTCCATTAAAGGCGCCCTCAAGGCCGAAACCAAGAACAGGATAGAAAAAGGCAAGAAAGATCTCGAAGACAGGTTGAAAGAATTCAGCCTGAAACCTTCATCGAGGGTTTTGAGAAAATTGCTGCCCGCTTATGATGTCACATCCAAAGATGAACTCTACAGTAAGATCGGGAGCGGCATCGTCACACTGGAAGAACTGAAAAAGATTCTCAGGAAAAATACCAAAAACAAATGGATCCGTTACTGGGAACTGCAGTTCACCTCCTCTTCTTCGAAGAACAAGAAAACCAGTTCCAAAAAATCTGTAAACCAGTCATATAAAACAGATCCGAAGTCCCCATTCATGATCCGGGAAAACATAGATGAAACAGAACCTGAATACAGCATTGCCAAATGCTGCCAGCCCATACCCGGGGACAGTGTGATCGGTTACCGCAGCCAGGACGGGTCCATCATCATACACAAGGCAAGCTGTCCCAATGCCATCAAACTGATGTCAAGCCAGGGAAACAGGATCATTCCTGCCAAATGGACCACGCATAAGATTCTGAGTTACCTGGTTAGCATTCATCTCCAGGGGGTGGATAAATTTGGTATCTATAATCATATTACCACTGTTATCTCCAAAGAACTATCCGTAAATATCAGGACCATCAACCTTTCCAGCCACGATGGAATTTTTGTCGGAAACATAGAACTTTATGTCCACAGTACTAAAGACCTGAACAACCTGATCATGAATCTCATGAAAATAAAAGGTGTAGAGGCAGTGAACCGGGTCGAGAAGATTAAGGATTAAGTTTTAAAAATCATTCCATTTCCTTTCCGAAATAGAAAAAAAACCTATATTTTAGCCTCATTATTTTTAATTAGTCTGTATATGGTTAGTGGAGAAACGAAGGATACGGTAAAGAAGATATTTACTGAATACCTGGAAAAGAAAGGACATAGAAAGACACCGGAACGCTATGCCATTTTAGAGGAGATCTATTCACGTGATGGGCATTTCGATATCGAATCCCTCTACATTTTCATGAAAAACAAAAACTACAGGGTCAGCCGGGCCACCCTGTACAATACCATAGAATTACTGCTTGACTGTAATCTCGTGATCAAGCACCAGTTCGGTAAAAATATCGCCCAATTCGAGAAGGCCTATCATTGCATCCAGCACGATCACCTGATTGACATGGACTCAGGAAAGGTTATTGAATTTTGTGATCCCAGGATCGATGAAATCATCAAGACGGCATGTGAGCTCAACAACTTCAGCCCTTCGCACCATTCCCTCTATATTTACGGTACATCCCAAAAAGAAGAGGAGAACAAATAGTTCTCAATGGAAATTATTTGTAACTTCAGCTTCCGGAAATAACCTTCAAGGTCACTTATTTTAATTTACATTTATGCAAGTGGACGTATTATTAGGCCTTCAATGGGGAGATGAAGGCAAAGGAAAATTAGTGGATGTCATGACCCCGGAATATGACGTAATTGCCCGTTTTCAGGGTGGACCCAATGCCGGGCACACACTCGAATTCAATAACATCAAGCACATTACCCACAATATCCCCTCAGGTGTATTCCGGGAAGATAGTATCAATATTATAGGAAACGGAGTAGTGCTGGATCCTATCATATTCATGCAGGAAATTGATGAGGTTAAAGCGCTTAATGTCGAACTGGGGCACCGGCTCAAAATATCCAGGAAAGCACACCTGATCATGCCGACGCACCGTGTCCTTGATGCAGCCTCCGAAGCAGCCAAAGGCAAGACCAAGATCGGATCCACACTGAAAGGGATTGGCCCGGCCTATATGGATAAAACCGGCCGGAATGGCCTGCGGGTTGGTGACATCGAATCACCGGACTTTCTCGATAAGTATAAATTTCTGACAAACAAACATTTACAAATACTTAAGCAGTACGATTTTGAATTTGACCTTGCCGATTATGAAGCTGGATGGATGGAAGGCATTGAAGCCATAAAATCATTTGAATTGGTCAATGGGGAATACCTGATCAATCAATACCTTGAGGAGGGAAAAACAGTTTTGGGTGAAGGTGCCCAGGGATCCATGCTGGATATTGATTTTGGTTCCTATCCCTATGTTACATCATCCAATACCATATGTGCCGGGGCATGTATCGGACTTGGACTGGCCCCCCAGAAGATCGGAAGAGTCATCGGTGTATTCAAGGCATACTGCACCAGGGTGGGCAGCGGTCCCTTTCCCACAGAACTTGAAGGTGAAATGGGAGAGGCATTGCGGGAATATGGAGCCGAATACGGGGCAACCACCGGGAGACCACGCCGCTGTGGCTGGCTGGATATTCCTGCACTGAAATATTCCATCATGTTGAGCGGCGTAACCGAATTGAACATGACCAAATCGGATGTCCTGACACATTTTGATACCCTGCGTGTCTGTACGGCATATAAGATCAATGGAAAACAGACCCAGGAGCTACCATTCGATATCAACCAGCCTGTTGAACCGGTGTACAGGGAAATGCCAGTCTGGAAGGAAGATATTTCTAAAATGAGAAGCAAGGAAGAATTGCCGGTCGAAATGCTTGATTATCTTAAATTTATTGAATCTGAGGTCAACATTCCCGTCTCGGTGATCTCTGTAGGACCCGACCGGGAACAATTTATTCCCCTGAAATAGGTCCTAATAAGACCCTTATAAACCTTAACCGCACTATGGTCAAGTTTATGCTTGCCATCTCTGCGGTTTTTTTTATATTAACAGATTACTAACCAATCATATCGAACCATGAGGACCCTTAACAGCCTTTTTAACGATTCTGTTGAAAAGTATAAGGACAATGTATGTTTGCTCGAAAATCAAGGCAAGGGATATGAGTCCACTACATACCAGGAGACCAGATATGAAGTCCATCGTTTTGCCGCCGGATTGCTTTCCCTGGGTATCAGAAAAGGGGACTGCCTGGCCCTGCTGTCAGAAGGAAGGAATAAATGGCTATACAGTGAAATGGGCATCCTCTATACCGGGGCCATTAATGTGCCCCTCTCCAACAGGCTGGAAGAATCCTCCGAGATCAAGTTCAGGCTGGAACATTCCGGGAGCAGGATGCTGGTCATCTCGGGAAGGGAATCCCATAAGATCACCTCGCTGAAGAAGGAAATAGACAGCCTGGAAAGGGTGATATACCTGGATTCGCGGGACAGCTACGAGGAAGATGAACTTTTTTTCGATGATGTCTGTAAGATGGGCGATGAATACCTCAAAGAAAATACGGCTGAATTTGAAAAAATATGGAAAAGCGTCAGAGAAGATGATTATGCGAATATCTGCTATACCTCAGGGACCACAGCCGATCCGAAAGGGATCATCCTCACGCACCGGAATTACACCGCCAACGTGGAACAGTCACGCAGCACCATGCCCGTACCGGAATGGTATACTACCCTGCTGTACCTGCCATGGGATCATGCCTTTGCGCATACTGCGGGACTTTACACCATTATCTCTGCAGGGGCCACACTGGCTTCGGTCCAGCTGGCAAAAACCCAGACTGAGGCCATCAAAAATTTTCCGAAAAACATCAAGCAGGTACGGCCCACTTTTATGTTCAGTGTCCCGGCCGTCGCCAAAAACTTCAAAAAGAACATAGAGGCCGGGATCCGGGAAAAGGGTCCGGTAATTGAGAATCTGTTCAACCATGCCATAAAAGTGGCTAAGCTTTACAATGGAACCGGATGGAATAAAGGCAGGGGACTGACCTTCATGTTGAAACCCTATATCTGGTTGTTTGACAAGATCATCTTCAAGAAGGTAAGGGAAGGGTTCGGCGGGCGGATGATCTTCTTTGTAGGCGGCGCTGCCCTGCTGGACCTGGAACTTCAGAAATTCTTCTATGCCATTGGCATGCCAATGTACCAGGGATACGGACTGACAGAGGCGGCACCTGTGATATGTGCTAATGCTGCACACAGGCATAAGCTTGGTTCTTCCGGTATCATTGTCTCGAACCTTGAGGTTAAGATCTGTGACGAGGATGGCAGGGAGGTCCCGCGTGGAGAAAAAGGCGAGATCGTCGTGAAAGGGGAAAATGTCATGAAAGGATACTGGAAAAATGAGGAAGCTACCCGGGAAGCCCTTAAAAACGGCTGGCTCTTTACGGGCGACATGGGCTATATGGACAAGGATGACTTCATGTATGTACTGGGGCGTTTCAAGAGCCTCCTGATTGCTGATGACGGCGAGAAATACAGTCCCGAAGGAATAGAAGAAGCCTTTTCCGAGTATGTTCCCTTCATGGAACAGTGCCTGATGTACAATAACCAGGATCCATATTGCATTGTATTGGTCATCCCCAATAAGGACGCCATGAATCGATGGCTCAAAGAGAATAACATTGAGAAAGGGAGGGACGAAGCAAAAACCGGGGTTCTCAAGGAACTCCAACGCCAGGTTGCTGAATTCAGGCCGGGAGGCAGATATGCCGAGGTATTCCCGCAACGGTGGATGCCTGCTGCCATCGGTATCCTGCCTGAACCTTTCAGCCAGGAAAACCATCAGCTGAACAGCTTGAACAAACTGGTCAGGGGCCGGGTGACAGACGCATATGCAGAGCGGATGAAATATATGTATACACCTGAAGCGAAGAATATTAATAACGATCAAAACGTTCAATCCCTGGGTGACTTATGATGAGATCGCTGATCAAAGGTTCGCATGGGACAGTCAGCCCGGCATTAACCCTGCTGGTGGTGCTTCTCTTCTTTCCCCTCCTGAATGTCAATTCACAGGAGGGAGAACCTTTTATGAATCATATCAAACCCGAGAATGTACCCGGGGCAAAAATCACATCCATCACAGAAGATATTGAGAACACCATGGTTTTCGCCGGGAATACAGGCGTGATCACCTTCGACTCGGAAGATTGGCAACACCTGCAGGTCCCGAATATCCCTATGGTGGTCTCAGCCGATTCCACACTACCGATGGTATATGTTGGTGGACGTGGATTTTACGGATACCTGATGAAATCGGGCGATGGGACCTATGCCTATCATGACCTCGGGGAAGAAGGGGTGGAATCCGGTGATATCACCCGGATCTATCAGACGGATCAACACATCATATACTACGGTAAGGATATGATTGCAATGGCTGACCGGAAGATACTTTACAATGCCCTGAGATACCAGGCCGATTCCATAACTGATTTTGCCGGCATATTCATATTTGAAGACAAAATCTATGTAAATGTGCTCAAGGCAGGATTACATGAACTGGCTGACAGGGATATCATCAGGAAGAAATCATCCACCGATTTCTCAGGATCCGAGATCCTTTTCTGGCTGGAATACGGTAATGAAATATTGTTGGGGACCAATAAAAACAGGCTATACCGATACAATGGGCGGACTTTTCGTTCCATTTACCTGGAGGACCAGGAATATCTGTCTGAGAGCTCCCTTGTTGCTGCTGTCTGGCTGGAGGAAGATATCCTTGCATTATCCACCATACTTGGGGGATGCCTGATTATAAATGTCAGGAACGGAAGGACGCTGAATACCCTCAATTTGCAGACAGGCCTGCTTGATGATGAAATTTTCGCCATTGCGAAAGACCAGAACAAGGGTCTCTGGATTGCTCACCAGTATGGGCTAACCAGGGTTGATGTCAGCCTGCCTGTCCGGTCTTTTGAGAACTATCCCGGACTTTCTGGGGTCCTGACAGCCGTTGCAATGCTTAATAATACTCTGTACGTCAGTACCAACGAAGGGGTATTCTACCTCAAGGAGAAGAAGGATTTTGTGAAGACTGAAGAGAGAGTGGTTAAATTTGAAACTCCTTCCCCCATCCAGCTAAAAGTGGAAGAGCCGAATGTTGGTGAGGAATTAGCCACACAGCCAATACACAGGGAGTTGAGTCCGAGAGAGATCAGGAGACAAAGGCGGCAGGCCAGGAGAGACAGCCTGGAAAGTGTACAGGACAGCCTCCCGGAAGATCAGGAAGCAAAACCAGACCTCCCGGGTGAAAAAAAAGCAGCGGATGATAAAGCAAGTGGAGAAGTAATCACAGCAGTTGTACCCAGAATTAGAACCAGGTCGATCAAGGAAAATATCTACTCACTTCAGTCCATCAGCCATGAATTTACCAGGCTGGGGAGATTTGAAGAAAAAGTCAAGGACCTGGTCCCCATAGGCAACAGGATCATTATTGGCAGTAACGGCGGACTCTATGAGGTGGTTAACAAGCAGCTGAAAATAATCCAGAAAGACTGGTACATCGAGCGCATTTTCCCCTCCCCCGATCCGTCCATGATGTATGTGGTCACTGATGAAACGGTCTATTCAATGAGGCTTCGCAATAATGCCTGGACGACTGAAACAGATTTCAGCTATATAGGGCAGGAAATCTATTCCATCTGCGAAGAAGGTGACAGCGCCATATGGCTCGGTTGTGATAACCGCAGCTACAGGATCGTGCAGGTAGTTGATTCACTGCCACGTATCGACACCATCGATTTTCATGAAGATTATTATGATCCGATAATCCTCAGGAATATCCATGATACAGTCTATTTCTTTCTATCCAGCGGAATTTATTTTTATGCAAACGACAGCCTCCGGAAAACCACCTATATCCGTTCGAATGAGATCCCGCAATATTTCTTCTCCGATGGATCAATTTCCTGGGGCAGTACCGGCAATAATTGGATCAGCCTGGTGAACCAGGAAAATTATAATAAACTCATCGACTCCTACCTCAACCTGTTTGAGAACATCACCGACCTTTATCTGGATCCGGAAGGAAATACCTGGGTAGTGAATGAAGACCAGTACCTGTACAAGATCAACGCTGCAAAAGTGGATCAATATAAGCCTGGCTTTCAGCTGATTCTGAAAAGCGTTCATGACAATAAAGGATCCTATGCCCTGGATGAGCTGTTGTTTGATTACCTGGACCGCTCACTGGTATTCAATTTTTCGGCACCATTCTACCTGAAAGACCATTCCACCAGCTACCAGTATTTCGTGGAAGGGATGTCTGCCGGCTGGTCAGCATGGAATAATTCTCCTGCCCTGAGTTTCCCGGTTTTGCCGGTCGGCAAGTTTACCCTTCATGTCAGGGCCAGGAATATTTTAGGCCAGTCCAGTTCCCTGAAAAGCTTCCCTATCGTGATCAAACCTCCATGGTGGTTGAGCTGGATGTTTATTATCCTGGTAGGATTAATACTTATATTGATCGTGATCCTGATCATCCGCATGCGAGTTAAGAAACTGCAACGGGATAAACAGATACTTGAACAGAAAGTGCTGGAACGTACAGCCGAAATACAGCGGCAAAAAGATGAAATCGCCGAACAGAAAAAGGAGATCATGGACAGCATTTACTATGCCCGGCGTATACAGAAGGCCGTCCTTCCGGATGACCACCTGGTCAATAAAAACATGCCGGAACATTTTGTCCTGTACCTTCCCAGGGATATAGTGAGCGGCGATTTCTACTGGATTGCAGAAAAGGAAGACTTAACCATTTTTGCTGCCGCAGATTGTACGGGACATGGTGTCCCCGGAGCTTTCATGAGCATGCTCGGCATGTCCTACCTAAAGGAGATTGTGAATAAGAGCAAGCGCCTGAGCTCAGCCAGGATCCTGGACAAACTCAGGGACCATGTGAAGACAACCCTGTCACAATCAACCAAGGGCGGTCAGCAGGACGGCATGGATATCTCCCTGTGTATACTTAACAAGGACAGGAAATCCCTGCAATATTCCGGGGCCTTTCATCCCCTCTACCTGATCCGGAACGGCATCCTTTCCGAGTATAAACCAGACCTGATGCCCATTGGCATTTATATCCGTAAGGAAAAACCCTTCAAGAGCCACAATATCCGCACCGCTAAAGGTGACTGCTACTATCTTTTCTCTGATGGATATGTTGACCAGTTCGGCGGGGAGAACCGCAAGAAATTCCTGGCCAGGTCATTTAAAAAGCTGCTCCTGAGTATCCATGAAAAACCCATGGCGGAACAAAGAGAAATCCTTCTCGAAACCCTCAAACAATGGATGGATGGATACGAACAGGTGGATGATATTCTTGTCATTGGATTCAGGATCTGATCACCTGCCGTAATGATTTGGAATGATTCTAAATATTCATAACTTTGTCATCTGACTCCGCCCTCCGATTAACGGGAGTGTTTGAGTTATAGAGAAGAGGGGAGAGACCAGGCTCCGGGAACCTCTAGCAACCATCCTCGGACAAAGTGGAAAAGGTGCTAATACCTGGCCCGAACAGGGAATTATAATTGAAACACCGTACTGCATTAGACATGGTGATATTGACTTAACAGACTGCCGGACAATGGCCGGAGGCATTGATTGTTTATGGAACAGGTGAAAGGTATATTAAAAAAGGATCATCCTATCTACAGGGAGTTGGAAAAAAGGGTCCTTGTTATGGACGGGGCCATGGGATCACTGATCCAGGAATGCGGTTTAACTGAATCTGATTTCCGGGGAGAACGGTTTGCAGATTTCCCATTTGATGTCAAGGGGAATAATGATCTGCTTTCCATTACCCGGCCCGATATTATCAGCATGATCCACGATAAATACCTGGCTGCAGGTGCTGATATTATTGAAACCAATACCTTCAATGCCAACCGTTTCTCACAGGCTGATTACCACCTGGAAGATGTGGTTTACGAAATGAACCGGGAAGCAGCCCGTCTTGCAAATGAAAGGGCAGCCATTCATACAGAAAGGGATCCGGAAAGGCCCAGGTTTGTGGCAGGAGCCCTGGGGCCCACCAACAAGACAGCCTCGCTATCACAGGATGTAAATAATCCGGGTTTCCGGGCAGTTTCATTTGATGAGATGGCTGATGTCTATAGCGAACAGGCATCCGGACTCATTGAAGGGGGAGCCGATATACTGGTTCTCGAAACCATCTTCGATACCCTGAATGCAAAAGCAGCCATCTTTGCCCTGGAACAACTGTTTCGCAAGATTGAAAAGACTTACCCGGTGATCATATCCGGGACCATCACCGATGCCAGTGGCCGTACCCTTTCGGGGCAGACACTGCAGGCATTCATCAATTCAGTCGGACACATGGATGTGCTGGCACTGGGACTCAACTGCGGTCTCGGGGCAAAGGAAATAAGGCCATACATCCAGGAACTTTCCGGCAAGACCCATCATTATGTGAGCGTTTATCCCAATGCCGGATTACCAAACCAGTTCGGGGAATATGACCAGGGACCAGAAGAGATGGCCGCATACCTGAAAGATTTTACCGGACATCAATTTGTAAATATTATCGGCGGCTGCTGCGGAACAACACCAGCCCATATCCGCGAATTTCGCAAAATTGCAGACAACGCGGACCGCAGGGTCCCCCCGGAAGAAAACAGGGATTTGAAGCTCAGTGGTCTGGAAGCCCTTTTCATTTTTCCCGGCAGTAACTTTATTAATATCGGGGAAAGGACCAATGTAAGCGGTTCCAGGAGGTTTGCCAGGATGATCAGGGAAGGGAAGTATGAGGAAGCCCTATCCATTGCCCGTGACCAGGTTGAGGGAGGTGCACAGGTGATCGATATCAATATGGATGATGCCATGCTGGATGCCGAACGTGAAATGACCAATTTCCTGAACCTTTTAATGTCAGAGCCTGATATTGCCCGCCTTCCCATCATGATTGATTCCTCTAAATGGTCAGTGATCGAAGCTGGTCTGAAATGCCTGCAGGGAAGGGCCATTGTCAATTCCATCAGCCTGAAGGAAGGAGAGGATACCTTCCGCGAGCAGGCACAGAAGGTCAAGGACTATGGAGCCGCCACCATTGTCATGGCATTTGATGAAGAAGGCCAGGCAGTCACCTTCAAGCGAAAAACAGAGATCTGCAAGCGGGCTTACCGTATCCTGACCGAAGAAATGAATTTCCCCGGAGAAGATATCATTTTTGATCCCAACATCCTGACCATAGCCACCGGTATGGAAGAGCATAATAATTATGCGGTGGACTTTATGCGAACTACAACCTGGATCAAGGAAAACCTGCCTGATACCAAAGTCAGCGGGGGTGTCAGTAACCTTTCCTTCTCTTTCCGTGGCAATGACACTGTCAGGGAGGCCATGCATTCAGCATTCCTTTACCATGCTATTAAAGCGGGACTCGATATGGGTATAGTCAATCCCGGCATGCTGCAGGTTTATGATGAAATACCCGCAGAACTGCTGGAACTTGTGGAAGATGTAATCCTGAACAGGCGAGATGATGCAACCGACCGCCTGATAAGCTATGCCGAAAATGTCAGACAGACTGCGGGCAAGAAAGTCAGGAAAGATGACTGGAGGGAAAAAACGGTCCAGGATCGGATCAACCATGCCCTGGTAAAAGGCATAAGTGATCATATTGAAGAGGATGTGGAAGAAGCCCGCAGGGGATATGATACCGCCCTGGAAATAATTGAAGGTCCCATGATGAACGGGATGAATATTGTGGGTGACCTCTTTGGTGAAGGAAAGATGTTCCTGCCACAGGTCGTGAAAAGTGCCAGGGTCATGAAGAAAGCAGTGGCCACCCTCCAACCCTAT
>SDBS01005394.1_pt1 | contig 12464 bp, 9 predicted proteins | sample 2277091 | NCBI WGS metagenome assembly SDBS01 (sample SAMN10404972, study PRJNA504765) | marine sediment metagenome | isolation source: marine sediment core GS10_PC15, 163 cmbsf | place: Arctic Ocean: Southern Knipovich Ridge | collected 2010 | reverse complement strand
AATCATGTTCAACAACATCATCTACTTCATTGTAGTTCTCCTCATATTCAACATCAGCTATCCTGACTCTCCGCCAGAGGATTTTTTATTCTCTACCCTTATCCCGCTTTTTTTGAGCTGGGCGCTTTTTGCCATCTACAGCGCCAGGGTCTTTGGTTCCCTGCTGAAACGACTCAGGGAGAGAGGCGGGGATGACGGAGTCCTGACCGACCAGTACCAGCGGATGAATGTAAGGCTTTCTGTCTTAGCCATAATCCTGTTCGCCTTTGCAGTATATTTCTTTAACCTGAAACAGTGGCTTAATCTGATCCCGGGTTTCGGGAGTTTTTCCGTACTGCAAGGGGTCCTTGCCCTCGCCCTCTTTTTCTTTTATCTGGGTACGATCTGGTATCTTGGCTATCCCGTTTACAAGACCATTTTCCGGGTGGCCATCACAAGACGATCGTTTATCCGGTCTAACTTCAGATTCAATCTTCCCATCCTGTTTCCGTGGTTAGCCCTTTCCCTTGTATATGATCTCCTTGCCCTGAGTCCATGGGTCGGCCCCGACTCCTTCCTGAACAGCATCTACGGGCAGATCCTCTTTTTCGCTATTTCTATCACTCTACTAATGGTCATTATGCCCAAATTTGTCCAGTTCTGGTGGGAGTGTAAGCCGCTCGTCTCATCAGAAAAGGGGCAGCAATTAGATCTCTTCCTCAAGGAGATGAGATTCAAGTACCGGACCCTCCTCACATGGCCGATTTTCGAAGGACGGATAATGACAGCAGGCATAATGGGGATTGTTCCCCGTTATCGATATATCCTTGTTACCGATTCCCTTTTAGAAACCCTTTCCTTGGACGAACTCAAAGCGGTGCTTGCCCATGAAATAGGGCACGCTAAGTACCGGCATCTCCTCTTTTATATCCTCTTTTTTGTCGGCTTCATGGTCCTTTCTTTTGGGCTGAGCGATCTATTTGTTTCCTTAGCTTTCCTGCACCCCGATATTATCGACCTGGTTTCGGGCAATGACTCCCGGTCCATAAGTCTTTTATACCTGATTATGTCAGCTCCGATGCTGATAACCCTGTTGGTATATTTCAGGTATGTCATGGGCTTTTTCATGCGCAATTTTGAACGCCAGGCCGATCTCTATTCTGCTGTAGCCATGGGAACCCCAATGCTTACTGTCAGCTCATTGGAAAAGATTGCCTTCCTGAGTGGGAAGAGCAGGGAGATTCCTAACTGGCACCATTTCAGCATCAAACAGAGGGTCGATTATCTCCTAAAGGCGTACCGGGAACCCGGACTGATAAAGAGGCATAATCGCTTTGTTTTAAAATCATTTCTGGTTTATCTTATTTGTATCTGCTCCTTAGGCTATCTCCTTAATTTCGGTCCTGTGAAGGAACAGATGAGTTACATGATAATAGAAAGGGCCCTTAACCAGCAGATCCTGAAAGAGCCAGATAACCTTGATCTATACCAGCACTTGGCAATGGTTTACCAGTGGATGGGGAAAGACCGGGAGACGATTGATATCTATGAGCGAATTATCGGCCTTGATCCCAAGCGGGCCGTTGCGCTGAATAACCTGGCCTGGCTCCTGGTTACTACTCCCGATGAGAGGTTGAGGGACCCTGACCGGGCGGTTTATCTTGCCAGGAGGGCGGTGGCATTGGATAGGTCCCCGGGGTTTCTCGATACATTGGCCGAGGCCTGCTTTGCAAAGGGGCTTGTGCAGGAGGCGATCAAGACCATTGAAGAGGCGATCGCCACCACAACCGAGAACAGGAGCTACTACGAAAAACAGTTGAAGAAGTTTTTGGGTTCAGGGGATTAAAAAACATTTCAGTGTTGGACGAAACACCCAAGGGATACTCTTGATTGCTATGGATGCTGTGGAAAGAATAACCGGTGCCACCAGGCTGACGGAAAAGAATGTGTAGAGGATAACGAGTATGAAAATTGGTGTAGTTGGTGCCGGTGCCTGGGGCACTGCTTTAGCGAACCTCCTTGCTGAAAAAGGCTTTCAAGTTGATCTTTGGGCATTCGAGACTGAAGTATGCGCGGATATCGTGAAAAGTCGTGAGAACAAGTTGTTCCTGCCGGGTATCCGTCTTTCAAAAAATCTGAGACCATCAAATGATATCGAGAAAGCGGCTACTGGAAAAGAAATATTGCTCCTTGCAATGCCTTCACATGTCTTCAGATCTGTCTCAGTAAACCTGGCCCATCATATATCGGAAAAAACAATCATTATAAGTGCCTCAAAGGGAATAGAAAATAAGACACACCTAACTATGACAGGTGTTTTGCAACAGCTCCTTCCGCCAAGGCTCCATGATCAACTTGCTGTTGTTTCCGGTCCGAGCTTCGCCGAGGAAGTGGCCAAAAAAATTCCAACCGCCATAACTGCGGCTGCTTGCAGGCTCGATGTGGCAGAACAGGTTCAGGCAGCGTTTGCCACTCCTTATTTTAGAATATACACCAGCCAGGATATAATCGGAGCACAGATAGGTGGTGCCGTAAAGAATGTTATGGCTATTGCAGCGGGTATTTCAGATGGACTTGGTCTGGGCCTAAACACCAGGGCAGCGCTCATCACCAGAGGAATTACTGAGATCCAGCGCCTTGGTATCAGACTTGGTGCCAATCCAAAGACATTTATGGGGCTTGCCGGTGTAGGAGATCTGGTCCTGACCTGTACTGGTACATTAAGCCGTAACTGGACAGTGGGGAACAGATTGGGGCAGGGTATGAAACTCGATTCCATCATATTGCAGACCCGCACAGTTGCTGAAGGAGTCAGGACAACAAAATCGGTCTACAATCTGTCCAAAAAGCTTGGGGTTAAGATGCCCATTGCGGAACAGGTCTATCGTATATTGTACGAAGATCTCGACCCAAAGGAGGCACTTCACACCCTTATGATCAGAGACTTAAAGCACGAATATGATGGAGAATATTGATGGCCTGATATAGAGCGAGCGTAGCGTTTTTGGACCGAAGGCTTATGCAACGTTAGGGTAAATTGTGCACTTTTTGACTTTTTACGAGAGCATCAATATTGGTTTTCAGACAATTAATTTCGTAAGAAAATAGTCTAATGGCCGATGTTAAAACCAACGCCGAAAAATATGTTTAGGGATCGTCCCCGTTAATGGATGACCCCATTACTATAAAGAGGACCACGTGACAGAAATATCCATGGAAAAGGGGTTATCAACCGCATATAACGACCCCACAGATGAAGCGTTCCAGCTTGCCAGGGATCTGATTGCCTTTTTTATCATTGCCATGAAGAACTATGCCCTTTACCCCGAGGACAATGAGGTCTCGCAGCAGTCTGTGGAGAACGTCGTCACCCGCCTGAATGAGTTTATCAAGAAATATGGCGACTTCAGATTCGACGTAAAGAGGGATCGGTTACTCTTCCGAGATCAGATCATACACCAAGGGACTCCTCACGTGGGGAATATCGCTTTCATTCTTTTTCGTGACGGGATTCAGTGGTTTGAGTTTCAGAAGGGGGTCGAATTACCAGAGGTTGCAGGCTTTCTTAGGTTGCTGAACCAATTTAGAGAGACGGTTGAAGAATCAGATGGAGATCTGGTAACGGCCCTATGGGAGGCCCAGTTCCCTCACCTGTGCTACGAGGCCACTGACGTATTCTTGGACGATGAAACATTGGTGGATTTCTTTCTTCTGCGTGTGACAGACGAAGACCACCGCGGCAGGGCTCAGGAGGCGGATCAAGAAACTTCACAGGCCATTGCCTACCCGGACACGTATACTGCAACGTGGGAACTGACCCCCGAAGAGATAAATAAACTCGGGCAAATGGTCCTGGAGGATGAAAACCTTGACAACATTGAGGAAAACCTGGACGTCATAATGGTTATTCTCAGGGAACACGTTGAAGAGGACGACCTTGAAGATGTTCTTAAATTCGTCCTGGCAGAGTTCCGGGACGCCCTTTCGAGGGTGGAGTTCCAAGTGGGGCGAAAGCTGCTTGAAGAAGTACATGAAATCCGTGAGTCCTGCAAAACGAACAGGGCCTGGGCCATCCCCATGTTAGATCATTTCTTTAAGGAGGCCTCCGGGTATCAGGTCTTGAATGTCCTTCAGGAAGTTTGGCCTGTTTTGGAAATCCTTGGCTCCCACAGGCTCTTGCTCCGCCAGGTGTTGCTTCTCCTCTCACCGGAAGCGGTTCTGGCCATTGGGCCCATGTCCCTTGAGGTCTCTTCCCCTCGCATCCAACGTGACCTCATGGAATTGATCGGATCTTTAGCCGGCAGAGATATTGCCCCCTTGGAGCGTCTCTTGAATCACCCCAACAAAAACCTCGTCCAAAGGATGGTGCCCATATTGAAAGACCTCGAGGGTGACAGGCCTTCCGAGCTACTTCTCATGTTAGCCCGCAATTCCTCTGAGCAAATAAGGAAGACCGCACTTGACACTTTAATGGCCCGGGATCGTCAGCTCCTCCAAGAAATCTTTCCCCTTATCGATGATGACAGCGATCATATCCGGAGGCTCATCCTCCAGCATATAGGAGAAGACAGAAACGAGTTTGTCGAGGGCCTTGTATTGGATTACCTTGAACAGCGGAAGTTTCAACGACATGACAACCAGCACCTCTTGGCCTGTTACAGGGCCCTGGGCAGTTGCGGTTCTGCCCGTTCAATCCCATTCCTGCGCAGGTCCTTACTAAATGGCGGCTGGATTCTCGGTTTCAGTAAATCAGCGCACCGGCAAGGCGCAGCCATTGCCCTGATGGCATTGGAATTGGATGAGGCACAAAACCTCCTTGATAAGGCATCCCGAAGCCTCTTTCCCGGTGTACGGATCGCCTATAGGAAGGCCATGGAATCCAGCAGTAAAAAAATGGGAGCCCATATACTTTGACCACAGATTCCCAAGAACGGCCTGACCAGCCGGATGAAATCTTTCTCAGGACCTTTTACTGGCTGCTTCAGACGGTAAAGATCCATCAGGATAACAATAAGGTCTTGCAGGAGAGCGCCAGGGAATTCATAAACTCAGTAGTTCAGTCCTGTGTCGATGACCCCCATATAACACTTGAGATCTTCAGAGGCAGGTTTTACCTGAGAGAGAAAAAGCTTATCTACCGGATTGTGAGCTTTGACCTTGTCCATGGAATGCTCCAGTTTTTCGAGAGCCGGGGGCTCCAGGGACTCCGCTTGTCTATTACCGTGGGTGACGCCCCCATTGAGCAGGTGTTGGCATTCGCACGTATCCTGAGCCATGCCGGACGCCAGGAGAATCCCTTGGCATGGATTGCCCAGCGGTTGGAGGGTGATGCCTTTTCCTGGGTGGAGATAGTCCATAACCAGGAGGAGTTGCCTGAAGAAGAGCTCGAACTCAGAGAAAGGGCAAAAAGGGCCTATTTTTACTCCTTGGCTGCTGTAAAGGACGTGGGCAAAAAGATATTCTCCAAGCGTCCTGTGGGCATCCGCAAGACCAAACGGCTGGTTCAAAAGCTGGTGGACATTCTATCCGAGGATGAATCATTGCTGCTGAGCATGAGTACCATCCGCGACTTTGATGACTATACGTATACTCATTCGGTAAATGTGGCAGTACTCTCCCTGTGTTTGGGAAAACGCATAGGGCTTTCGCGGACAGCCATGGAGAGGTTAGGGATTTGTGGACTCTTTCACGATCTTGGAAAGACAGCGATATCCCGTGAGATCTTATTCAAGCCCGAGCGATTAACCAACCAGGAGTTTGAAGAAATTGAAAGGCACCCGGTGAAAAGCGTAATCGACATCGTTAAATTACGCACCGATGGAGATCTCAAGGCCAAGATTATCCCACCCATATTCGAGCACCATTTGAAGTACGATCTCTCCGGCTATCCCCGGTACCATACAGAGAAACCCCAAGGCCTGTTTGGCCGAATTCTTAGCATCGCTGACGTATTCGACGCAATGACATCCTCGAGGGTTTATCGCCCAGTACCCTTCAGTCCGGACCGGGCTCTGGGTATGATGATGGAGGGCGCGGGAAAGGACTTTGATCCAATCCTCTTAAAGGTCTTTTTCAATATGCTCGGGGTTTTCCCGGTGGGCACACTCCTGGAACTCGACACTGGGGAGATAGGCCTGGCCATGGAGACCCCCGGAGAAGCCATGCAGGACCGCCCCATGGTTTTGATCCTGGTTTCCGATGGGAAAGGCGGGTTTAGAAAAGGAAAACCAGTGAACCTGGCAGAGAGGGATATCCACACCGGACTATTTAGGAGAAATATCGTCAAGAGCCGCCATCCTGAGAGCTATGGAATCCAGCCTGCCGAGTTCCTCCTCTGAGACGAAGCCCCAGAATGGACGCCCCGTTTTTCCCTGACGCCAGCAGGTCCCACGCCTTTGACCGCTTTTTCATCAATAAAAACCCCGAATCTCTAAATGGAGAACGGGGTTTAAGGATTATCTCAAATCAGGATATTTTCCCTATTTTCCCGAATTAGATGATATTTCCATCTATTATATGACTTTGGAACAGAGTATCCGCACGACAATAGAAAGCGATTTTTTGTCCGTATACCCCACATTAAATGGGAGCAGTATAAAGAAAATCAAAAGACTCTTTCCACTGGATAATCCCAATTACCCAATTACAGGCCGTTGACATACGACATCTCTCCCTGGTACTGATGTAACTGTAGGAAATGAATGAGATATGGCGAGGCCGTCCCCCTTCCAACTTTTTTAATAGAAAAAATGTTTTGTATTAGAACACAAAATGTACTATAATACAAAGCATGGTTTCAGAAGAATCAAATTTGGCCCTCAAAAATCTCGGGGCACGGCTTAAAAGCGTCAGGCTGGACCGAAACGAGTCTCAGGCTCGGTTTGCCGCCCGTATGGGGGTTTCCGTCCCTACGCTAAGGAATATGGAAAAGGGAGATCCTGCGGTGAGAATCGGGCTGTGGGTTGAAGCGCTCTGGATTTTGGATCATCTGGACGACCTTAAGAGCGTACTAAAAAAACGAGAGTCACTGTTTGATCAGTTCGATAAGAGAAAGGCTGTAAAAGAGCGCCAGCGCGCATCCGGAAAGAGGAAACAAATATGATCCGGCTGAATGTCTGGGTAACATTTCAAGACGGCTCCCGGACCCAGTGCGGCCAGATGGTATGCTCTGATCCTGATGACCGGGGCCGCAGGCGGGGAGCTTTCCGATATGATGACGGATATCTGGATCATCCCATGGCGTTTCCCATTGACCCGGTTGAATTACCTCTCTTATCCAAGGATTTTGAGACCGACCGACATTCAGGCGTTTTCCTGGTTTTTGAAGACTCGCTTCCTGATGCCTGGGGAAGACGTCTTTTGGTCAGAAAGGCCCGGCTGCCAAGATCCATGCAGAACCTTCCCGGACTTCTGAAGGCGCTGGCAGGCGCCGGCCTCGGCGCGCTTTCCTTTTTCGATGAAGGGTTTGAGCCCGAAGAAGACAATTTCGTTTCGGTTATTGAGATTGAAAACCTGCTTCATGAAGCCCGGAGGTTTGAAAAAAGGCTCAATGTTAACGATGATCAGATCCGTTTGCTGCTCAAAGCCGGGTCCTCTCCCGGTGGCGGCCGTCCCAAAGCCCTGGTTCAAACCGAAGACGGGGGTCAATGGATTGCAAAGTTCCCCAGCGTCCAAGACAGACTGGATATCGTGCCGATAGAAGCAGCCACTATGAGCCTTGCGGCAAAGGCCGGGATAGAGACAGCAAGAACCAGGGTTATGGACGTTTCGGGCCGCAAAGTGTTGCTGGTAAAACGCTTTGATGTTACCTCTGAAGACGGCCGTTGCCACATGGTCAGTTTTCAAACCCTTCTTAGGATTGATCCGGCCGAAGGGTATTATCATCTGGGTTACCACGATCTTTATAGCATCGTACGAAAATATGGCTCTCGACCAGAAACGGACATCACGGCGTTGTATCGCCAGATGGTTTTCAACGCATTTGTCGGCAACACAGATGATCATTTGAAAAACTTTATCATGCTCGGTGGCAGAGGTGGATATATCTTGTCACCAGCTTTTGACCTCTTGCCAGACACCGAAAACCGGCATGAACACGTTCTTCACTTTACTTATGGCTATTATTTTCCTGGAAAGACGCATCTGGCTGAACTTGGAAAGCGTCTCGGGGTGCCAAAGGCAGCACTTGTTGTTAATGAGATTGCCGAGGTGGTCGCCACATGGCAAAATGAATTCAAAGCATTTACCGTTCCTGTGAGCGATATTGAGAATCTGTCTGCCGGCATTGCCAGGCGGCTGACAGAAGGGTGAGCTGAAGGAGGATTTAGGGAAGATTTGCGCATTTTAAGTTCGCTCGCTAACCCCGCTGCGAGCAGCCGGGGATGCTCTCGCTGTGAATTTTCAAGGATGACATTGAATCAGGGCGTAAGATGTTCAAGTCATTGCTTGATGGTCTCGTAAAAAGTCGCAAAGTTCGAGATTTTTAGCAACACTCTTAGTGCTAACTACTTATAATAATTCGCAATTCCTAAATTCCTGAATCCCTAAATCCATGTAAAAAGGACTTTTTACATGGGCGTCATTTCTTGACAGTTCCTAAGGGGGAAGAGAGAAGAGATGAGAACAACAACAGTTTTTGACAATGAGCTATACATAAGCGAACAGACATCCGAGATCTTAGAGAGGGTTAAGCGGTTTAATAATAAACTATACCTCGAATTTGGGGGCAAGCTTCTTTATGATTATCATGCTTCGAGAGTATTACCCGGCTATGATCCCAATGCAAAAATGAGGCTGCTTAACGAATTGAAAGACAAGGCCGATATCCTGCTTTGCATTTATGCCGGTGATATTGAAAGGAAAAAGATAAGGGCGGATTTCGGGATCACCTATGACTCTGATGCCCTCAAACTGATCGACGACTTGAGGGGATGGGGCGTAAATGTGCTGGGTGTCGTTATAACCCGTTTTGACAACCAACCAGCTGCTACGTTGTTCAAAAATAAATTGGAAAGAAGAGGGATAAAAGTCTATACGCATCGATTCACAAAAGGGTATCCCACAGATGTGGAGTTGATCGTTAGTGATGAAGGATATGGAGCAAATGACTACATTGAAACGGAAAAGCCTTTGGTTATTGTTACCGGTCCCGGTCCCGGGAGCGGTAAGCTGGCTACCTGCCTTTCTCAATTATATCATGACTACAGGAGGGGGATAAAAGCGGGCTACGCCAAATTTGAGACGTTTCCTATCTGGAATTTATCGCTTAAACACCCGCTTAATGTAGCGTATGAGGCAGCAACCGCAGATATCGGAGATTTTAATCTGATTGATCCCTTTCACCTGGAAGCTTACCAACAGACAGCTATAAATTATAATCGTGATGTAGAGGTATTCCCTGTTTTAAAAAGAATATTAGAAAAAATCACCGGGGGTGAATCATTTTACAAATCTCCCACAGACATGGGAGTGAATCGGGTGGGTTTTGCAATAACCGATGACGATTTCACGAGGGCGGCAGCAAAACAGGAAGTCATCAGGAGGTATTTCCGCTACCGTTGTGAGTATGTGATGGGTTTTACGGATAAGGAAACCGTTCAGAGGGTTGAGCTCTTTATCAGGGATTTCAACCTTAAGCCGGAGTACAGGAGTGTGGTTAAACCGGCGCGTGAGGCAGCTATAGAGGCACAACAGAAAGAAAAGGGAAATGAGGGCATCTATTGCGGGGCAGCGATAGAATTACGGGATGGCAAGATTATCACCGGCAACAATTCCCCGCTCATGCATGCAGCATCAAGCCTTATTATGCACGCGATAAAGCATTTAGCCGAGGTTCCCAAAAAGATAAAACTACTGCCACCCTATATAACTGACTCTGTTAGAAATCTTAAGACAGAGATCTTAAATGAAAAAGCCCTCAGCCTTGACCTGCAGGAGGCCCTGATATCCCTGAGTATCAGCGCAACCACAAATCCGGCTGCTAATTTGGCCATGGAAAAGTTAAAGGAACTTGAGGGGTGTGAGGTCCATATTACCCATATGCCAACCCCTGGCGATGAGGCGGGCCTAAGGCGTTTAGGCGTGAACCTGACCAGTGATCCGAATTTTTCCACAAAGGATCTTTTTATTCCCTGACAAAGGCATTCCTTGAAAAGAGCAATTTTTCAGGTTATTCTCCTCTTATCCCTGGTTTCCCTTTGCCTGGGAGGATTCTTGCTCGCGAAACATATACTCCAGCTTCCGTTCGGGCCTACAAATGATGCCCTACATAGGGAAGGGGCCGCCATGACCCTCGATTTTCTAATTCCCGGCGGTATCTATCTTGATGAAAAGGTCACGATCGGTGAGGTGATCAAGATAAGGCTGAAGAAAACCAGCAGCCCTTTTGAAAAGGCCCTCCAACCCCTTTCCGATCTGATTCCTCCCCGATACAGGTATCTCGGAGATACCCTCCTTTTTTTCTTCTGGACGCTATCCTTTCTGACCTTTTTCAGGGTTTTTACCTTTATGGGTTATGGCCGGGCCCTCAGGGCCAGCCTTTTCTTAGGGGGCGTTACTTATTATTTTATGCCTGATTTCTCGCCTGGATCCGGAGAAGATATCCTTTTTGTTGGCTTTCCGCTCCTGATCATCCTCTTCAGGTTCTATTTGGTTCGGAGGAAGAGGGAGAAGACAAATGACCAATAAATCCTTTAAAGTCATTACCCTCGGTTGCAAGGTCAACCAGTATGAATCCGCTTATCTGAAGGAGGCTTTGGCAGGGGCAGGTTGGCACCCGGCAGGGAGACATGAGACGAGCGACGTGGTCATAATCAACACGTGCATCGTAACACAAAAGGCCGCCCACCAGTCGAGACAGGCAATCAGAAAGGCGATCAGGGAAAATCCGGATGGCTATATTGCGGCTGTCGGTTGTTATGCCCAGGCCTTACCCAAAGAAATATCCCAAATTGAGGGGGTTGGCCTGATCGCAGATAACAGGATGAAGGCGGATATCCCTCAGTGTCTTATAAAGGGCGGGGCATCATCTAAGACAACGGTTTTACTTAAACAGTATGAAGCTGACGCTCCATTCGATTTTCTTGATATCAGATCTTTTCCGGATCGAACAAGGGCCTATCTGAAGATCCAGGATGGATGCCAATCCTTTTGCAGTTATTGTATCGTCCCTTTCACCAGGGGGCCTTACAGAAGTCTTGCCCCGGAAAAAGTTCTTCATATGTTGGAGACCCTATCCGGGCAGGGTTACAAGGAGGTCGTATTTACAGGGATCCACCTCGGCAAGTACGGGGTTGATTTAAAGGGCGATACCGATCTTGTGTCTCTGCTTCAGATGGTCGGAAGGGAGGGATATCCCCTGCGTATAAGGTTGAGTTCCATCGAACCGAATGAAATCGGGATAGGGTTGATAGAGATGGCGGTGTCAGAAAGATGGCTCTGCCGGCATTTTCACATTCCTTTACAGAGCGGCGACAACCGGGTGCTGAAAATGATGAATCGCAACTATACTACCCGGGAGTTTGCTGAAATTATCGAGGCAATTTACTCTAAGATACCCCATGTGTGCATTGGTGTCGATATTATGTCCGGATTTCCCGGAGAGGATTCAAAGGCCCACCGGAACAGTTGTTCCCTCATAAAGGATTTACCTCTCTCCTATCTGCATGTGTTTCCCTTTTCACCCCGGCCGGGCACTGCCGCTAACAGATTCAAGGGGAGGGTGGATCCAAGAGTCATCAAGAAGAGGGCCGCAGAGTTAAGGGATTTAGGAGAGAGAAAACGGAACTTGTTCTATCGGGGGTGCCTGCAAGAAGAATTCCAGGTACTCGGGGAAGGCTGGGATTCTGAAAACCCGGGTGTGATGAAGGGGAGGAGCGATAACTATTTACCGGTCCTTTTTCGCTCCGATCACATCAAAGAGAGCCAGTTTGTTCAGGTGCTCATGGAGCGGGTCGAGGAGAATATGGTAATAGGTTCTGTTTTGTGAATTTGGAAACTAAAAAAACGCTGGATCATCTTAAATCAATTGAGCAAATAGATACTCAGTATACTATCAACGAGTTTGTTGGGTTTTGCCAATCCTATTTGAAAAATCCGATCTTTACAAAAAAATCAGCGGAGCATTCCTTAATTTTAGGCACTTCAAACTTTAGGCACCCCGCTTTAGCAGCGATTTTATGGGGACATTTAATTTGACACTTTATCCACTTCGTATCAAAAAATAGCTGCCGTGTCATCTGATTTTCTGGATAAAGCATGTGTATTGCTCAAAAGCTTATACAATGCGGATATTCGATTGCGATACGTAGTGTTGAACGGGTTATCTCTGAATATGGCCTTCAAAAAAAAGCTTCACACGTATAGCCCAGGGATAGAACCGATAAAGATTGAAACTCATCGAACAAAGCAAAAGGTACGTCTGGAACTCTGTGACGCTCAAAGTATTGAACGGGGTGTTCGCCAACTCCTGGCCAACAAGATCTCTG
>SDBS01005393.1_pt1 | contig 12467 bp, 10 predicted proteins | sample 2277091 | NCBI WGS metagenome assembly SDBS01 (sample SAMN10404972, study PRJNA504765) | marine sediment metagenome | isolation source: marine sediment core GS10_PC15, 163 cmbsf | place: Arctic Ocean: Southern Knipovich Ridge | collected 2010 | reverse complement strand
CAACACAACGACTGCTGCCGGAAGATGATCTTCCGTCTTCTTGCTGTCCTGAATGAATTCGAAAGGGACCAGATCTCCGAACGCATCAGAATGGCTCTTGCTCACAAGAAGCGAGAAGGACTGGTTTACGGACAGATCTCATTCGGGCTGCGCCGCGACGGTGATCTGCTTATTCCTGACCAGGAGGAGCAAAAGGTCCTGAGAATGCTCAGACGCTGGCGAGAGAAGGGCTGGAGCCTTCGGAAGATCTCGGAGGAGCTGAACAAGCGTTGCATCCCTGCGAAAAAAGGCGGGGTATGGTATCCCACAGGAGTAGCTTCCGTACTGAAGGATTAGGGGCGACAGCTACGGTCGCCCCAGTGATTGACTTAAACCACAAAGACGGACATCCTCTGTTTTACATTGACAACGGTTTCAAAGGGATGGCAGGATGAGCACTGATACCGATTCCCACATGTACAAAGACACGAAAACCTGGAGCCCATTTGTAGGCTGTCAGTTTGACTGCACCTACTGCGAAGTTACTTTTAAGAGACAACTGAAACGGCGAAAAAAAGAATGTATGATGTGTTTTGAATATGAACCTCACTATCACCCGAGTAGACTGAAGCTGAGCAAGATCCCAAGCAAAAAGAAAGTGTTCGTCTGTGCCAGTGGTGATGTAGCATTCTGTCATACAGGCTTCTTCAAAGAGATCCTCGCTCTGATCAAGAAACACAAACCGAGGATATACACCAACAAGACTTTCTACTTCCAGTCAAAGTACCCGAAGTACTTCGGACCATTCTTAAGTGATTTCCCGGATAACGTTATCTTGGGAACAACTCTAGAGACTAACCGGGACGAGGGGTATTCAGAGATCTCCAAAGCTCCTCCTCCTTCTGTTCGAATGGGGCAGTTTCTTGCGCTAGAATACCCTAGGAAGTACGTGACCATCGAGCCAGTTATGGACTTCGATCACACTGAATTCGTGGATTGGATAACGGAGATTGCCCCCGAGTACGTCTGGCTTGGCTTCAATAGCAAACCTGACAAAGTTGAGCTTCCCGAGCCCTTAGAGGAGAAGCTTGAGTTCTTCATGCGTGCTCTCCTTGAGAGGGGTATAGAGGTAAAAGGTAAAACCCTTCGAGGGATAACACTGCTGAAGGATCTGGAGGGGTAATGCCGAAACAGAGATCCACTCGAAACAACGATACAACCGCAAACCTCGGCTTCGAAGCCAAGCTCTGGGAAGCTGCAGATGCGCTCCGGAGCAACATGGACGCAGCGGAGTACAAGCATGTTGTCCTAGGGCTGATCTTCCTGAAGTACATATCTGATGCTTTCGAAGCCAAGCGTGTTGAGCTTGAATCACAGGTTGCTGAAGGTGCAGATCCCGAAGATCCGGATGAATATCGAGCAGCGACTATCTTCTGGGTACCAAAGGAAGCTCGCTGGTCCTACCTGAAGGATAACGCCCCTCAGCCCACTATTGGTCAGATCGTTGACGATGCCATGACTGCAATCGAGCGGGACAATCCATCGCTTAAGGGTGTGCTTCCGAAGGACTATGCCAGACCCGGTCTGGACAAGCAGCGACTCTGGCAGATCATCAATCTCGTCAGTGATATCGGTCTGGGGAGTCCAGCGGACAGAGCCAAGGACATCCTCGGTCGTGTATACGAATACTTCCTGTCACAGTTCGCAAGCGCGGAAGGCAAGAAGGGTGGGCAGTTCTACACGCCATCCAGAGTTGTACGTGTGCTTGTGGAGATGCTGGCGCCGTACAAAGGTCGTGTGTACGACCCCTGCTGTGGATCAGGTGGGATGTTTGTCAGTAGCGAGAAGTTCATCGAATCCCACAGTGGCCGGATCGGCGACATCTCGATTTACGGGCAGGAATCCAACTACACGACATGGCGTCTGGCGAAAATGAACCTTGCGATACGCGGTATCGATGCCCAGATTGCCCACGGCGATACATTTCATGCAGATAAGCATCCGGATCTGAAGGCTGACTACGTGCTTGCGAATCCACCATTCAACGACAGCGACTGGAGAGGGGAGTTACTCAAGGGCGACAAGCGCTGGGTGTACGGTGTACCCCCTGAACGCAATGCCAACTTCGCTTGGGTGCAGCATTTCATCCATCACCTTTCACCATCGGGACTAACCGGCTTCGTTCTCGCTAATGGCTCAATGTCATCGAACACCTCGGGAGAGGGTGATATTAGGAAAGCCATCATCGAAGCAGACCTCGTGGACTGCATGGTAGCACTACCTGGTCAGCTTTTCTACTCGACCCAAATACCGGTCTGTCTGTGGTTCCTCGTCCGTGACAAGCGAAATGGTAGGTTCAGGGACCGCCGTGGAGAAACGCTCTTCATGGATGCCCGTGAGATGGGCACCATGATCGACAGGACCCACCGAGAGCTGAGTGATGAGGACATCGGAATCCTGGCTGGATCCTACCACGCCTGGCGAGGAGATCCTGGGACCGGTGACTATGCCGACGAGCCCGGCTTCTGCAAAGCAGCTACAATCGAGGATATCAAGAAACACCGCTTCGTGCTTACTCCAGGTCGATATGTTGGATTCAAACCACTAGAAGAAGACGATGAGCCATTCGAGGAGAAGATGGATAGGCTGACAACTCAGCTCAGGCAGCAACAAGAGAAGGCAGCGGGGTTGGACGAGGCTATTCGGGTCAATCTGCGGGAGCTTGGGTATGGAGGGTGATTGGGAGATTCTTCCCCTCAGCCAAGCAGGGATTCAACTCATCGACTGTGAGCACAGAACCCCACCTGAGGCAGAGGATGGCTTTCCGTACGTAACAATCCCTCAGATGAAGGATGGCAAGCTCGATCTCTCAGATGCAAGGCTCATCAGTCCAGACCACTTCGCGGAGTGGACTCGAAAGGCTTATCCCACGGCTTACGACGTAATCCTATCCCGTCGCTGTAACCCGGGAGAGACGGCATTCGTACCACCGGGATTGGATTGTGCTCTTGGTCAGAATCTTGTCATCCTGCGAGCTAATGGTTCGAAGGTTGAGCCCCGTTTCCTTCGTTGGCTCGCGCGAGGGCGAGAGTGGTGGCAACAAGTCGGCAAGTATATCAATGTTGGTGCCGTGTTCGACAGCCTGAAGTGTGAGGAGATCCCACTCTTCGAGCTTTCCATTCCCCCCCTCCCCGAGCAACGCGCCATAGCCCATATCCTAGGTACGCTCGACGACAAGATCGAGCTGAATCGTCGCATGAACGAAACCCTCGAAGAGATAGCCCGAGCAATTTTCAAGAGCTGGTTTGTGGACTTCGAACCTGTCAGAGCCAATGCTGAAGGTAGAGACACCGGGCTCCCCGACTATATCGCCGACCTTTTTCCGGATTCGTTCGAGGACTCTGAGCTAGGTGAGATCCCTAAAGGATGGGATGTTAAATCGCTTGGTGATGTTTCGTTAAAAACCCAATACGGTTATACAGCATCTGCTAAAAGCGAACAGGTCGGACCTAAGTTCCTCAGAATTACTGACATTAATAAGCGGTCATGGATCGACTGGACATCGGTTCCGCATTGCGTGATTGAGGACTCAGACATTAAGAAGTACAAACTCCACAAAGGTGATATACTGATTGCGCGTATGGCTGATCCCGGGCATGGCATTATGATCGAAGAAGACATTGATGCGGTATTTGCATCCTACTTAATCCGCTTCCAACCGTATGACAGCACTTACAGCCGATTCCTTCAGTACTGGATTCGTTCCGATGCGTATTGGCATTTAGTTGGTTCAAGAGGTGGAGGTACAACAAGAGTCAGTCTAAATGCCAAGGTTCTATCTAGATTTACTATGATTCTCCCCCCAAATCGTGTCGCGAGAGCCTTTGATGTACGCGCTGACTCACTTCGCTCGCGAATTGTGGCAAATGTAAAAGAAGCCAGTTCTCTTGCATCTCTTCGCGACTCCCTCCTTCCCAAGCTCATCTCAGGTGAGTTGAGGATCGAGAATCCTGAACGCTTTCTTCCGGTAGTGAATGATGGCTGAGCTTAACGAACTCGCCCCCAACTACCACCGTGCGCACCGAAAATGGCCGGATGCCCCGAGCCTCGGCAACCACTACGAAGCACTCGCTGCTTGCTTCGCTGGTAGCGGCTACGGGCTTGTCGAGCATGTCAAGTCCTTTATCGAGAGCGTCTGCGTGACAATCATGGGCGAGTTTGGCGAGTCGATGCCGTCCTCGACACCTTCTACGACTGATCTACTCGTAGCGGCTCTAGGCCCACTCGGGCTTCGCAATACTAGGGGGGGAAGTAAATGCGATAAGGTGCTGTCCAGTTTCAATCGACTCACTGATGCACTCACCGAGATGCGCAACGAGATGGGGCCCATCGCACATGGTAAGGACGGTTTCCTAGACTTATTGACGTCAGACCACGTGCGGATTTTTCTCTCGGTTGGTGATGCAATCCTCGGGATTCTCCTCAATGCGTTAGAGGGCAAAGAGCCGGATCTCAACGTGACACGCGAGCCCTACGAGAGCTTCCCACACCTCAACGAGCGTATCGACCGTGCAGTGAGTGTGAAGGTCCTAATGGATGAGAACAGCAGCCAGCCGGTCGTGGTGTTCTCGGTAGCAACAGGCCTTCGGGGGGAGGAGATCAAGCTGCGGGTTGAGCCCAGCCGACTCCTATATGGCATCGACCGTGGAGCTTACATAGAAGTCTTAAATGCCGCCGACTTCGTCGTGACAGAGGAAGAAGAGGAAGGGGAGGAGCCCGAAGCAGAGGCTGAGGTCATGAAGACGCCAGAGGTTGCATGGGCTACGGCGCAGACCGGTCAGCGCACGGCACTAGTACCCACATATTCTGGCTCACTGAATCCTTTTCTGCACGGACTAGAGGCATTCCTAGCCGCCGAGGCTATCGAACCTACCGAAACGGACACAACCGGGAATAGGCTGATCGATTCACTGCTAGCGACGGTTGAGCAGAACATGAGCCTCGACTGGATAGATCGTGACGTGATCCGGGCGCGGCTCAAGGTGGTTTCCAAGCGCACTCTGGTCCACTTCGGAGTGAACGTTGACAAGGCGGAAGAGATCGCTGGACGGCTCGTAGCTTGGCTGCGGGTGCAGGTCGGGAAGTCCGACACGGCAGCTCCACCTGTCAAACCTGAGGTGCTAGAATCGGGTCTATGAATAAACGTTTCACAGAGTCCGTCGTCGAGGAAGCATCCCTGACCTGGCTGCGCTCTCTGGGCTACGAGGTCCTTCACGGACCAGACATGGCCTATGGCGAACCAGGGACTGAGCGCTTGGACACTGACTACCGGGATGTGGTACTGGAAGGCAGGCTGAGACAGACCCTCGCAAGGCTCAACCCAGATTTGCCTGATGATCCCTTGGAGGATGCCTTCCGCAAGCTCACACGCGTGTCTGCACCATCACTGCTTGAGCACAACAAGGCTATCCACCGAATGCTCGTAGACGGTGTGAATGTAGAGTACAGCGGGCCAGACGGCTCTATCGCTGGGATCCAAGCCCGGCTGATAGATTACGATAACCCAGACAACAATGACTGGCTGGTTGTGAACCAGTTCACTGTGGCAGAAGACCAGCATGTCCGACGTCCTGATGTTGTAGTGTTCGTGAACGGACTTCCACTCGTGGTCATCGAGCTGAAGAATCCTGCTGATGAAGACGCAACTATATGGTCAGCCTACCAGCAGCTCCAGACCTACCAGGCACAGATCCCCTCTCTCTTCGCCTACAACGCTGTCCTGATTGTCTCAGACGGGATAGAGGCCAGGATTGGTGCTCTGGGTGCAGGCAAGGAGTGGTTCAAGCCCTGGCGGACCATCACCGGGCAAGAGGATGCTGCTACCGATATTGTGCAGCTACAGGTCCTCCTTGAGGGTGTATTCGAGAAGCGACGCTTCCTAGACCTGATCAAGTACTTCATCGTCTTCGAGGACAAGAGTGTCGGGAATCTCATCAAGAAGATAGCAGGCTATCACCAGTACCATGCTGTGAATGTAGCCGTTGAAGAGACTCTCCGGGCATCTGTCTTGACATCAGCTATTCAAGCGGCTCAACCACCTCCCGGTTATGGTGACCGTCTTCCGGGAGGTGAGCCCGGCGACAGGCGTATAGGCGTGGTATGGCACACTCAGGGTTCGGGCAAGAGCCTCACCATGGCTTTCTACGCTGGACGGATGATTCTCCATCCAGCTATGGCCAATCCCACGATAGTTGTCATTACAGACCGTAACGATCTCGATGACCAGCTCTTCAGCACCTTTGCCCAATGCAAAGACCTGCTGAGACAAGCACCTGTTCAGGCGGAGAACCGAGTCGATCTCCGGAGGAAACTCAATGTCGGTTCAGGTGGCGTAGTGTTTACCACCATTCAGAAGTTCTTCCCTGAAGAGAAGGGCGACCAGCATCCTGTCCTGTCAGACAGAAGGAACATCGTTGTGATTGCAGATGAAGCTCATCGGAGCCAGTACGACTTCATCGATGGCTATGCCAGGCATATGCGAGATGCTCTTCCCAATGCGTCTTTCATCGGTTTCACCGGTACACCAATTGAGAAGGCAGACGCAAACAGACGTGCTGTCTTCGGAGACTAGCTCAGCGTCTACGACATCCAGAGGGCCGTGACTGATGGTGCAACAGTACCCATCTACTACGAGAGTCGTATTGCGAAGATCGAGCTTGATGACACGGAACGGCCCTGGATTGACCCCGACTTCGAGGAAGTAACCGAGGGTGAGGAAATCGAGCGCAAGGAGAAGCTCAAGACGAAGTGGGCTCAACAGGAAGCTCTTGTGGGTAGCGAGAAAAGGCTCAAACTCATAGCTCGCGACCTGGTGAAGCACTTGGATGCTCGCCTGAATGTCATGCCTGGCAAATTCATGGTTGTGTGCATGAGCCGCCGGATTTGCGTTGACCTGTATAGGGAAATCACTTCACTGCATCCGGAGTGGCATCATGATAGCGATGACCAGGGAGAGATCAAGGTCATCATGACAGGATCGGCCTCTGACCCCCTCGATTGGCAACAGCACATCAGGAACAAATCCAAACGAGAAGCTCTTGGCCTACGTTTCAGAAACCCCGATGACGAATTCAAGATCGTTCTGGTGAGGGACATGTGGCTCACAGGCTTCGATGCACCCAGCCTTCACACTATGTACGTTGACAAGCCAATGCGTGCCCATGGGCTGATGCAGGCGATTGCGAGAGTGAACCGAGTCTTCAAGGACAAGCCCGGTGGTTTGGTGGTCGATTACATCGGCCTGGCATACGATCTGAAAATGGCACTTGCTACTTACACGGACAGTGGAGGTATAGGGAAAACCGCGATCGACCAGGCTGAAGCCGTGGCTCTCATGCTGGAGAAGTACGAGGTCTGCATGGGAATCCTCCATGGTTTCGAGTGGTCGAAGTGGTTCACTGGCTCGCCAGAAGAGCGCCTGTCTGTGCTCCCTGTTGCACAGGAGCACATCCTTGCTCAGGAAGACGGCAAAGCTCGCTGGTTGCGAGCCGTGACTGAGTTGTCTCAGGCGTTTGCCCTTTCAGTACCGCATGAAGAAACGCTAAGGATCCGGGATGATGTCGGGTTCTTCCAGGCTGTTCGGTCAGTACTCGCCAAGAGCGCACCTGGAGAGCGTAAAACTGATGAAGAGTTAGACATTGCAATACGGACGATTGTGTCCAAGGCAGTGATTTCCGACGAAGTTATCGACATCTTCACCGGAGCAGGTCTTAAGAAACCCGATATCTCTATCCTGTCAGATCAATTTCTCGCAGAGATCCGAGGAATGCCACATCGCAACCTTGCTATTGAGCTCCTCCGGAGACTGCTATCGGGAGAAATCAGATCCAGATCGAGAAGAAACGTTGTACAGGCACGCTCCTTTGCTGAGATGCTCGACCAGGCTGTGAAGCGTTACCAGAATCGCTCACTGGAAACCAAAGAGGTCATCGAGGAACTTATCAAGCTTGCCAAGAAAATACAGCGAGCCAGCGCACGTGGTGAGGAGATGGGTCTCTCAGAGGATGAACTCGCCTTCTACGATGCCCTTGAGGCCAACGATAGTGCAGTGAAGGTTCTGGGGGAGCCAACCCTTACCACCATTGCACAGGAACTTGTAGCTGCTGTCAGGAAGAACGTAACCATAGACTGGACTATCCGGGAAAACGTCAGGGCAAAGCTCAGGGTGATCGTCAAGCGGATCCTCAGGAAGTACGGCTATCCACCGGACAAGCAGGAAAAGGCAACGAGGACTGTCTTAGAGCAAGCGGAGGTATTGTCTGAGATGTGGTCGGTTGCGTAAGAGTTGTACTGAATATTGGATAATCCCGGAAGCTGTTTGGAATCTTCTTATCTTGGAGTTAGATACAAGAAAGTAACTCGAATCAACAAACGGAGTGTAGTATGGATATCGTTGCGGAGATCATCAAGGTTGTTATTAGCACAGGTCTTGTAGCTATTATTGTTAAGTTCTTCCTAGATAGAAAGTTGGAACGCGAACAAGATAACCTCCGTCATGTGAATGAAATTGAACAAGAGAAGAATAGAGCTGCATTTGCGATTGAGATAGAACGTGCTAGAGCTTCCTACACTGGTTTGTTCGAGAAGCGCCTCGAAACAATAGAGATGTGCCATAGATTGCTGGTAGAACTTCATGAAGCACTTGGTAAGTACACAAGGATTATTGAGCATGAAAAGGATGGCCCAAGAGAAGCACGTCATCGAGCCGTTCTTGAGAAGGCAAAGGAATTTAGAGAGTTTTACCTTCCAAACCGACTCTATTTAACAAGAGAACTTGAAGAGATTGTGGACGCGTTTTTCAAGGACATTAGCGATGTTGTCATCAGCTTTATGCAAGAAGTTGAAGGCAAAGAATTCAATATGGAAGCTACACGCCGTTGGATATCATTATCGGACACGGTGGAAAAAGATATCCTGAAAACACTTAAAGAGTTACGAAATGCAATGCGTGATGTACTTGACCCACCTAATCAATGGATGGATGAGCAACCCGACTAATGGGAATAGGTATTAGTACACGTATTTAGGTAATCAGACGAATGACTTATTCGCCATCATCCCACTCCATCAGCAACTCAAATAACTTCACCAGATTCTCCCGGATCTGCCTGGCATCCTCCATCGTCAGCTCTCGATCCGTCCGTTTCGACCAGAACTCCAAGGTCTGTTCCCTGCTTGACCCGGCGGAAACATGAAGTAAGGATTGATAGAGAAGAAGGAGAGTACATTGCCACCTTCGTTCATCTGGGACATACCGTGTTACATTGATAATCCTATCTTTACTGATGCTATCCACGGGGTTCTGCTTCAAATAAAAGAGAGAAATCCAAAGGACTTTCAACGCCTTCAAAAACTGGTTCTGGTTATCAAACCCTTCGATAATGCGGGAGAGGCAGATCTAGGTGAGTGTCTTGGAGTTAATACAAGCCCAGTGGACCAAGTTACTCGTGACATTTGTGCATGGGAGAAGCAGTCTGTAATTATGCTAGCAGGTCGCATTCCTCATGACCACTTGATTGCTGTAGTAGCACATGAGTTTGGACATGCGGCCACAAGAGCGATTGATCTGTACCGAAGAGGTCATAAGAATAACGTTGAAAGCAAGTGGAGATCAGAACTTACAGCTGATTGGTATGCATATAAGTGGGGATTTGGCCGCCAGATCACTGAGCACAGACCGATGCGTGATTGGCGACAACACAGTACTGCTCCGGGGTCTACTTTTAAGAAAGAATATGGCGATGGCGAAATATTCCACTTCAAGATTAGTCGGAACTTTGTAGTACATCTAATCAAGGTCACCGAGGAAACAATAGATTGACTACCATGACGATGAGAGTAACTTGAGAAGGTGATGCAGTTCATTCATAGAGGAAATAACTGAATTGGGAGAAGCACAGCACCAGAAGTAGGTGTACGATGTATCTCACTAATCGATATGGGATTAACGTTGCCCAAGCTTGCGGCGAAGTATTCAAAGAAATAACACATCAACCACTCTTTACTGAATGTACTATTCATTCTGTTCCAATGAGGGTGGAAGATTCAGCAGAGTCATTTCTCCGTGAGTCATTGGATTCAAGGAATGATATTCCATCGTTTACTCTGCGAAGTCGCTCTAAGTGCTCTCTTCGAGGAATTGGTCCAGATCACATTGCAGTGAAGAATGGACGGAAGATCAGGATTATTTCAGAAGGTAAACTCCTAACTGCAGATTACAGCAAAACGGCACTCAAGAATTATATCTTGTACCACACAAACAAGCATGGTGCGATATTCGTAAATGAAAATAGAGTGGCTATCCTTTCCTTCCAGCACGGTGTCGCCAAAGAGTACGAGTTTAGATGGAATCCTTACAGGACATCAGTATCTGACAAGATGTTCTTCATTGGAACCAGGAAGACGCCTGAAGGACCCGGAGAACTGTACTGCTTTTCTTCTGACGCTGATATTAGATGGGCGATAAGATTCAACAAGAAAATAACAGAAATGGGCATGTTTTCCGGGGATTACCACTATTTACAGCCGTACTTCATCCACGTCAGGACTGATCGTTCCGGCATAGTAGCAATTCAAGATTTAGACTCATTACTTGTTTTCAATGAAGACGACCTCAAGGGCTTCTACCTTTCTCTTAGAGTGTTCAGGAAGCATGAGACAAACAAAGAGAAAGCCAAAACTAGGACAAGCCTTTCAGATCTAATTAGTAAATCTCGATCAGAAGATGAGAAGATCAAGCATATTTCTGAGACTTACGGTCGGCTATCAAGTATTGAGCTGGGAGAGGCAATACTTCCTGAGCCAGGCGTTGTGAATGTATTGCACAACACAACAGATAATTCCATTTACATCTTGGATACTGATTCACGGTTAACGGCGTGGAAAGCGGATGGGGATCTATTTCTCTATAAGCATCTACACTCCTTCATCGAGAACGACGAACCTGTTTATTTCGGGAAGTCAGGACCAAGGTTAATCGTTTCATATAAGAGTGGTCTGGTATACTGGCTGGACCTAAGTGGTACAGTTACCCAGACAGCAAAGATGGAGAAGGGGATTCTTGATGTATTCCGCATTGATGATAACTCCGCTGTTGCGGTCGGGGCAGACGGATGGCTGCATTATGTAGATGAATCCACAGGTGATTCGCAACGTGCAGTTCCATTGAGAAAGCAAGCTACGCTGTATAGTTCCTTGAACCAGTTCGTGTTAATCGACGAATATCTGTGGCTATCTTCCAAGGAACGTTTTGCAGCCTGTGTTTCTAGCTATGAGAAGAAACCAATAGTTTCTCAAAAAGCAAGAATAGAAGTATCCAAGGTTGTGTCATACATTAATCCCACTCAGAGTGGGAACCTACTTTATGCCAAGGTTGATGGATTTTCGCAGTCCATATATGTTGCAAGATATGAAGACGAGCAGCCGGCGTTAATTGCATACGATTATTCCCTACGAACAAAATGGACGCATGAATTTCCTCAAGATTCTGTGCTACTTGGGCTATCACTAGGAAGCAAGGACTCAGTAATTGCTGTAACACTGGGTGAATGTGATCCTATCCCAAACAGGAGAGCATTGATCTACTCTATCAATGGTAGCTTTCTACAAGAAATTGAGGGAATATCAATCAGCAGCGAGCTTATTTTCCACAATAGAAACAGAGATATCCACCCATACAACCAGGGCGTTGGTGTATTCATCCCAGATGTACTGATTGAAGATGAGGGCAGATGGCGCATTGTATCAAATGATACACGTAGGAAGAGAGGTATGAGGATTCAAGATGTATTGGTTGGCCAAACCAGAGTGATGGAAGTGGGAAATAAGGAGTACAAGATATTTTCGGATGGCAAATACGCTCAAATCTGCACAAAAGCAGCAATTTACGGAATAATGCCGTTTCCGAACAACGAAGAACGAATCCTTCTGTTGATAGGGACAAAAACCTTTTGGTGTATAGATACTTCTGGTGAGATAAAGTGGGAGATTAATTTAAAGGAGAAAGTGCACTCGATTATGACTTCAGGAACTGGGATTGTATGTGCCTCCGATATGGGTCTCTTTGAGATGGACTCTTTTGGGTCACGTAAATGGGATCATTCTGTACCATTCGCTGACAGATATAGCAGTATTGGGTGGAATTGTGATAAGAAGTGTACTGTTTGGGCTGTTGGGAACGATTCAGACATTAGTCTAATTGTGCTATATGATGATGGCAGTATTGCCTTTGAAGAAGATTATGTTGGGAGAAGCGGAGTATCATTCTCTAACGACTGCAACTACTGCCTGATCAAATCCAGCAATAGGGATATGAACCCCGAAAGTTGTACATGACCTTGATGTGATATTGACCTCCGGTTTGTCTGGTGGCATTCTGCCACCGCAGTAGGCCGAGGAGGTCAAGATGTCAGTTCGTAAGAAGAAGTATT
>SDBS01005392.1_pt1 | contig 12469 bp, 9 predicted proteins | sample 2277091 | NCBI WGS metagenome assembly SDBS01 (sample SAMN10404972, study PRJNA504765) | marine sediment metagenome | isolation source: marine sediment core GS10_PC15, 163 cmbsf | place: Arctic Ocean: Southern Knipovich Ridge | collected 2010 | reverse complement strand
GTACCTCTATTGACGCACCGATAATCTTACTGCTTAACTCATTGATATCCATTATGGTCCAGTCGCCAGACGCTGAGAAAGGTCAATTTTTCCTTGCTGCCCTCTCAGCAGACAAGGAAAACTGATATTCTCTCCGCGATCTCCGCGCCTCTGCGGTGAATCATGTTCTTGTTTAATTCGCGAGGGCAAAGATTTCATAACTAACATTCGCCTTTTCACACAGAGACTTTATGTGTTCAAGGTCCTCAGGGCTAATTTCGTTCATGGCAATAAGAATCTGATCTACATGGTACAGCCTGACCAGAGCCTCGATATCGTAGCGACCCCCTAAAACCTTAACTCCCTGAAAGCTCTTTCTCGTTTTCTTAACATCATCATCCAAGAATGCTATTACCTTGCCCGCACCTTCCATTCTCAAATAGCGTAAGGCAAGATCCCCCATATTACCAGCTCCGTAAATTAGTATGTTCTTTTTGGACTCATCCTTGCTGCGGTCTAAATAGTCTCTCACAGCCTTGAATGATAATCTATATCCTCCCAGGAGAAGCACCAAAATAAACCAGTCAATGGCAAATACCGAACGGGGATGCGATCTCTCACCAATAAAGAAAGTCAAGAGTATGATCAGTATTGAGCTGAACGTTGCCCCTTTTACAACTTTGATGAGTTCGCTAAAGGATATGTAGCGGATCAAGGTAGCGTAAAGGCCAAAATACGTAAAAGTGGCCATTCTCACTATTATCACGTAGGGTAGGGTGTGCAGTAATATGATCTTCTCTATGGGAGGGAATCTTCCTTCCATGCGGAGGAAATATGCTAAGAAATAGGAAAACGCGCAAATGAAGGTATCACAAATAAAGAGCCCAATCTGTTCGGCATTCTCAAAAAGATGTCGTTTGGTTATAGCCCCTGTCACTGTAATCATTACTCCCCCAAAAAGGTACCCAATATCTTTTAGGAGCGACCGGTTGCTTGCATAATCTGAGTCGATCTTAAGCTTTTGGGGTAGTATGTGGTTCATATAATACTGCCAGGGATCCACGCCCTGCGCGTAAAGCTCCTCCTCATTTCGCATATGAATCTGACTTGGCCCCACAATACCCGGCCTCACAGATAGTATTTTTTCCCGTTGCTCGTGGCTGTATAACTTCACAAACTCGGGAATCTCAGGCCTTGGCCCCACAAAGCTCATGTCCCCTTTAAGGACATTTATGAGCTGTGGGAACTCATTTATCTTGAATCTCCTTAAGACTGCACCTAAGGACGTCACCCTCGGGTCATTCGTCGGAGAGACAGGAGGCCCTGTCCAGTGCCCTACCTCCATCATGGTCCGGAATTTCAGCATCACAAAGGGCCTGCCATTTTTCCCAATCCTGACCTGACGAAAGAACACGGGCCCTTTGGAATCAAGCTTAATCAAAATAGCAATAGCAAGGAAGAAAGGGGAAAGTAATACGAGTCCTGTGAAGGATAGGAGTATGTCGAATAAACGCTTCAGCATGCTACCAGTACTGCCTCACCGCAGAGGCGCAAAGGACGCTGAGGGTAAAGATTTTTTCCCTTGCCGTTGAGAGGCCGGCAAGAGAAAACCTTGTCAGCCCTTCGGGAACCATGCAAACAGGTTATGACGCTGACCATTAACCTCACTGTTACTGACCATATTCCGCCAACGGCGGACGGAGAATTTTGTCTGATTTCTCGACCCTACCCTGCCTGCCGCGCCCGCCGCGCCTGCCCCGTAGGTAGGCCTGCCCTGGTGCGCTCCGCCCTGCGGTCTGGGCCAGGGAACTATCGTACTGGGGTTAAACCGGAGATTGTTTAACTGGGGTAGGTCTTTTAGATCGTACCGGGGTGGAATGAATGTTCGCTTTCTATTCCACTGGGGTGAGAGACAACAACTCTGTGTACTCTCTGTCTCTGTGGTGAGATTCTAGTTAGCAAATATACTGCTTACAGCTATAACCTATCAGCTAATAGCCCACATCCTCCCCCCCCCCATCACCACCGAATAATGGAGCCGCAGCCAATGTATGAACACAATCATACAAACAGCCACAGGTTAACCACAATTGATTGTGTTGGGAGCCTCTGCCATTTCAAGATACTTCCTTAGTAATTTGTCTGAATAGAAATGTATCAGCACTCTCTTGACTAGCAAATAATATATTTCCTTACCGGGTGCCGGAGAGAATATAAGGTTCAGCAGTATGTAATAATAACGTAGAAACCCTTTTGTCTGAAACATTCGTCTAGCCAATATGTGCAACATTTTACTTCTGAAAGGTTCAAATAAATGTGTCTTCCTAGCATTTTCCGTACACCATGTGCTTCGTTCTTCACCATACCTTAACCGTTCCCAAAACAGTTTATGAATACACCAGTGCACTTTCTTCTGTTCATATCTTCTTGTGAGCGAAATACGTTTGGGGTGTATGATTCTTCTTATTAGCACTTCATCTATATTTCTTAATTTTCCGTAAAAGGAAACACGCAGCCAAAAATCAAAATCCGGCTCCGGGAAAGTATTTTCCCTGTAATTCATGCCATTCAATTTCCTGAACATTATTGAGGGATGCTCAAATATGATCCGTCCTACATATAAAGACTTTCTGATGCCTTTGTCATCCAGTGGAAAAGTGCTGTGCTGTAATGTTTTCCCCTCAACATCACAGTAAGTTGCCTGTGCCCCAACAAGTACGTATCCTCTATTTTCCCTAAACAATTCATATTGTTTTTCGAGCCGAGATTTATAAGAAACAGCACCACATTGTGTTATAGCTATCAGTTGTGATCGTGAATTGTGTATCCCAAGATTTATAGAATATGTTTCACCCTCATTCCTCTCATTTCTCATTAACACAATTCTTGGATCCATTGCTTCATAGTATTGCAATAAATCCCAGCTATTGTCGACAGAGCCATCGTCAATAACTATGAATTCAAAATCTGAAAAACTCTGGCCTAAAATACTTTCGACTGTTTCCCTGAGAAATTCCTCACCATTAAATATGGATAAGATAACAGACACCCTCGGAATCATAAAAGCCTAAGACTCCTTAATACAGGGACAAAATTGCTTTATCGGGCAGATCGATTTATCTTTAGAAAATACCGCCCTCAGGACTTGCAGCCTCAATTCGATGTCGACCAACACCAGCTTCTCACTCAAATACTTTTATTCCACACGCTCTATGTATATCAATAGCCAGCCCTCAGACAATTGACCCAATTTCCAGGTTCATGCAACGCAGCCTATTACCTGTTGCCCATCAAGTATCCAGCAACCAACATCCAAATCTGGTGCTCACAGCTATCTGCTAAGAGCTCACACTACCTTCCTTATCACCAATAAATAATGGGTTTTCAGCCAGGGTATCTTTTCCAACAGATAACACAATAGAAAGGAATATCGTGCAACAGCCCTGGCAATAGGAGGAGCTAGCGTGACCCTATTGAAATCAAAGGTACAATTTGGAAACAGGCTCACGATCTCGCTCTTGCCAATCCCCTTGACGTCGGGGTTTGTAGGTTTGCTGACAAAATAGTCATACCACAAAATAATGCCACGGGGCCTCAAAACCCTGACCATTTCTTCAGCCGTGTTTCGTTTCATCTCATCGTCCAGGATAGAGGTAAACATGGTAAACTGCGTCACTATATCGAAGCTTTCACTCCCGAAAGGCAGGACCTCTGCATTTCCACATCTAAAATCTATATCACGACTAATCCTTTCCGCCTCCTCAATGGCATTTGGCAAAAGGTCGATTCCACAGAGATTTTTCGCCCTAGCACCGTATTTGGTGAGCTGCCGCAAAGTCCAACCCGTGCCACACCCGACATCGAGGACCCTTTTCTCAGAAAGTGGATTCATTTGATGCCGCTGAAACAATTTAATCAGTTCCCTTTCCAACTCTTGAGCCAAAAAAAGATGGCCAGGATCGAAAAAGGAATACACAACCCCATCGCCATGGCGCCTGCTATAAGCTACTCTTATCCGCTCCTCTTCATTCATGGTAATTTTTTAGTCCGTTTTGTCTTTCATTGACAAATCCTATCGTAATAGTTGATCGCAGAGGCTCAAAGCGCGCTGAGGGTTATTCTTTCTGCCCTCTCGGCAGAAAGGAAAATCTAATTCTCCTTTGCGTCCTCTGCGTCTTTGCGGTGAGGCCTTAAACAGAATCGGAGAATTCCCACTAAGAATCCTATTCCATAACTGAGATGGATGGTAGCAAAAACCAGCGGCAATACTGGAAAGTATTTCCAGCCTTCTCTAAAACAGATTCTTGCGGAAACAAGGATTGCTGATAAAAAATAACTTCCACAGATTCCAGCGATTAGCCATCCAAAGGCCGGATTGACAGCAAAAAGGAGGAAGCTACCTATCACGGAGATCAGAAAGACCGGCGGGGCGAGATGTCTCCAGGAAGCAGGTCTTCCGTGCTTTTTAATAGTCCTTACTTTCCCACGACCATAATCATAATATTGCTTCCATAAAGCCGAGAGGGAAGAGCGTGGATAGTATCTCGATTTAATTCTTGGAGATAGAAAGATCTTGGCTCCACTCTTAACCAGCCGATAATTCAACTCGTCATCTTCGCCATAATGTGCTTTTTCGTCGTATAATCCAACCTTCTCAAAAGCTTCACGGGGGTAGGCACCCAAATATACAGTATCTACGAACATCTCCTTTTCGCAATAATGAAACCTGCCAGTGCCAATCCCAAAAGGAGAACACATAGCAAGGGCTATGGCCCTCTCCAGAAAGGTTGTTCCCGTGGGTCTCATTAGACCACCTACATTTTCTGCTCCAGTCTGCTGTAAAGCATTAACACAACAACTAATGTAATCCTCCTCAATAGAGCAATGGGCATCGACACGAATGATTATCGTCCCTTTTGATTGATTGATTCCCATATTTAAGGCTGAAGTTGTAGCTTGCTTGGAATTATGCAATAGCTCAATAAATGAGTACCTCTTAGCAAAGTCTGTGACAATTTTTCGTGACGAGTCCTGCGACATGCCGTCAATAACCAAAACCTCCATTAAGCTCATAGGATAGTCCTGATCCACTACCGATTCCAAACACCGGGCAATATGCTGTTCTTCATTTTTCATCGGAATTATTACCGACACCATAGGCAGACCAACGCTTGAGACCTCCTGCATTATTGTTTCCTCCCCACCCATCGAGCTCACGTTCTCTTATAGACAATGGCTAGGCTGAAGTGTCTCTCCTCTGGGGTTGAACTTTCTGCTGTTCATTATTTTTTCAATCTGTAATTAATCCTCCCCACGAGCCAACCCAACCATCCACACATAACAATGAATGGCGCAATCGGAAGGTACTCAAGGTAATTGTTACGCCACATGTATCTAATGTTTTGAAACATTGCACCTGGAATTAAACCCAAGAATATTCCTACATCAAATATTATCAGGGGAATTGATTGTCTCTTCTCTTTCATCAAAGCCAAAGTGTAGGCGCAGTCTCTTGAATTCTTGTATCTGCCACAAATACTGACTTTGTGAGTGTGATAGACAGCACTTTGCACGGCATACACAATGGAAAATCCTGCCTCTATCACCTCCATTTGCCACAGTCTATCTTCAGCATAAGGAACATGCTCATCAAATTTGAATCTCTGCCACACGTCTTTTCTGATAGCACAATTGCTATTGGAAAAGTGCATATGCTTTAATGTCCGCTTATTTTTCTCATTGAACGTTATTTTCTTCCGCCCAAAAAAGACCTCATTTTGAAGGGCCTCAAAAGGATTTACGTGTCCGATTGACAATTGCCTTCCATAGACAGCTGCTACGCCATGATTCTCAAAACCCGTAATCAAGTTTGTAAGCCACTTTTCATCCACGGGCAAAGCATGAGCAGACAAGTTGACGATAAATCTTCCCTTAGCGTTCCCAGCACCGATATTTAATGAACGGCCATAGGTAAATTCCTTTGGCGGAATCTGTAGTAATTTTACATCATACTTATCGATTATATCCAGCGTGGCATCCGTGGATCCAGAATCTACTACAATTATTTCGTGGCTGCCACTGAACTCCTGTTCCTCAATTTTTTTTAAGGTCTCTCCGATAAACTCTGCTTCATTCTTTGTTCTGATGACGATAGAAACATCCACGGCAACTATTTAGCTTCCGGAGCTTTCCACAGCCTCTGGCAAATCCTCTGAATCAATATGTCAGCAACGTTATAGCCTGTGAAGTGGTCAAAATCGCCGATTCACGCATGGGGCTCTTAGCAGGAATCACTTTTTGGGCTGAGCTATATTCAGATGTGTGAAGCTTGGCTCATATAGCTAGGAATTAAGCGTCTCATTGATGAATCATGTTTCATCCACATATCCAAGCTTTTCACGCGATTGCATTCTTTCAATATTAGGCTTCAAGGGTTCTACTCGTCTTGCATTTCAGCAGTGAGGACATTAACATTCTCTCCGTATATGATTTGGTATCGCCTCCCACTGGTGGCCTTCTGAACATTCCCACAGAAGTTTAACCCGACTATTCACATAAACGCCAGAAAAGCATTTCCCACCCCTCTCTTGGGTAGGTCCTCTCATTTCTTCAATAGTCAGTTCTTTTCCTTAACTTCTCTTTTTCAAACGAAAGTATTGGTCTTGACGATCTTACTGGACTTTTTGCCAGGTTTTTCCACGTCAACCTCTCATTTAAAACTTGATAAAATTTTAGGTCGATGAACCGCTAACCCGGAAAGTGACTCTACGGGTTTTCCTATAGTGAAAATAGTGAAAAGAACTTTCGAATTGTCCACAATTATTCCAGAAGAGACTGTCTTCACTAATTTATGGCTAATGACAAAGCTCACTAGCGGCTATGTAGCAAAGTAAAAAGCTGTCTGGTGTAACGCCTTGTTAGGTTTTTACCTCTATCCAATAACGTTAGAGATTTATTGGCGTGTGGGAAAGGAATATTTGGTCGCTCAAACCCAAGAAAGGTTGCTAACTCATCCCAGCCATCACCTTCTTCCCAACAAACTTCAAGCAGATCGCCAGGCCGATTTTTGAAATACTTTCTAACTGAATTGAGATGGTCTTGGTAAAATCGGGTGTGTTCTTCTTGATGTTTATGCGGCATTTCATGACCAAATATGTATTTACGAAAATCCGTAGGGCCTGTTCGGTTGGCATGCTTGCAAAGACTTTTGTACCACGTGTTTGCATCCTTTCTTCTTGTGAGAATGAATTTCGTCCCATGGAATGTGTTGTCAACTTCCTTATAGATCAGAGGCCAAGGCCAGTCCTCAAAACTATCGTATTGATCGATCAATTGAACCAAACGTTCATATTCACCCTTTCGCCATAGTTCGAAAGCCTCGTCGTGCCGAGAGGTATGCTTCAATCCCCAGTAACGAAAACAAGCTCCCAACGTAGTTGTACCAGTCCTGATTAGTCCAATACCGACGACTTTCATATAAGCCTCCCAGATTATTAAACCTAACTTTGATTCAGGCTGCCGAAAAGCATTATATGTCTTACTGCATTATTGCAGCATGCCCCTGTGTAGTTATGCTGCACTTCAGCCATATAATACCTTTTCAACTCCGTTATACTACATAATACCTTGTGTGTTCTTATATTTTTGCAATACAAAAGCTACACAGATATTCTCGTTATTCTTATCAATAGGGACTCAGTTTGATTCACATTTAATCTTTTCTATCTGTTCATCAAGAAACGCATTTAGATCATCAATTTTCACAATATCTTTTTCCGAAAAACAACTTTTCCATTTGTCGAGAGAGGTTCTATCAATTTTTCGTGAACTATCCGTTTTTCCAACGACTGTTCCTTTGTGGAATCTGTGATGGTGAAAGACATTCATATGCCACTTCACTCCCAAGAAACCAAGGATCTTCTTCATGGTCTCTTCAGGATTCCTAACCAATCTTTCATATTCAACTTGCAGAACATTTAAGTTCCGCTTTTCGTACTCGTGCACCAGATACATTTTCTCATAAGCACATAATACTGCTAAAGAAACCCAATCTTCATTTTTCCTGAATTTCTCGAATTGTTCTTGAAATAGTTCTCTGATTGATTCATTGGAAACAGCATAAATGGAACTCTCTATATCAAAAATCCCGAATTTCTCTATCCAGCTTATTTCATCAATCGTGACTAAGCCTCGTAATAACTCAAAAGATGAAACTAAACGAGCCACTCTCTTGGATATGTCAAGTTGTTTTTGGAATAAGCCTCCAAGTATTATATTGAAAACTCTAAAAAAGGGTTCTCCCACACGATCGATCCTGCATTTTCTTGTCCAGTCTATTTCCTCAAATTTTAGAGATAGCATCGAAGCCGCCACGCCTTTTATGTCTCTTTTTAAGAAGATAAATTTTGAATTCGGGTATCTTTCCATAAGAAAATGATATCTATGAGTCCAAATCGGTATCTTAAATCCCAAGAGCCTCCTTTGGGGAAATTTTCTTAATGCGAGTCTTTCATAAGCGTCATATTCATCATAAACTATAAGATCGGGGTGGGAATTGAGGCTTAATCTCAGTAATGTAGTGCCGCTTCTTTGGCTGCCGACTATGAAAAAGAAATTACCTTCTTTCAAATTTTCTTCTATGAGGTTTTTCATTGTTGTAGTGGATCTGACAAACAGCACGCAACAAAGCATTGTACTCAGAGTACTTTGGAGTGAACCCCATCGACTGCACAAAATGTGATAGAGTATTAGACCGGATCACCGCCTGAAAAAGGCAGGAAGAACAAGCATTTCAGAATAATTAATTGTTGATTATGCAATGGTCTCTGCACTACAGTCAAGGATGACCCCTCACCTCTTATTGCGCAAAATGGCTTCCACTATGATGTCATGGAGCCTGAATTTTGCAAGAATTCCCAGGGCAGTATGCTTTAGGACACAGTCTATGTCCGCAAGAAAAGGTGCCCCCTTCGCCTTCTGTAGTTTCCCCTTACCCATATATGCCCCCGTTTTGGACCTGGAGCCTGCCCAATAATGGTGAACATACTCATTGACGTCTCCTACCTTTGCAAGCTCGATTCCTTCGCCATTTCTTTTGTTCCTAATGTGTATCTCGTAATATACCTCAACCCCAGGCGCGCCGTGCGCGATGAACTTACTATCTATTCTTTCAATGTACATTCGTCTATTAATCAAGCAACAGAACGGATGTATAGAGTCAAATATTTGTCTGTTAATCACAGAAACCGAGGAGCGTAAGTAATCAGTTAAGTTCTTAGGATCCGTAATATGAACCCATAGTCCGTAGCTGTTGAGCAGCTGGGGTACGCCAGCAGCAAATGTCTTGTCAGGATCTATAACGCCGATGAGCTTTTCTATAAGCCCTTCTTTAAGAATGACCGTATCTGCATCAAGTAACAGCACGTACTCATATCCAGACGCAAGAATTCCCCGGTGAAGTGCAGGGCCATGACCTACGTTGGACTTCTCCTTAAAGTACCTAATCCCATTGTAGACATCCAGTTCCTCACGCGAACCATCTGTGGAACAGTTATCGATAACAATTATCTCAAGTGGCTCATATTTGGTAAAGCGCCTAATCGAATCAAGAAGATCGAAGACATATTCCCGCGTATTGAAATTGACTATGACAATCGAGACGCCTGGATTAGCCATTTTAACCACCCGTACTTCTACACATCTCGTTGATGTCAAGAGAGATTTGCAGGACTCCTTTGAACGCCCCTTGTGGAACCTTTGGGGCACCCATCCCGGCGAAACAAACGGCCCACCCTGCTAGGCAAACCCCGAACTGTCTGAGGCTGTTAGGCCGAGTTTAGCGCAAAGGTTGCGCCTGACAGCTTGAACAGAGGCACCACGTGCCAGGATTTAGTGAGCAAGTCCCGATCCTGTCGGGATCAAGAAGTTCATACAAACAAGTGAAAAGGAGTTCCTCAAGGGTCTGTGGATAGGGATCATGATGGAGAGACCCTATGAACCATTCAAAACCAAACTCTCGAGAATTTGGGCAAGCCTCCTAGTCTGGGCCTGTCTCGAATATTGTGTAATCCACTTCGGTGGTATAGACGAAATCAGTTCGCCATTTCGGTTTTTTTGCATCAGCAACTTCAATACCTCAACAATCCCTCCCAGGTTATTCCACTCAACGAGATAGCACTGTTGGTAATCCTTCAAAAATGCATAAAGATCCCCATAGGGTGGGATGATGGCCAAAATATTTTTCCCCATGGCCACGTATTCATATACCTTGCCGGTAATTAGACCATTGGCGGCTTTGTCGGTATTGTTCACTATCAACAATAACACATCAGAACTCACCGACATTCGTAAGCTTTCGCGATGGGAAAGTGGACCAACATCTCTAATGATTTCGTTCAACCCCAAACTAGTAGCGAGACTAGCCACAGTGGTTGGTAAACCCGTGAAAGTACACTTTAGCTTTTTGGGAATATCGAGTTCTTCCCTTTGCAATTTCGCTAATGCTTTAAAAAACAGATTCGGAAAGGTGGCTCCTTGGATGGTTCCGTTGTAATGAATATGCAAAGTATCAGTGAAAAATCCTTTGCTTCTTGGTTGAAGTATATCATCAGGAATATCATCCGGATCATATCCATTGTAAACCACATGGATCCTGCCCTCCTTGCCGGCATTCAACTTTCGCCCCAGAAGTTTCGCCCACCCTGGCGAAACACAAATTATGCGGTCTGCATTCTGCACGACCAGTCTTTGCCATAGCCGATCCAACTGCCGGCTAATTCCGAGCCTGTCAGCTTGCCGCCGATTATCAACCCAAGGATCACGAAAATCGGCAACCCACCTTACTGGACTGTGGCGCTTCAACATAAAACCGACCATGTGAGTTATGTGCGGGGGACCGCTAGTCAACACGGCGTCGAAGCCGTGGTTTTTATGCTGTTGGATTGCTTTTTTGGTTGCACGGTATACCCAAGATGCCAAAGGTTCAGGATGCATATAGGAAAATATGTTGAAAAACATCTGCTTCAGACACTGTCGTATTTTTTCCTTGATCAAAACTCGACGAAAAGGAAATAACATACTACAAACCATGGCCGATGATAGTGTGCTGTAGTCTCCAATCGTACTAATGCGAACCCGGGAGACGCCAACACTAGGCGGAATCTCATTAAGTAAAGTAGAATCATGCCACTTGTGCCATGTGGACCTATCGCCACATATGACGGTAGGTGACCAGCCTTCCATGGGCAAATATCGCACAAACTTCAGAATCCTTTGGACCCCTGGTCCGCCGACTGGAGGAAAATCAAGATTGACAATCAAGATGTTCCTAATCATATGCCTTTGTCCGAAATATTGCTGCTAATAAAGCTGCCTTGTTACCAGGTGACCGAGGCGACAGCGATTTTATCTTCCACATAGCATACCTCAGGTTTGCCGTTCTATCTATCAGTCCACAGACTAGGAAAAGCTTCCAATCCTCGACTTCACCGTAGGAACTCTCTTAGTAAGGTTCCATAGTTGTTTGGTTAACGATTTACCAATCTTTTTGATGAATTAAGATACCTCGGGTTTTCTGGCCACTTTTTGTCAGGTAACACATTCTCCTCAAGCAACCAATTGAACCTGACACGGCGATCCTTGATCGCCAGGAGTGTCATGCGGTCATATCCATGATATTTTCTCAATTTGGATGTTGTGAGCAGTCCATGGGCCAAATTGGTCAACGATTTCTCTTTTCCTCTGACTTATGACTTCAGCGTCCACTGACCCCATACTTTACTAGGTGGTGGAGGATCGTTTATGCCTTGAGAGCATGAAGTAATTCACCGCTATGTATTACTTCACTTTTACTATTTAGATAGCGTGTGCAAAGCCCTCCGTGGTTGTTTTGAGTGCCTTTTTCATCACTAGGCAGGCAATAGTTGCAGCCAAATGACAGGGCTTTTGCAAACTACAGATGCAGCTATTATATCACCTATGTTTAATTCGCAGAAGATTCTCATAGACGCATTTTCTCATACACATCCTGACAAGCTCCTTCCAAAAGGCACAAGTCAAGATCCATTTTTGTCCATGGAAAATAGATTTGGCACAAAAAGAAAAAAATCTATGCAACTGACCATCCTGACTATATAGATCACCAACTCGGAAAAGAATCTTTATTATTGCTTCATTCTTATAATACTCAAAATCAGGAGGGGTATCTTGTGATATTTTGTTTATTATGATCTCCCATCCCTCGGCCATCGCGCTGGCATTATGCTGTGTATTCCCAGCATGTATCCTGAATTTTGTTAATGTTAGCTCAATCTTGTGAAAGTTGTGATACCGTGCAATCCTTCTATAAAGGTCAAGGTCTTCACAGGTGTTCATCGATTCATCGAAAAGTCCCACTTTGTCTAAACATGTTCGTCTCACCATGACTGAGGAGGTTGTGCCCGTAATAACGTTATGTGTCATCAGATCTTCATACAGCGCTGGCCTTACCGGT
>SDBS01005391.1_pt1 | contig 12470 bp, 9 predicted proteins | sample 2277091 | NCBI WGS metagenome assembly SDBS01 (sample SAMN10404972, study PRJNA504765) | marine sediment metagenome | isolation source: marine sediment core GS10_PC15, 163 cmbsf | place: Arctic Ocean: Southern Knipovich Ridge | collected 2010 | reverse complement strand
CTGATGAGTGCTGCTAGAAAATTTGTAGAATGGACAGGTAATGTGTATTTAAGTTAAAGTCATGTTTTAGATAAGGTTGACGCAAATGTTAAAGTAGTTTAATCAAAAGTATGGCGACCACAGATAATAAAAACCAAAGCAACAGAGGGAAAAAATATACTTGAATTAATTAAATTGATTGAAAAGCATAAAAAATTTCTAACAGACAATAATCAAATCATAGAACGTTTGGATATGAAATATAAGAACGAGATATTGGATATCCTGAAATACAAATTAACCAGAAACATCGAGGAAATAGTATATTTCAATCCAAAAATTGAAAAATATATTAAAAATATAATCTCAAAGAAGAACGATCCTTACACAGTTTCTGAAGAGATTTTTAAGAAATTTGTTCATATGGGTGAGAAGGTATAAGAAACGATGAATTCTCTTAACCACGATATCATCCTCAAAAATTTAAAAGTTTTTAGAGATACACCGATAATAAAAAATCTTTTTTTTATAATGGGGGCAGGAAAATTCGGGAAAATTGCCTTCAATCATGCTATAAAGCAAGGTTACTCAACTATTATATTAATTGACGAGGATGTTAATACCGTTAAAGATATAAAAGCAGAAATAGTAGAGGATATAAAGGAATTCCTTGAAATTTATCAGGAAATCATAAAACAATCATTTGAGAGATCCAAGAATAAAGATCAAAAAACGTATTTTCTGCAAGGAGGACTCGATTTATTGTCCCTTATTTTCACTTTTGGCATTCCAGACTTATTTTTCCCCGTTATTCCTGTTCATATTATGGGAAAATTAGTATTAAATTATCTCAACGTCTATTTCAATGGGAAAAAAATTCTACAGACTCAAGTAGATGACGATTATTATTCCGAGGTAGTCAAAAAAATACCTGCTGAGATACTCCTTACTGAAAATAAAAAAAACGGTTTAATTACACTATCTTATGCAAAACTTGATGAAATTTGTCCTTCTAATTGTATCGGGCAAGAAGACTCCTGCAGTCATTTTAAAAGAAGTAAACCAAAAACAGTAACAAATATTGTTCAAAATTTATCAAAAATTTTTGTAATAGAAAGCCATCAGATCCGGGCTGGTTTGGGAGCATTATACGGTGCAGAAATAAAAAATTTATTAAAAAAATTATTAGAGTATTCGGATGTAACCCAAAAATCAAAAGGAACCTCAAGTGAATTAAGAAATTTCGGAATTTCAACTACATGTAATTGCCATGGAATTATTAATTTGTTTTCCTTAGTTGATTGATTAATTCTCTTGTTTCTTGTTTCTTTTGCGTTCTCTTGATGCTTTAAGTTTTTTCATCCTTTTTGTTTTTTCCTGATACTCATCCCAAGAAAGGTCCAAGAGATCGTCAATCGACTTCAATATCTTAACAATATCGACGCCTTTTTGTGTAAGAGCTAAGACTTTCTCTTTATTTCTATTCTTCTTATTTAGAAGGATGTCATATTTGAGCATTTCGGACTTTATTCTGAAAAAAGCATTATAATAAGAACCTTGCTCTTCAAGTTTCTCGAAGAATTCTGGAAGGGTTAAAGAATAGTTCTGCGCAGAATAAAGGGCAAATAATGTTTCGTGGAAACCACGTTTTTTGTATAAGCGGCTAAAAATCATCATATTAATCTCAATTTTTTCAATTTTTTGTTGATTCTCGATTTTACACTTGGAATTTCGTTATTAATGGTTTATTAACGGTTGTTTTTTATTGAAATCCGTTGAATTTTAGATATACCGAAATGAATCATAATAATCTGAAATGGATATCATTTCGTAAATTCATCAGCATTTGTTTTTTTAATTGATTATCGCATGTATGCAGAAATGCTTAGGTAATTAATTATGTCGTCTTATTCAATTGAGGATTTTCTTTACTTGTTTTTATGATAATATTGAAATAGAATTTAAGCATTGTGCTAAATATTATTTCATATTTCGGGAATTTGACAAATAATAAATAATTGAATTTTCACCCCGAAAATTGATGGTAAATTTGCCATTAAATAATTTCATTTTCACAAATAATTTCAAGAAAGAAGTGAGAATTTTTGGTTGCTTTATTTTGTTTTAAAAATTAATTTAGAATCTTTATTATGCTCATTTTTTTTTAATGTTAAAGGATATTAAAAATTGTAATAAATTCAAATTTTGAATCCCAATGACATATATTTTCAGCGATTTGATTGAAAGAATTCCGAGTTTAAACAATCCCTTTGTTTGTGAAATAGTTGAAATCATAAATTTTGACGAAACCAACGAATATACTATGTGCAAATTGGAAGATGAGGGAGGTAACATAGTTCTTGGTTTTTTTTACAAAAGATTTGCGGAAATTTTATCTTTTCCATTTGTTAAAGCCAGGTTACCGTTTAAAATCACGGTAATTAAGGGAAAAATGGAAAAATTGAAAGAATCCTTAATATTTGAGATTTATAATGCGGTTTTTGAAAAAAATACTCTTATAAACAGCAGCACTGTATCAGGATACGAATATTGTCCTGCAGGTACATACTTAAATACTCAAATCCATGCTGAAGGAAATTTAAATCCGAATCTACTCTTCGGTGTGATCTTTCATGACTACCTCAGCGTCTTATTTGATGATCGGAATCTGTTAAAACTCCAACCAAACGATCCTTTGATTTCGGAAAAAATTTTGACAGCTTACCAGCATGCGATATTCGATAACTGGAAATTACTCACAGCTGTAGATGTAGATTACAAGCGTATTTATCGTTCTTTTAAATATTATTATTTGGATAATGAGGTTAATTTTGTCAATAGTGAATTAAAGAAATTAAACGCTGACGATGCGGATTGGTCATTTCAAGCAGAAAAAATGATTAGATCCAAAAATTTTGGGCTTCAGGGGCGTATAGATAGAGTTTTGTGGAATCAAACCGGGAATTCTTTTACCATTTATGAAACTAAAACCGGTAAGAGCTCGGCATCCTCTCATGAAGTTGCAAAATACCAGTTAATTTCGTATTCTATAATCCTCCGTGAATATTTTCAAAAGGAAATGGAAAAACTTATCCTTGAATACCCCAGAAATTCTCTTAGGGAACGTTTAAAAATTGTGGATTATGATGATGACACATTTTACAAGTTGGTTTCAATACGGAATGAGATTTGGGCAATAAGTATTGGAAATCGTCCTGTGAACGGACCTTATATGCATTGTGGGAGATGTTTTTCCAAGGACATTTGTTCCTTCTATTGTTTGAGATCATTCCTTACCAAGAATTGTCTACAATGCAATAAGTGTAAATATGATTCAATTCTTCAAAAAAGAGAGGACTTTGAAGAATTCAGACGTGTCAATGTATATTTTGATTGGTTCTCAAGATTTTTGGATATAGAATTTCTCACTAATATGACAAAAAGAGCAGAATTTAATTTGGAACCGGAAGAAAGAGAAAAATTGGGTAACTGTCTTTCGGATATGATAATCAAGAATGATAATTTGGCAACTGATATTGATAAATCTAATCGTATAATTTCAACATCAACAAAAGATTTGGACCCAATATCATTGAAAAATAGTATGGAATTCACCAAAAAATTAGATTCATTCGGAAAACCTGTAGAATTACCCCCATCCAGGTTTAAAGAAGGAGATTTCATACTGCTCACGCCTCAAGAACACAAACCTTTAACCGTTCAATCATTTTCAGGCAATATTAAGAGCATTTCAAGTGAAAATGTCGTAATTAAATTCTTCAGTGATTCATATAATGGTATCAACGATTTTCCGGCAAACACAACTTACAGAATAGATAGTTCCGTTTCAGATATAATGTTACGGCAACAGCGAACTGTATTAGATAAATTCCTGAGACTTCCATTTAAAATGGCAAACGAAAATTTAAGGCAGATAAGAAATATATTGCTGAATTTTGAGAACGAACAAGGATCAAAGGATCTAGTTCTAAAAACTTTAATTTCCGATCACGAAATGAAAGAATTAAGAGTAGACTTGAGTAGAAAAGGTTTTAATGAGGAACAAAATGAAGCGATTTTAAAATCTCTCCGATTCAAAGGTATCTTTCTTATCCATGGACCCCCGGGAACCGGAAAAACAACAGTAATTGCGGAAATCATATCTCAGTTGAATTCCAGAGTATCAATTTCTTCTTCTCCTGTAAAAAAATCTGAATTAAATGAAATATTTTCAAAAAACGAAAGCGATAAGCCTGAAATGGAAGATTTTTTCTTTGAAAATAAACCTACTACCAAGAAAATTCTGATTTCTGCTTTTACTAACAGAGCGGTAGATACTATTTTAGAAAAATTAAAGGAAAATAACCCTGACCTTGATGTGGTGCGGATAGGAAATGAAAATTCAATATCACCTAATATAATACCACTGTCTTTGGATTACCGATCCAAAAAAATCGTAGTATTTGAAAACGGTCAAAAATTTGAAGTAAATTCTCCAAAACTTGCAAGACAAATATTGGAAGAAGCGGATGTAATTGCAGCGACATGTCTGGGAGCGGGATCAAATCTTTTAACTAATTTTAAATTCGAATATGTCATAATTGATGAGACAGGACAGGTCGTTGAACCCATTGCACTGATTCCTTTATTAAAAGGAAATAACATAATTATGGTTGGAGATGATAAACAACTTCCTCCTATTTCCAGTAATATTGTTTACCCCGAAGTAGATGATGAGTTTCTAAGAACTAAGGTTTATCTCCAGGAATTCAAACTCAATAAACAATATGACACAAGAGAGACCGCATCCAAAGGTACTGAAACTAAAACAACTGATGGAAAAAAGGAGATTTTCCTAAAAGAACTAAAATGCCTTGAATTAAAACCGGAAGATACGCTCAGCACATCGCTGTTCCAAAGATTAAAAAGAATTTTCTCAAAATCTAGTGATAGATTTTTTGTATTCTCACAACAATACAGGATGAATAAAGTTATATCTGATTTTGCTTCTGATTCATTTTATAATGGTAATCTCCGCCCAGCTAAGCCAATTGCGGGAGGAATAGATATTGGACAGAAAAATTTGAAGGATTTTTTCGATAATCTTAATATATCTTTTTATAAGGAAATTGAAACAAGAAGTAAACCGCGAAAAAAGAATATAATTGAAGATATTTTCGAATTTACTTTTGATCCCAATAAGTCAATGATATTTTTGGATACTAAATCGTTAAAAGCATACGATTCAAGTACAGAAAATCAATTTGATGATCTGAGCTCCAAATTTAATGAAATCGAAGCGGAATTTCTTTCCATGCTTTTGGTATTGTTTATTAATTATGTAAATTATTCAATTCAATCTGCTAATTTGAAGGACGAATAAGAAGTATTCATAACTATCTTAAAAAATATAGGCATAATAACACCTTACAGGGCTCAAGTGAGATTGATACGAAATAAAATTGTTGACAAATTTAAAAATAATCTAAACCTGCTCCAACTCATAAAAAATAACTTGATTATTGATACAGTGGATCGATTCCAAGGCAATGAAGCAGAAATAATTATTATCAGCATTGTCGACTCTAATAGTGATGATCGAAAATTAGGGGAACTCTACAATGAAACCAAACGGTTAAATGTGTCAATAACCAGAGCTAAAACAAAATTGATATTATTAGGAAATTCTGAGATGTTTGAGACAAAATATCCATCATCAAGAACCAGGAAAAAGGGGCAAAAACAAACCGATTTATTAGATTTTATGACAAAAACCAATTCAAAATATGATTCTGTAAAAAAGCCCGCAGAGAAAATTTTAAGCGATTTGGTCAAATATATTAAAAAAAGAGAAGGATACATCGAATTATCGGATTTAACATCAGATTTTTCAGCTGAAAACTGAATAAATCTATGATATATACTCCAGAATTTTCTTCAAAAAGATTTTACTGCAAAAAGATTTAAGCCGGTTTTATGTTAATCTTAGTTAGAGCATGGAAATTTCTCAAGAAAATTTAAAACCCGTTAATGGAGTATTACTGGACACGAAATTAAATACTAAAGTAATCGGCAATTTCAAGGGATCTATAATTACCAAGGTGCGGGATAAAAATAATTCCATAATATTCTCAGATGCCATTAAAATTACAGAAGATATTATTGAAATTCAAGGTTTAAAAATTGGGGTTAGCGGTAAATTAGCCAGTTCAATTCAGGGAAAATTTGTATTTAAAGATACCACTAAGATCCATTTTTCAGTTAAAATAGATGAAGAAATTATTCACATGTTTGATAGTGCGAGATTTGGTGCCAGTTTTCCTTACATGATTTCATTATTGAATACACATTTATTATTAGATAATAAAAACAAAATAAATCATACAGATTTTGTGTTGGGTGAGATTATAAACCACCCGATCGGACTTTCCTACAACGACTCAATAATTGTTGGTGACCGTTTGGTTATTGATAATTTTAAAAACGCTATGATTTACGATGCCTTTATTATAAAAAGAAATTCGGTTTCAGATTCAGACGAGACAATATCTTTTGAGAATGAACTTTTAGAAGTGGTTTACGAACCTATTCTTAGAATGAACATCCATTTTTTCACATATATTATAAATCTCGGGGTTGAAAACCTCAAATGAATTTTGACTCAGTCCAAAAAAAAAAATTCATGAATAAATTATTTTACGGGCTCCCCCCGTTCGATCAATTTGTAGCTAAGGGGGATCTGGAGGAAACCGAGGACATTTTTCTGAGCAGAAAGGAGGTTATGAAAAAAATTTCCAATCAGATAAATAACACCAAACATTCTCTCTTAATCCCAGTAATCGGGGAAACTGGAAACGGAAAAACTCATTTTATGTGGGGAATCAAAAATACTTTTAATATAGAAGCATTTACGACTTTCATAGCCCTTCCCCGCTCAAAAGATAAATTTTACTATTATGTTTATTCGGATTTTTTGGAAGAATTCGCAACAAGTCATTTACGGGAATTTACTCAGAATTTTGGAGACCAGTTTGGAGCCAATGAGCATTTATTCGGTTTCTTTCGCACACATAATACCGTAAAGGTTTTTATGAATGCTTATGAATCTTTAAAGGATGAATTTAGATATAAGACGGCATTGGAACAATGTGTATCCGTAACAATATCCCATCTTATGAATCCCGAGAAATTCCAGGTAGCAGAAAGATGGTTGTTGGGAGAGTTAATGGAATTTGACGATTTATTTGTTTTAAATGTTAATGAAGACCTTTCGGGAAAACATCTAGCTGAAACTATGCTTCAACTTTTAATTAATAATTATAATCCGGGAATTTTGCTCCTCTTTGATGATTTTGATAAAGCTTCACATGAATACTCATCTTTAGGAACCAGCTATTTCGAAGATGATTTCGATGATGACTCAGAGAATAATGAAGAAGACGAAACATTGATAGAAAAAATTGTTAACTTATTAGTTCATTCAAACAATTTCAAAGTTGTAATTTCGATGGGTTTTGCGGATGCTGAAAATATTCTCTCCGCGTTTAAGGAAAAATTAGCAGATAAAAGTTTGATGTCAGATCCTATCAGTTTGACTAATATCACATTAAACGATGTATACCAATTATACTTAGAAAGACTGAAAAAGTTCTGCTATGCAAACAAAGCTAATCATCCCGTAATAGAATTAAGTTTAAATGATTATACATCACAAAATATTTCAGATACTTTGTTTTACCCTCTGACAAAGGATATAATAAACCATATCTACGAAGTTTCAGATGGAAACGCAAGACGTGTGCTCAAGAATTTCAAAAGAATTTTTGATGCTTTAATTTTTGATGAATTAAAAGTCGAAAATTTGAATATAGAATACAAAAACCATATTTCAACTTTTTAAATATAACGTTTCTATGATCTCTTAGAGTTATGAATTTTGCTTCTTTTCTTTTAATTGACATTTAGCGTTTTTTATGCTGCCAACTTGGCAATTAAAACACATTCCTATTTGTTCCTTTGTCTGAAAAGACTGCTGCCAGCAATTTGAACAAAGATAATAAGCAAAGTTTTTTCCCGCTTTTTTTAGGCTTATTTTAACAATATTGAATCCACATTTTTTACAAGTTGATTTCAGAAGACGTGGAAACCCTTTCTTTGGCAATGGTAAATACTTTTTACATTCCTGGTCTAAACAGGCGAAAAATCTCTTCCTATCTTTTGTTGTTACTAATGTCATATGAAATTTTTTGCATTTTGGGCAATAACTGTTTGTAATTGATTTGTCATTGTTATCTCCGGCATTTTTTGATGTTGAAGATGGTATGGGCTGTTTACCTTTATATTTTGTTTGTTTTCGCGTTCCGGTTTTGTTATTTCCATCCAAAATTTTGTTGTTTCTACCCCGCATTACATTACCCGTTTGTTTTAAAGCCATCATATCTTTTAAGATAATCTGCTTGTTTTGTCTGAATTTATCGAATAAATCCAAAAATTCAGCTCTTACCTCATCAACGACGTCATCCATTTTTCTTTTTCCGGATTTCACATCTTCAAGCCGTAATTCAACTTGTTTCGTGAAATTGGGATCTAAAAAGGGCAGCCAGATCTTTTTCAGTGTATCCATCAGCAAAAAACCTAATTCTAAAACAAAAAACCTTCGTTTTATCCTTGTAGCATACTGTCGTTTTTCTAAAGTCTCGATGTGGCTCGGACGTGTAGATTTAGTTCCCAAATTTTTCTGTTCCATCAATTTCAACAGAGTCATATCGCTATATCTGGGCGGGGGTTGGCTTTCTTTTTCTTCGAAATTTATTTTTTTTATATCCACCTTGCCTTGAGAAAGTTGAAGATCCAAGTCGTACTTAGGTTTTAAAAACGGGGCAATTTCAAAAAAGCCCTCTTTCATAAGGATATTTAATTTCCCTAAAAACGGCTCATCATTTATTTCCACATTTACTCGAGTCTTTTTCTCCTCTGCATTTTCCCCAAATGATGCCAAATAGCTTCTTGCAATCAAATTGTATACTTTTCGCTGTAAATCGTTTTCAAATTTAGAATTGATAGGATCAAGTCCCAAAATTGGAGTGATTGGGGGATGGTCACCTGCCCAAATCTTCCCTAAATTGTGCGAAATCTTTTTGATTTGAAATAAATTTTGTACAAACTTCCCGTATAAATTTGTGGTGATTAATTTCTGCAGATATTGAAGGTGATTGAAATTAGGTGGATATTTATCACTGTCGGTTCTAGGATATGATATGATTTTATTAAGATAAAGACTCTCCATGGTTTTTAATGCAATGGTGGCAGAGACATGTAAATTTTTTGTGATTAATATTAAAGCTTTAGATGTATTAAGGGGAGTAGGAGGTCGCACTTTGTTGGTTGTGTTCTTTATATTTGATATTGTTCCAAATTTTTCATCCTTTACCTTTAGGTAAATTTTGTCCGCCACTTTTTTGTCCTTAAAAGGACTTTTGGTATGAATTACCCGGATTTTTTCCAAAAGCTCTGCAGAAATAGACCAATACTTTTCTGGATCAAAATTTCTGATTAAAATTTCTCGCAAATATAAAAGGTAAAGCAAGGAAGTCTGAACTCTTCCTATCGATGCCCAATTTACCCCTACACTTTTTAAAATCGGTTTTAATGAAAGAGAAATTTCCCTAGTGGCGGAAAATCCAATTATGGCGTCAATTTTAGCCCGACTTTCTCCAGTGTAAGCCCATTCCCACTTCGGGGGAATTCTTGAATTATAGGCTGCGATGACATCCTTTTTCTGCAGAGTGCTCAGCCACATCTGATCCAGATTGATATTTCGATTTGCCTGTTTTACAACAGAATAAGCGTCAATCAATCCTATATTACATCCTTCCACGTCAGCATCGCATGCATTTATGCATAATTTGCTAAGTTTAGCATATTTTTTTAAAACTCTAATATAGGGAGACGAATAAATTGAAGGAATCTTTGAAATTGCATTTTTATTCGTTATTATCTCCCGATTTGTTGCTAAATCCCATTTTTTATACTTTCCACTATTTTCATACTGCATAATATGCCCGCGCAACGGGATCACATATATATTTCTTGAAGGAATATGATAAACACTAATTTTACCTTCTCTTACGACCTTCTTTGTTCCTAAAGCATCTGCAATAGCTTGAGCGGCCTTAGATTTCTCGCTAATTATTATAGTGGACATAGATTTCTCGCTAATGATTATTGTGGACATTAAAATCCGTGAAAATAAATTAGAACTTAAAACTCAAAATTTTCCATTGTAATTATCAAAATCGGGCTTTATAAATTCAAACCTATTAATGAATTAATTCCACTTTTTCTGTTTTGACATCTCTAAATGCATAGATGAGAATTTATTCAAGTGTGAATCCGCGTCTGAAAAATTCCCATAATTTATCCCAAAAATGGATGAAATCTGGTACAGGATTATCAATAAAAAGCCATAATTGCGAAATAAATCGTATTATAAAGAAAATAATAGCACCACTAAAAAGGATAGAATATAACCGTTGAAGTTTAATGTTGTTATTCTTGTTTTTATAGAATCTGTGTTCAATCTCCCACCATATCATTCCTCCTGTAAATGTTATTGCCAGATTCATTGGGAAATACCAAGTATAGATCATCGGGAAATAATTGAATCCCACAAAAATGTTGAAATAGAAATTATAGGCAAAAGAGAAATAAAATATCTGGAACAACAGGATATGATATGTTGATTTGCTGATCCTTCTTATAAAGTCACAAATTTTGTTAAAAAACTTGTTCTTAGGGTTATTGGGAAGAAGAACCATGCCTATTATAAAAATGAAAGCGGAATAAGGGAATACCATGAAGTTGTAATCACCTGTTAACCATACAAGATTAAAAGTCGCTTTTGCAGCGCCTAATGACTGAACAGCATAAACAGAAATATAAATCCAACTCATGGGTAAAAGACAGAGGATCAAAACACTTCTCCAAGATATTTTGGTATAATCTTTTGATTTTGAAAGCCAGAGTCCCATTCCTATTGCAGAAAAGAAAAATAGAACATGATCGGTAAAAAAACTTCTGCTTGGAAGTCGAAGTGCCGATAGATTTGCATCGCGGTAAAGAACATATAATACAATTTGCATCGATATTTCAATCGCAAATGTAGCTGCAACGGTTAAAAATGCGTGTTTGCTAAAAGCTTTGTATAACAGGGGAAATATTAGGATAGTTGTAAATATAGCGGGAATAAAAAACAATCCCGGACCCCACCACAAAGGGTAGCCCAGATATACTTTAACCTGTGCATCATACGGATAATTACTTATTGTTGGTATCCTCAAACTTGTTACAATAAAATATGTGGCGGTCATAGCAAGATAAATAACAAAATATGGAATTATATAACGCTTCAATTTACCCTTGAAATATTCCTTCGAATACATCTCCTTTAAAGATTTATTGTCAAATCCCTTTCTCTTAAAGGATACACCCATATTAAAACCCATAATCACTAAAAAAAGCGGGATCGCAATCCTCTGCCATAATGGAGAATAGAACTGATGCAAATAATCATGGGTGAAAGAGTGATCGATGATTACGAGAACCATCATGAAACATTTCATGACATCAATTTGAAAGAAGTTGATATTTTTTTTAGTTTCAAGCCCTTTTTGTAAAAAAGATTCGGTTTTATCAACATTCTTCTCTGACATTTTTCTCACTATCGTAGAAATTTCTTACAAAAATATGTTAAATTGAAATTATAAAGATTTTTTTATTGAGAATTATGAGATGCTGGTTTAGATCTAAATAAATGAAAAAAAAATGGTTAAAAGATGTTTCGAGGCTTATGGTTATGGAAAGGGAAAAACTGCAAAGAAACTGAATTGAGTAAAGAGGGAAAAACTGCAAAGCCATCGTCATTAAAAGGTAATATACCATAGAACTGATGCATATAACTGTTACCAAAAGTAAATCAAATTTTTGGACAAAATTGGGCATTCTACTTTGTAAGCCCTTCTCATGACCGACAAAATACCTTAAACCGTACTTAAAAAATGTTATCATTAATTCGATTTAAATTAATATTTCTTCTACCCTCTAGCTTATTAAATATTAATTTTCCTAATATTTTTATCAGGAGAGAATTTACTAAAACTTCTTTAATGGAGGGGATGTTCACAGGAAGATTTAATAATTTCAGATGAAAAATCTAGATGGATCTGTGGGATAGGTTTGATTAAGTCTTATATTATTGCGTTTTCACTATCGACGCACAGGGGATGAATTTGGATTTTATGTCCAAGTTTGTCCAAATTTATAGATAGTGTGAGTAGTCGAGTGATCCAAAATAACGAGAACCATCATGAAACATTTCATGAAATCGATTTGAAAGAAGTTAGGTTGTTGTCTTGTCAATTTGGTAGACGTTTGAATTCCTAGATGGAGTTTTCTTTCAGATTCAACCTCATATTCTTCATCCACCATTTTTC
>SDBS01005390.1_pt1 | contig 12471 bp, 19 predicted proteins | sample 2277091 | NCBI WGS metagenome assembly SDBS01 (sample SAMN10404972, study PRJNA504765) | marine sediment metagenome | isolation source: marine sediment core GS10_PC15, 163 cmbsf | place: Arctic Ocean: Southern Knipovich Ridge | collected 2010 | reverse complement strand
TATAACTCGAGCGTATTTTTAATACTAAAGAGCGACATTCAGGGCAGGCTCCGTCAAAATACTCTTTAACAGGAATGTCATGATAAGATGTTTTAACAACCGTCTTAAAGTTCATATTTAAGAAGGTGTAGTACCCTGATAATATTAGGGTGTGATATGCTCGTGATGTCTTTCACGAGAAAAATTTTTTATTTTTTTACCTTCTACAAAAAACTTAACATTTAATCGAATTTTGTTAAATTATAAAAAGTAATTTTCATATTTAAGACGATGCATGAGGAACATATTTTTCAGTTAATAAATTTTGAAATCGCATAATTAAAATATTTGAAAAATAATATGATAGTTGAGAATGAATCTTTTATTCCTCCACGAATAATTTTGTACCGGGAATTTTTTTATCCTGGTCCATTCTCTTTTTCTTTAAAAATTTACTTCACATCCTATTTTATTGAAATATTTACTCACAAATTTTTAGAGGAATATAAATTTATTCACCCTAATTCCTTAAATTCTTAAATTGTATTTCTTAAATAAAAAACTATTCAAAGGATTTTAATTTTTCTAATATCTCTGGCTTACAAAAAGAAGTTCTTATTACAAAACCAGAAGGAGTCATTTTTATTACAGAAATTTTAGGATCGGTTTGTGAATTACTTATATATTGACTGAAATGGATATAAGGATTTTCCCATAGAGGATTACATTTTTCTAAGGGTAGAACATCTTTATTTTCTAAATATACACTAATTAAATTTAATGTTAAATAGGTAAGATATTTAGATAAATTCCATATACTTCCTATTACGGGGTAACTTGGCCCTATATTCGACTTTATTTCATGATCAAAAGCAAAATATCTTTTATTAGGAAGGAAAGATAAGACAAATGTACTTCGAGTCATCTCTCCCATTGTTTGACTGTGCATTAAACTAGATCTTAATGATTTTTGATTTTTTTTATCAATTAATTTATCAAATAATAATCCTTCAATATGTGGGTTGATTTCATTTAATAATTTAATAACTTTTTCTTTTCTTTTATCTCCTTCTTTTGAATGTCCTTCAATCACCTTAGATAACTTATTAAATGTATCACAGTCTTGCTTATAAATTTGTTTTGAAATGTAAAAAGTTAGCCGATCTAATAATGCTCTTCCATGGAAAAGAATCGTTTCAAAAAGAAATAATATCTCCTCGTCATTATGAGCTAACATTCCAGATGAAGAAACAGGGATTTTAATTACAAATTTCGCATTTTGAGGTAATTTTGAACGTAAGTTACTCATTATATATCTAGATTTTTTGGCTATCTGATCTGATATACTTAATAAGGCTTTCAATCGTTCAATACAACCACTTAAACAAATCATATGTTTTTGTTGAATTAAATCTCCATTTTCAAAGAATTCCCTAATAAGATTCTCCAAATTTATGATAAAATTAATAACAACTTCATGTAAAGTATCAGATTTAAATACTTCTTTACCAATAGCTTGATAGCTGTAAATGTTATCTTTTTTATTAAAATCTAAATTCATATCCACTTCATTCACTTTATTTAATTTAATTTATTTAATATTGTTCCAGATATTTCTTTTTTAATTCCTGGATATTCCCTTCAAGTCTTAATTGTTCGATTATCTCTTTTTTTATTTCATAATCCTCAATTAACATTTTTCCTATGCTTGGCCCCATTATTTCCTTGCCTTTATTATCATAGCCCTTAACTGAATAAAAATAGTAGAACCTTCCTCGTTTAGTGGGTTTCTTAATTTTCGGTTTCTCAAATAATTCATAATCTAATTTTCTAATCTCATCTAAAGCTTTCTGAGGATCTTGAATTTTTGCTATCCTGTGAATTTCCTTCTTAATTTCTTGAAATTTCATATTACTTCACGTCTTCTGGCTTTTTAGTATTTTTCATCTCATCCCAATTAATATGCTCTCCAAAAGGAGTGGGGCTATATGATTTTCTAACTCTTCCATTAACAATCTCTTCAGAGTTTTTAACAATTCCATCTTTTAATAATTTTTTAATATAATAATCTACTTTCCCCGAAGTCCAATTTAGCTTTTTTGATAAGTCATAAATTGTTAGTCCTGGATTCTTATTAATAAATTTATACAAAAACCATCGTGTTTCAAAAGCTCTTTTCCTTCTAATTTGATTAGCTACTTTTAGTTTTAACATTTTTATCGTTCTTATTTTTTTTTTTTCCTTAAATATTATATTTTAATTTATACTTATAATTTTTTCCATACAGAATATTATGTATGGTAATTAATAATAATTTATTTTAGAATATCTGATTTTATTTGATTTCCAGCTTGTAAACCTTTTTTACTAAGTTGATAAGTAATATTGTGTCTTGTAGGATGTTTCAGTATAAAACCATTTGAAAGTAATGTTTTAATTGCTTTTTTGGTAAGTTTAGAGGATAAATTTCTAAGCCTTCTTGCTACAGCTTCTAATGGAACATGTGAACTTAAACTAAAGTTATTTGCATCACAAAAAGTAAGCAAAACTTCTTGTTCGATTGTGGTTAAATCTTTTAATTCTTTCATAATTAATATAAGATTATATTCATATTTAAATGTTTCGGTATAATGAAATATATTTAGATTTGCTCTAAACATGTTTTAGAAAATAAATTCCCGATTCATAGCGATGATTTATTTAAAAAAAATATATAAATAATAAAAAAAATAATATGGCAGAAATAATAACATGTGAAATAAGGTGTCTTCATTCTAATTGTAGAAACTGGTTTAGATCACCTATTCAATTTGGAGGGATAAGACCATTTGACTCTGCAGGATTAAAAGATAATTTAGCACAATGTCTTCATTGTGGACAAATGACGGGTTGTAATAAAGAAAACATGCGATATGAAGTGAGAAATCGAGAAACAGGAGAAGTATATTATGTTGAAGGTGAAGATGTATAATAAATAAATTTGAACCAGGAATATTTTTTATCCTGGTCCATTCTCTTTTTTTTAAGAAAATAAGAACGAAATTAATGATCCTACTGCAATAACTACGATAATTATTACAATAGATATCCAGAATTTCTCCTGAAGTTCTTCTTCTGTTTGATAAGGAGTAAAATCTTTCATTTCCCATATTCTATATTTAAATCCCTTTTCCTTTAGCAATGTAATAATTTCTGTATTATATTCAATACAAATTTCTTTTACAAGATTAAATTGCTCTTGTTTGCCCATTTTTAATCACAATATTTTTTTTATTATAATTTTTCCTTTAAATCAGGTAATTTTGTCGGTATTTTCTATTCTGTTTTATAATTTTTTTGTTATCTCTTATAATTATTTCGTTATGAGGATTTTAATATTATTAATTATTATATAATCATATTTAAATATAACGGTCTCATTAATTAGTATAATATTTTAATTATTATCAAAAAACGTATATGTTATGAATGGATATAAAATCAATTATTTACACTATAAAAGTACTGGAAAAAGTGAAATAACTACCCCTCGAATGTTATTAGAAGCAAATAATTTAAATTGGAAACATAAAGATAAAATATTTCTAGCTGTGAAAGAATTTGAAAATCAAAAAGGCTTATTTTTATCTAAAAAAGGAGAAGGTCATATTACATCATATTTACATTATAAAAAAACTAAAAAAAGTGTAGTTACTATTCCTCGAGTCGTATTAGAAACTAATAATTTAAATTGGGAACATAAGGATGAAATTTTTTTAACTGTGAGTGAAATAAATGATCAAAAAGGAATTTTTTTATATAAAAAAGAGAATAAATAATATTTGATAATAGCACTTTTTTTAATTTTTTCGTCAAAAGAGGGATATAAAAAAAAGAAAAATCACTAAAATGAGTCAACGTATTAAGGATTGGTTTGAAAGATTTGAGAAAGTTTTATTAACCGAAGCAGAATGTGCAGGTCTCATAGAACACGGACCTACAGTCGGACAAATAAGAGAGTTTTTTTTAAAAAGTGTTTTAGAAAAATTCCTACCATCTGGACTAACAGTTGGGTCAGGAAAAATAATTTCATCTAGAAATGAACAAATTTCAAATCAAATAGATATTATTATTTTTGACAATAGATTTCCTAAATATTCAATTACAGGATCTTCAAATAATGCACTTTATCCCATAGAAGGAGTGATAGCTACAATTGAAGTTAAAAGTACATTAGATTCTGAAAGTTTAAATAACGCATTAGACAATTGTTATTCCGTAATGAGTTTACCACTAAGATCAAAACATGAAGATATAGAAAGGGAAAAAAAAAAAATAATGAAACAACATAAAATCAATGAAAAACAAGCAAAAGATATGTTATTCTGGAGATTCTTACCTAAAACGTATATATTTGCATTTAAGGGTTATAAAAAAAATTTAAAAGATTTTAATAATGCTATTTTAAATTGGATGAAGGAAAAACCAATTTCATATTATGCTCCAAAAATACCAAATGTAATAGTAGGAGAGGGGGTTATTGGTCTTACACATGATCATTGGATACATCTAATTAATAATAGCATATTTTCTGCTCATCTAATTGACATAAAGTTTGGTTTATTAGCTTCTCATTTATTATCAGTTATTTATGATAGAATAGACACTCGACATGCTTATCTTAGGATGCCCTATTCTACAGAAGGTTATAGTGTATTTCATGTTTATGATAATATTATAAGGGAATCTAAATCTCTTGGAATTGCTTACACTCCGAAAAATGAAAAAATTTGACTAACAAATTTTTGTTATTTATACTAAAAAGGAATTTTGTTATGAGGAAATTCTATATTCTGCAGATAAATATAAAATCAGCCTATTTAATTTTTAAAATAAAATAACAACACTGTTATAGGATTTATATTTCAAAATTTAGGCTCAATGACTATATTGCTCCTTTACTTAACAATATTGTTAAATATATAGACTGTTATTTATATAATAAATGATAACTTCAGAAATGATTTTTGATGATTTTATAATAGCAAGAAAGGAATTGAAAAATGTTGGCTATGAAATAATTAATATTAGATTCATTGATGAAGAATATATCCTTTTAGCAGAAAAAAAATAATCATTATTTAGAAAATATAAAATTTACTTTATCAAATAGAGACCCTTTAGGGGGTTTCCTTTTTTTATCGTGCATTTTAAATGTTCTCCCTTTTTTAACCACATCTCCGTTTTTATTCAAAATTTATGTAGATTTTTGGTACATCTATCGGATAATTCCCGGCGGATACATTCTTGATTAAATAATACTTATTTATTTTTTATAATTTTAAATCCACAATCATACATCTTTAAGATCCATCCAATTCTATGCATTTTTCTGGGAATATGCATATGACCTGTCATGAGAACATTCCCTTCTTGACTAAAATCTTTGACTATTTCTTTTATCCTTCCAAAACTTACATTAAAATAACATGGAAATTCTGTACCATCTCCAAATCTAAATTTCTTTGCTGTAGAGGTATAACCCAACTTTTTTAATTCTTTTACTACATAACGCTTTGCTTCTATTTTTATTGCTTCTTAATGAAAAGCTTCATCATTATATCCTAAAAGTAAAGCAGTTATTAAATCTATACTAAATTGTTTATTTGAAGTTTCTCTTTTTTCAAACCATTTTGTAATTATTTTTTCATACATATTATCGACTTAGCCATTAAAAAAGATCAAAATAATGCAAACTTATGGGCTAAGAGAGGTTTTATTTTGCTTAAAGTTAATGACTATGATCTAGCTATAAAAAGTTATGATAAAGCTTTAGAATTAGACCCTAATTTTTATAACGCATATTACAATAAAGCTTGTTTATTTTCATTAAAGAGTGATGAATTAAATGCTATATATAACCTTGAAAAATCAATAAAGGGAGATCTTAAATATATAGAACTTGCAAAAACAGATTCTGATTTTAATAATATTCGTAATATGAAAGAATTTAAAGAATTATTAAAAAATTAATTGTCTAAAATGGTAATTCAGCAGTAATTCAGCAAAGGTTTTTAAAGAAAGGAAAAGAATTAAAAGAGGCTTACCATGGACTATTAAAAAACCATTATGATCATTAATATTATCAACATCATCTTTAGAAAAAATTACGATATCAGACTTATGTGCTCTCTTTTTAGATTTTATTTTAATATATGGATATTCTCGATAAAGAAAAAGATTCAGATCGTTTCCGCCTATATTGATATTCTAATTGCAAGGAGAATAGCAAAAAGGCGGACTTTAGCATATTCTTCTATAAAGTATACAATGTTTAATCTAATGAAAGAAATAAGGGATTTGAGTCTAATTGAATTAGCTGCTGAAATCAATAAAAAAATTGATGATATGGAAGAAAATTTTGATGATATCTTAAATTTCTCACTTCGGAATCGATATAAATATAAGGTAAAAATTTTCTTTAAATCTTCTTTTATGAATTCTTCTTCTGTTCTATGAAATTTATTTAGGAAATTCGTTCTATACTCTTTAGATTTATTTAGGTTTTTTTCATCAGGAACATTACCTCTATAAAACCATAATGTAGTTTGAGGTAAAGTATGAAACTTTATTTTAAGCCGATCGCATCATCCAGTCTTGCCAATCTTAACATGGGAGAGATTTTTTTATTTTTTCGTACCCTGTCGCGCAATTCGAAATCAAGATACATCCCTTTATGGATATCAGGATCGACAAGTTGTTCAAAAGGTTTTAAAAATTGTTCGGTATAATTAGGAAATAATTCATTTAACGATATCGTAGAATCATTTACTATTTCTTCTGATAACATTTTTTCTATTTTTTTTTTTACCTTTCCGTTATTTTGAGACTCTAACTAAGATTAAAGAGATTATTTAACGAGTATATATAAACAAAAAATGAGGAACATCATAGACCATTTTTCCTTTATATAGAACCCTATAGTCTAAATAATAATAAAAAACGAGAAAGTGAAAATATGGTTGTTAAAAATATTGTGTATTTAGGATTGTTGTTTGGTATTATAGCTACGTTAATTAGCCATTTATCGAAAGGATTTCAAAAACAAGGAATCGAAATATTTGATAGGGATAAATCTTTTAAGGAAAAAGGTAAAAAACCTTTAATCTATATCATAGGATTGATACTAAATTATTCTATTGTTTTCTTCCTGAACCTAAAAAATTTCATGGTTTTCTAATATTATTAACCAAAAACAAAATAAATTTAAATTCATATAACCTACACATATCTTGAATTCTTCAAGAATACATTTTTGATTACAATAAATAATTGGTGTTTTAAAATTCGATATGGTTTTAATCAGGAAGAGAATAGAAGAATTAAACAAGAAATAGAAGAAAAGATCAGACAAGACATTAAATCTAAAATTCAATCTAAGAAGGGGATATTTAAATTTCTCCGAGAGAATAAGTTAATATGTAAATTTGATGATCCTATTGATTTAAAATTTAATCATAGTTTAAAGGATGGTCAAATAGGGATTAAATCACAAATTATTAGCTCTAATCATTGTGATATTAGGAACATCGCCGTTATTCGGATGGATTTAGTTAATGTAGTTGAAGATTTTTATTCAAATCCTGATAGTATTGACTATATCAACCATAAGTGTTTATCTAAGCTGAATCAATTCTTTAATTATCTTGAAAAATTTATTTTAAGAGGATTGGATATCATAGATCTATTTGATATTAATGAAATAAAAGAAAATATTTCCTTTAACTGCTTTTTTAGAGAATCCGATAACAACCAATTCAATGTTAATTTAGAAAGAGATCTATACAATGCTATCGTAAAAGTAAAAAGTATTCTAAACAGATTTTATCAACCACCATATATTTTAATGAGTGACTCGAAAACCCATACGAGAGGGGAAATTTACGGGGTTTCTAGAGGTAATCCAATAAATTTGACCAGATTGATTAAAAAATATCATAGAGAAATTGATGAATGGATTGATCTTTTATTCAATGCAGATAATTTAGAAAAAGATGATCATCGACTTGTTTGTATTCCGAAGAGTGATAGAAACAATTTTTGTCTTGTAGAAAAAGAGGATATTTCTGTGAATGTTTCTGTTTTAAATAATAGAATTATTATATATTGGGGTGGAGCTTTACAACTGAGAAATTCCCAGTCAATTCAGCAAATTAAATTAAATTTAATAAAAGATTGAACATAATTATGACAAATATTAATAAAATAATAACAGATATTGAAAGGGGGGAAAATCAAGAAATTGAATTCAAAGAAACTTACACTTGGAATGTAGAAACTAATCTTAAGGATCGACCACTTAAAAATGAAGTCGTAAAAGCAGTATGTGGTTTAGGAAATTCAAAAGGAGGTATGATTTACATTGGTGTTGCTGACAATAAAGAAATAAGAGGAGTACAACGAGATCTTGATACTTATAATTCAACCAATAGAGATAATGCAAAAGATAAAATGATTCAAGATATTAAAAGAAAATTATCAACTGATCTTGGTCCAAAAGTAAATGATTTAACAGAATTATCATTTGATTTAGTAGAAGGTAAAGAAATATTATCAATAATAGTTAATCAATCCAAAGAACCTTTATTTATTTCTGGTAAACATTTCCATTACAGGGAAGAGTCATCTTCTCCAAAAATTACCAACCTTTATATCTTTTATGACTATTTAAAGACTCATTTTGATTTAATCGAAGGATTCAAGAAGGAAACTTATGAAATACCTGTTGTTCTTGATCCATTGGATGAAAGAATACCGATTATACAAAAAATATTGAAGAAATTAGTTTACGATTATTATTATGGAGGAGTATTTAATAATAACTATGATAGAAGAATTTCAGGAAAGATGTTAAAATTAATTCGAATTCTTTCGAAATTTGATCCATCTTATCTCTCCAGGTATACAGGAGGTAATGGAACATCTGTAGATCATACGAGAATTATCAGTGAATTTTATCATATTCTAATAAACGAATTTAAAGAAAACATTAAAAAAGGAATTATTAATCCAGAAAAGATTAATAGAGAAATAACGATATTATCTGGGGATATCGCTTATGAAATAAAGTATTTAAAAGATAATTCTGATGAAGATAAGAACAATATATATAATTTAAATTATTTAGTCAATGATAAATATGAAAACAATTCATTTTTTATAGAACAATATAATTGTATCTGAACTAGAGAAAAGTCAAGCTTATAGTATGATTAGAAATTTCTTACCTCATCTAATAGCTCTTACATGCAATTCGCCAATAATCAATAATAAACCCACTGATGTAGTAAAAATTATTAATAATAGGATTACAGCACCAAATTGCGTACGTTCATTAAGATTGAAAAGTAATACCACTATGCTAAGTAATAATGATCCTAAACATTTTATTCCATATTTGACTTCAACGGATCAAAATTCTCAGAATTATTTCTTAAAATTGATTCAAAAAGCAAGTTTGGAGGATGGTCGCTTCCAAGATGTGTTTCCTTTTACAGATTGGGGAACTATTGAAGTAAGAGTTAGTGATGCTCAAATATCTATATGTCGTAGAATTGGAATAGGAATGCTAATCCAAGCTATGTGCTTTAAAGCAAGAAAATTACTTGAGCGGAGTGTTTGGGTTCCTGACGCAGGAAGTGAGACAATTGCTTATAATAGGAAAAACGCTATTGAAAGAGGTTTGATTTCATTATTCAGCCCTCAAAACATCAATCGAGAGAAACTTGCCACATACGATCCAGAATTTGCAAAACAATATTTAGGACCAGAAGATCAACCAGTAAGATATATGAGCCAAGCTGTGCAACGAATGTTTTTTTATCTAAAGGATGAGTTAAAAAAGCTTGGTTTCCTTTATTCACCTTTCCTGAAACCTGTTTTACAATCAGTTTTCGGAAACATTAGTTATGCAGAACCGCCAATTACTGAAGCAGAATATCAATTAAGTCTTTATCAATACAAACTAGACAACGGTGAAGATCCAAATATACTGTACGATTTAATATATTTCACAATTCAATATTGTCAAGATCCTCTAAATAATCCTTTAACTGGAACTTTAGTTTTACCTAAAGAAATGAGAGAATAAGACTATAAATTCAAATTTCAATTTAGCTTTGAAACATTATCAAATATAATAACACAGATAAAATCCAAAAGAGATATATTCTATAGAATTATTTCTTATATAGACTTATAGAAAAAATTTAATATAAAAATGACTACTACAATCCAAATTGATGATGAGATAAAAAAAAAGCTCTTTAAAATAAAGCTAAAGTTAGAAGAGGAAAAAGGAAGCGCTGTAACTTATAATGAAATCATCAAATTTTTAATTAAACATCAAAAGATAAATTTAATTAAAAAAAAAAATATGAAAGAATTTAGACGTTTTGAGGGTATTCTTCCAGAGTCTTCTTTAGAAGAATATTTAGAAGAAAAAAAAAGAGAATTAGAACATGAAGAACGTAGAGTTCCATTAAAAAGAATATGAATTAGAAGTAGAAATATGATAAATATAGAAATCTTTGAAGAATGCAATGATATTATACTTGATACTGGAATCTACATCGAATATTTTAAACAAGGAGAAAAAGAACTTAAGAAAACATTGAGAGAACAATTATTTTCAGAAAATTCTGAAATTACCATTAATGGACATTATTTGATGAAAGCTGAAATTTTTTATATCATATGTAGAAATATTGGAAAGAATAAAGCAGAAAAGATTATAAAAGATATTGAAGAGTACATAAATTTTATAGGTGGGGAATTTTTATATGAAATTGCCGGTAAAATAAAATGTAAATATCCGATAGCCATTTCTGATTGTTTTTCTATTTCTTTAGGAATTTTTCTAGATTGTCCAATTTTTTTCTTAAAAGAAAGAGAATTATCAGAAGGGATAATTAATAAAATTAACGAAGATTTTAAAGTCAAAATATATACAGTTTCATAATTGCATCTTTAGCTTAATTTTAGTAGATAAAAAAGTAAATTAGCAATTATTAATTGTAATTAAACTCGAAGATATAGGAAACAATGTTAACAGCAACTATTGAGCAAGAAGGAAAGACTCGAATAGAAAATATATTTGTTATTGATGCTCATTCTCACCTTGGTCAAGATGTAGATGGGGCAAGAATGATGAATCCATTAGCTCCAGGAGAGGGTACTTTCGATTTTTGGGGCAATGTTCAAGGACGAATTAAAGCTGATTGGGAGAAGACCGGAGAACAGTCTTTTACAACTAATATAGATGGCAAGCTTACAAAATTAGCATGGTCGTTTACACCTTACCCTTTTACAAATAAATTATATAACGAACTTGAAAAGCTAGGAAAAAAGCATTCAGATTTAAAAGAAAAGTCTAAGTTTTATTCGCTCATTGATCAAGCTGTTTGCTTTCCATTTCAAGATATTTTTCGAAATAAACATCCCGAAGCACTGTATAGAGCAAGCAATATAAATGTTTCACGTTTTACCACTAGATTCCCTTTCTCAATGAAATTAATAGGATACGGTCGATGCGATCCAATAGAAGGTGAAAAAGCTGTTAATGAAGTAAAATACGCGAGAGAAGTGTTAGGTCTACGTGGATTAAAATTACATCCTCGCTCAGAAGGTTGGATTGATAAAATTAATTCAGAAAGAGCAATTAATGTTCTTATTGAAGCGGCAAAATATTCAATACCAGTGCTTCTTGATACAAGAGGGAGAGGATCAATATTACAGATTGGAAATTTGATTGAATCAACAAGAAATATTCTCAAATCAAAATATCCGAATTTATTACCTCATTTTAAGGTTATAATTGCCCACTTTGCTCAGGGAAATATTGATGACTATGAGGTTTATAATACAATAGTTCAGCCGAATACTTATGGAGATCTTTCTATGCTGCATGGCGAAGGGGCAGGAAATTTTTTTGGAAGTTTTAGAAAATGGTTTATTTCAAATAATAAAGAGAGAGCAAATAATCGTACATGGTCTGAATACTTGCTTTTTGCAACAGATTACCCCTATTTTGGAGATGTGCATGCGCAAAAACTTCTAAAATATGTTATTAATAAACAATTCTTTGATACTGGTGGAAAACTTCAGGATGTTAGAAATATACTTGGATTAAATCAGCTAAGGCTATTACCAGAATATAATAATACTCCGATTCAGAAAGTTTATAAATCAGCACCAAGTTTGATCATTTCTAATCCTTTATACCGTCAAAATAAGAGGAGCGCTTATGAAATTTCGATAATGGCTTTGGCAAAATTAATCGTAGAAAATAAATTTGACATCAAGAGATTTTGTATTCAATTTAAAGATTCATGGGATACTTTTAATGAAGATATTTTATTAACTGCTGTATCACATAAAGATAAACAAGAAAGAGACTTGTTATTAATGAATCTAGTAAAAGATCAGATTTCTCTTTTTGCTCCAATACAATCT
>SDBS01005388.1_pt1 | contig 12475 bp, 7 predicted proteins | sample 2277091 | NCBI WGS metagenome assembly SDBS01 (sample SAMN10404972, study PRJNA504765) | marine sediment metagenome | isolation source: marine sediment core GS10_PC15, 163 cmbsf | place: Arctic Ocean: Southern Knipovich Ridge | collected 2010 | reverse complement strand
CGCGTAACAGCGAAACATGATGGGTAAAATATAATGAAGAAAACAGTTCTGGTTGCAATGAGCGGGGGTGTGGATTCATCTGTCACAGCCCTTCTCCTCATGAGAGAAGGCTATAAAGTGGTGGGAATCACCATGCAGCTTCTTCCAAAAAACAGTGGAATTGACGGGCCTGACACATGCTGCGGGCTAAGAAATATTGAAGATGCAAAGCATGTGGCATCTCTTTTGAATATCCCGCACTATGTCCTGAATATGAGGTCACACTTTCATGAGAGTGTTATCAATAACTTTCTGAAAGAATATAAAATGGGGAGAACTCCAAACCCCTGTATTAGATGCAACCAGTTTCTAAAGTTTGGTATTCTTAAAAAAAAGGCGGAAGAGGCCGGGGCAGAATACACAGCAACAGGTCATTACGCGCGCATTGAATATGACAGTGCGAGCGGCAGATATACCCTGAAAAGAGGAATTGACCTGAGCAAAGATCAATCATATTTTCTCTATGTAATGAACCAGGATCAATTAAAACATACTCTAATGCCCCTTGGGTATCACACAAAAGCAAATGTGAGGGAAATCGCGAAAAAAAATGGTCTTCCTGTCTACTCAAAGCCTGAATCCCAGGAAATCTGTTTCATAAAGGGAAATAACTACAGGAAATACTTTAAGGAGACCGGTATAAACCCTGGAGCTCCCGGCCCGATTTATGATAAAGAGGGAAACCTGCTGAGCACGCACACAGGTGTCATGAACTACACAATAGGCCAGAGAAGAGGACTTGGAATCTCAGCTCCGACACCTTTCTATGTCACAAAAATCGATAGGGAGAGCAATTCTATTTTTGTTGGTAAAAGGGAGGATGTTTACCGCATGGAACTCACAGCCGGTGATGTTAGCTGGACCTCGGAAAGAGTTGAAAATCCGGTAAGACTGTATGCCAAGATTCGTTCACTCCATACCGCGGCTGAAGCGGTCATGACACCACTTGAGACGGGGGCCGTGCATCTGATTTTTAAAAAACCCCAGTGGGCCATAACACCGGGCCAGGCAGCTGTATTTTACATAGGTGATAAAGTTATCGGAGGAGGTACAATTACATATGGAGCATAGATCGTCAAAAGCCAGAGTTGTTGCGGTCTGTATAAGCGAAAATCGCGGCACAAAAAAAAGCAGCATCCGGCAGGGACGCCTTAAGGAAAATTTCGGCCTTGTTGGAGACGCTCATGCCGACAGCAATTCACATCGCCAGGTAAGCCTCCTGGCAATCGAAAGTGTAAAAAAAATGGAGGAAAAAGGATTAAAAGCTGTTCCCGGCATATTTGCAGAAAATATCACGACAGAGGGAATAGAATTGCTGTCTATGAAACCGGGATCGAAAATATCGATCGGGGAAAAAGCTGTACTGGAAATTACCCAGATTGGGAAAAAGTGCCATTCAGGGTGCGAGATTTTTACACAAATAGGCGACTGTATCATGCCGCGTGAAGGGCTTTTTGCCCGGGTTATCAGCGGAGGGATGGTTAAAAAAAATGATACCATAAATATTCTTACGGAACCATCCCTTAAAAACGATGCTGACTGATTAAATTAATTGCATGAAAAAAACAGAAACCCATCCAATAATAAGAATTAAAGGAGAAAGGAGAGAGCGCCTGGCCGATGAGGTAGTTACCGAAATACCCATCACTATTTTTGTTAATGACTTCGAATTAGCCACCATCCTGTGCACACCCGAAGACTTACTGGACCTTACAACCGGTTTTCTCTATTCGGAGATGCTCATAAAAAAAATTGACGATATTATTTTTATTGAAAACAACGAAAAAAAAGGCGTTGTAAGTGTTTCTATTAAGAAAAAAATCGACCCTTTAAAGAACCTGACGTATAAACGCTTAATAACACCGGGATGCTTTAATACCCGGTCATTGTTCAGTGTTTCAAGCACCAATACCCTGACAAAGATAGAATCATCTTTAAAAATAACCGGGAGAGAGATAGTACAAATCATCCGGGAAATGCAGCAAAGATCGGTACTATTCAGGAAAACAGGTGGAGTTCACACTTCTGCAATTTGCACCCGGGATAAGGTGCTTTTCTTCAGTGAGGATATTGGCAGACATAACGCAATGGACAAGGTTATCGGGCACTGTCTCCGTAAAGGCGTTTCAACCGATGATAAAGTAATAATAACAAGCGGAAGAGTTTCTTCGGCAGTTTTGCTAAAAATTGTAAGAGCCTCTATTCCCGTTCTCATTTCCCGCACTGCCCCCACTTCAGAGGCTGTCAAACTCGCAAAGGTGTTTGGTGTAACACTCATATGCTTTGCCAGGGGCAGCAGGTTTAATATTTACAGTAACGCGCGGAGGATAGTTTGATTATTTTAGGGAAAAACCCTGGAACTCGATATTTTACACCAGGCTTATTGAAGATTTACCTGATCATATATTTAATCCTTCTTTCCGGAGTGAACGCTTTTCCCACTGATTTCGCAGTACTGCGAAAAAGAAGTAAATCCGGAAGAGAAACAGCAGAGATATACGCTCTGCTTAAGGCCTATGGTGATCTTATTGAGAGAGTTAAAATAGTGGACGACGAGATAATCTTAACAGTCGGCGGGAAGGATATATATTACAAAGATGGAAAAATGCTATCAAAAGATAATCTTGCACACCACGCTGATTTTAATTCAATTTTTTATCAATACAGGCCGGGCCCTTTAAAAGAGATCCCCTCTCCTGTTGAGTTTCCCGCACGCCGGGCAAGCGATTTCCTGGACGCTCTGATCGGACCTACAGAAGGTGTGATAAGGGCCTCGAGCAGGTGGGTTCCTTTCCTGGGACGCCGTGTATTTATACACCGGATATGCGTAGAACCGTTGAAAAAGGTCGAGGCACGGATCCGGGAATGTGCCGGGTCATCAATCGAGGTTCAGAAATTCATTTCCCAATTGTCCGTAATATACTCAATGAAAAGGAAAACAATTGAAGGTACTGACAATCTGAGCTATCACTCTTACGGTCTGGCACTGGATCTTATTCCCAAAAGTTACAACGGCAAGAATGTATACTGGCGCTGGAGTTCAGTATTATACCCTGATTGGGAAATTATTCCATTATCCAGGAGATGGCATCCTCCCGATGAAGTCATACGGGCATTTGAAGAGAACGATTTCGTCTGGGGCGGAAAGTGGTACTACTTCGATACAGTGCATTTCGAGTACAGGCCTGAAATACTCTACCTGAGTGAGACTTACTTTGATTTTGCGCTTACCTATGAAAAAAACTAACCTTTACGATTAAGTCTCTTTCCCAGTGCCTGGGGAGAAATGCCAAGGAGGATCGCGGCAGTGGATCTGATCCCTTTCGCCCTCTTCATGGCTTCAGCAATAAGAATATCGCTGGCCTGAGCAATAGTGGGAAGCCTATCTTTAAAAATAATAAGCTCTTCTGTCTGTTTTGTCGAGAATACCTGCACATCTTTTCCCATAGCTTCCTTGAACGACTTCAGGGACAACATCTTTTCAGTTTGTTTACTTACCGCATCGAATATCATCGACCTCAGCTCCCTGATGTTTCCAGGGAAGTCATAAATCTCAAGAAGCGGAATTAGCTCCGGAGGGACCGCAATCTTTTCCTTCGACAGCTTTTTCGATGCTTCTTCCATAAAATGACTCACCAGCAGGGGTAAATCCTTCTTCCTCTCCCGCAGGGGGGGGATCTTTATCTCATGGGCCGACAGCCTGTAATACAGATCTTTTCGGAACTCACCCGACCCAACAGCCTCATTCAGATTCTTATTGGTCGAAACAACTATTCTGGCATCAGTCTTCATGGTCAAATCAGACCCTAGCGGATAATACTCACCGGTTTCAAGAAGCCTTATCAGCTTCACCTGGGATGAGGGGCTCAGATCTCCAATCTCATCAAGTAAAATCGTCCCGCCTGACGCCTGCTGTAAAAACCCCTTTCTGGAGTCCGCTGCCCCTGTGTACGCACCCTTCCTGTGCCCGAAGAGGCTGTCTGAAAACATCGTGTCATCCAGCCCTGCCACATTTACAGCCACAAATGGCATTTCCGGCCTGCTCAGGTCATGAATTGTCCCGGCTATCAACTCCTTTCCAACTCCTGTCTCCCCGGATATCAAAACAGTTTCATCAGTCTTCGCTATAGATTCCACAAACAGAAATATCGACTGCATCTTTCTGTTCTGGGTAATTATCCGCGAAAATACTTCAGGGTTGCTCAGCCTGTCGCTCAGAAGCCTCTTCCTCAAGTCCCAGTACTCCCTCTTAAGTTCCCTCAGCTCTATGGCCCTGCTGACACCACTCACAAGCCTGCTCTCCTCAACAGCTTTCACCATGTAATCAAACGCACCAGCCCTCATGCATTTCACAGCAATATCAATCTCATTAGTACCCGTAATTATGATTACCGGAACATGCGGAAAGTCGTCCCTTATCTGTAATAAAATATCTTCTCCGGATATATAGGGCATTCTCAAATCCAGTATAACCACCTCAACCTCATTGCTGTGAAGAAGCCCCAACACCTCCCTGCTGTCTGTTGTGCTTATGATGTTGTTGATTCCGTTTGACCTTAACACGTTTAACTGGCTGTCCACAATATGCGCCTCATCATCAACTATCAAAACCGGATAATCCGGATATAGCTTTGAACTCATTTTAACTCCCCCTCAGGAAAACTTACAGTTGCAACCGTCCCTTTCCCCGGCTCAGATTGAAAGTGAAGAGTGCCTCCGTGCTCCTCTGCAATACGCGAAGATATCGAAAGTCCGAGCCCGGTGCCGCCTGTCATTCTTTTGGTCGTGAAAAAAGGCTCCTTTATCCTTGAAAGGACTTCCTCCGACATCCCCTCCCCCTCATCCTTCACTTCCACCATGACCAGGCGCCTCCCCCTATCATAGTAAGCTCCGATACTTACACCACTGCTTTTATCATGAAGCGACTGGCAGGCGTTCTGCAGAAGGTTCAGCAGAACCTGCTCTATCTTCTGCGCGCTGCCCCGCACTTTTGGCAGGTTCTCTTCAATCTGTACGGTAAAATTATCAGTGGATTTCTTGATAAATGGTGTTCCGAGCACTATGGCAGACTGCACCGTAACATTTATATCAACCAACTCTGAAATGTCCTCAGGCTCCAGCCTCGCAAACGACTTCAACTCGTTCACTATTACACCGATCCTCTTCGCGCACTCTTCAATCCGCTTAACAGTATCTTTTATGGTGTTTCGAAACTCAGAATATTCCAGACCCCCAATCCGAAACCCCTCTTCCTCCTTATCATACCTGTCAAGAACACTCAGTATATCAGGATAGGCTTTCAATAAAAGCGCTGTATTCAGCATGATCGAGTGATTGGGGTTGTTGATCTCATGGGCCACCCCCGCGGCAAGCTCCCCCATCATTGCAAGCCTGTCACTCCTCACAAGATGCTGCTGCTGTATCTCTGCCTGCTGCTTAACCTTCCTATGCTCGGTTATGTCACGCTCCAGTATTGCAATCCTCGTAACCCTGTCCTCTGAATCAACAACGGGATATATCACATTATCGCTGACCTTTCCATCCTGCTCATCAACCACACGTATGGCCCTTCCGGAGCGAACAGCCCTTTTAACAAAACCTCTCCTGCGCTCGGCCACTTCATTCGGTAATATTTCCCACAGGCAGCGGCCAATTGCCTCCTCAGACTTAATACCTAGACTCCTGGCAGTCGTCCTGTTCAGGTTCAAAACCGTGCCCTCTGTGTCTATCAGCACCAGCGAGTCCTTCAAAGCATCAAGAAGCGACCTGGCCATCTCCTCGCTCCTGCGCAGCTCCTCCTCTACCTCCTTTCGCCTTCCTATGTCGCCTAAAAGCGATTGGTACAACCTGGCATTTTCCAGAGATGTGGCTGCCTGAAATGCTATCAGTCTGACTATCTCCACCCTCTCTTCGGTAAATGCTCCGCCTGTCAGGTTGTTCTCAAGGTATATTATGCCTTTTACCTTTCCCTGATGGACTATAGGCGCGCAAAGAAGCGATTTAGGCCTGTTTTGAATTATATAAGGGTCGTTCTGAAAAAGCTCCTCCTCACCGGCTTCTTTCAGGATAATGTTCTCTTTTGTTCTTATCACATAGTTGACTACGGCAAGGGACAACTTGCCGCTTTTTGTGACTTCGGCGTTCTGTAGGAGTCTAACATCCTCAATGTCAGTACCCCCTTCAGCCTCAATAAAGTACTTCTCCTTCTTCTCAAGTAACAATAACCCCCTCTCAGCACCGGAAACCTCAATGATTATCTTCATCATCTTTTCCAAAAGGAATTCCAGTACTATCTCCCCGGATATGACCCGCGATACTTTTAACACTGTAGTAAGATCGAGCTCCTCTGATCTGATCCCTTTTGAGTCATAGGTAAGAGCTGCAGCCTCTTTCCCTTTTATACCTGTTTCATAGGTCGAGGTAAGCATTTTCCCGTATTTCTCCTCTAAATCTTTTGCCTTTGCGTACGCTCCCCATCTACTATAACAAAAGTGGGCCTCCTTCATGTAAGTCGCCGCTATCTTTTTCTTTTCACTTTTAAGATAGAACTTTGCGGCAAGCTCATTGGCCAGCGCCTCATCCTGGATATATTCGTTTGTTATCGCGCCTTTTATGGCCCGATCGTAATATTCCATGGCTTTCTGGTCTTTTCCAAGCACCCGTTCCCGCTCTGCCTCGACCAGCTGCCATTTATGAAGATAATTCATTGGAGCGTTTTCTGCCCCCTTCCTCATCATTTTCTGATAGGCTACTACTTCTTTTATATAGTGCTTTTGTTCAGCCTTCTTCAATTCAGGGTAAACAGCAAGGATGAGAAGAGAATAGAAGAACTGTATTTCAAGCACGAAGCCGAATTGGCCTCTTGTTTCATGATGTTTTTCTACTTCCTTAAAGTTTTCAATGGCTCCCCGGTAATCTTCAAACAGATAACAGAGCATGCACCTATGGAATCTTATACCGGCAATTGTATCAGTGTCGTTTGCATCGATTAAAACCGGAAGCATTTCCTCTTCATTGAAACTTACACCGGTCAGGCAAGTTCTGTTTTCAGAAAGCCCGATTAAATTTAACGCCGACTGTCTTATCAGCATAATATTATGAAGGGGGTTTTCCTGTTTTATGTTTTTCAAAATTTTACTGTATTTTTCAGTTTCCAGACTCACTTTCTGCATATTTCTGCAGGTAAAAAACAGCTGCAAACAATATCCACGGATAGCATATGCTGCCCATTCTAAATCCCCTGTTTCCATCCCTCTTTGACACGCTTCGAGGAGGGGGTCCAATGCTTCCTTTAAATGAGCCTTCCATTTTTTAATCAGGACAAAAAATACATTATACATCTTTGCAGTAAGTTCCCGGGTGTAGTATTTTTTAAACAGATCCAGCGCGAAACTGCCAAACTGGTATCCTTGATTGATTTCTCCAATTAACCCCAGAAAGAGTCCGTACAGAGTATATGCAAAAGGGGAAATGTATGAGTTGCCGTATTTAACCGATAAAATGATCATTCTAAATGCTATACTGGGAAACATTTCACGTATAGATCTATAAAAAGGGTTAAAAACGATCATTAATATGCGCATTGCGGCAAGTTTATACGGGTCGGTCATTTGAGGAAGTTTGTAAAGGTCATCCGTGCTTATTCCATGAAGTACTATTTTGGTTCTTATAAAACCGAGCAGAATACGTAATCTGCCGGGATTTCTTGGTAAAAATACACCTAACCGGTTCAATATCCCGGAGGCCGTATCAACCGCTTCTTGAAACCTGTTTTGCGCAATATGGGACTGTATTATTAGTTCGTATGCCTTTACCCTGTCTAAAAGTGTTCTTGCCTTCATTAATACAGTTCTATTCAGTTCTTCAGCATGTGAAAAATCGCTGCTCAGGAATGCCGCTTCAGCCCCCTCCAGGTGCAGTGAAAGCATCAATTCATAGTGATTCTGCCAGCTGTCTTCTGAAAGCAGTTCTATGCCCACGGTTATGTATCTCAAAGCTGATTCATATGCTATGGATGTCCTGGCTTTTTTACCTGCTGTCAGGTTCATACCGGCAAGCTCGAGCCGCTCTTCCTGATCTTTTATTTGAGCACGCCCTCTGTTTAAATGGTCCGTGATTTCACATATCATCTCGTCCATCCGCTCTTTCACCGTGTCCTTTAACAAAAGTTTCCCAATTCTCAGATGTAAACGCTGCTTCTGTTTTAAGGAAAGGAGTGAATAGGCTGCCTGCTGGACCCGGTCATGAAGAAATTTAAAAGAGATTTTAGAAACCTCTAAACGGTTTTCGTCATTATCATAATGGATATATTTGTACTCTTCACTTAAAGACAAAACAAGGCCTTCGACTATACTTTCACGTAAATCCCCCAAAGTCTCAACTGGAGACTTCACATTTACCTCTGCCAGCCTCCCCAATGTGAAATGTTCCCCGATACAGGCGGCAAGTTTCAGCACCTTTTGCCCTGTCTTCGAGAGTCTTCGAATCTTATCTGTCATGAGCCTGACTATGTTATCCGCAATACCTGCTTTCAGGATTTCATCCAGATCCCATACCCAGCGTCCATTATGAAAATCAAAATAAGTATGGTTTTTCTGATAGAGTGTTTTCAGAAACTCATTCACAAAAAAGGGATTGCCGTTGGTCTTTTCGTATACTAAACGGGCAAGAGATCGGGACTCTTCCCTTTTGCACTTCATGGTATCAGTAACAATGTACTCCACATGCTCTTTGCTTAAAGGTTTCAAATCAACTATAAGCATCCTGTTATCAGATTCCTTGAGTTCATCCAGAAAATGCTGCATAGGATGAAAAGAATCCAATTCCATTTCCCTGTAAGCGCCCATTAATAGCAGGTATCTTATGTCAGGACTGCTTACTAATATTCGTAAAATCTGCAAACTGGCAGGGTCTGCCCAATGCAGGTCATCAAGAAAAATAATCATAGGGTGTTCTTTTTCACTAAATGCACTCACAAAGTTTTGAAATACAGTATTAAAACGGTTATGGGATTCCGCGGAAGGAAGCTCCGGAGCAGGTTTCTGCTGTCCTATTATATGCTCCACCTGCGGGATCACATCAATGATAATCTGGCCATTGGGACCCACAGTTTTCAATATCTTCTCTTTCCATATCGCAACACTGTCCTTACTCTCCAGCAGTATCTGATCGATAAGCTCTTTGAAGGCCTGGATTAAGCCGATATAGGGGATGTTGCGCTGCAGCCGCCCAAACTTTCCGGAAATACAAAACCCCTTTTTGCGGACAATAGACTTGTGGAACTCCCGCACAAGCGAGGTCTTACCTATCCCTGCCTGACCTGCTATCAACACAAGAACCCTCTCTCCACCGCTCGCCAGATTGAAAGTCTCCTCCAGAGCGTATATCTCAGTCTCACGGCCGTATAATCTCTGAGAAACCTTGAATACAGGAGACCTGTCATCTTTCCCCAGTTCAAAATCTCCTATTCCGCCGAAGGACCTCAGTTCCGACAGACACCGCTCTAAATCCACTTTTAACCCGTATGTGCTTTGATACCTCTCTTCCGGTGCTTTGGATAAAAGCTTCATTATAATTTTAGATACAGCCTCAGGAATCCTGCCGTCCACTTTGCGCGGCGGGGCCGGTTTTTTAGCTATATGAGAATGGACTAGCTCGATAGTATCTTTCGCCTGAAAGGGAAGACCACCTGTCAGCATTTCATAGAATACAATACCAAGCGAATATAAGTCGCTCCGGTAATCAATGGCCCTGTTCATGCGTCCGGTCTGCTCGGGCGACATGTAGGCAAGAGTCCCTTCAATCACCTCCAGGCTGGAAATACTAAGTCGTTCCTCCGGATAAAATGAGGAAATGTTAAAATCAGTGAGCTTTATCTGCTCTGTGGCTGAATTGATGAGGATGTTCCGGGGATTTATGTCTTTGTGAATAATACTTTTTGCATGAATCTCTCCAAGGATCTCCGAAATCCGGGTGGCTATCTTCAGAAACTGCGCTAACTCAATTTTTCCTGAATTGATAAGACCTGTTAATGGTTCACCACCAAAATCTTCAAGAATCAGGGCAGGGCTGTTGTTTTGCGTTATAAACTCAAGGGGTTTTACTACGCCTTTAATCCCCAGGTTTGTTGTGATCTCATATTCATGTCTTAGCCCTGCTATATCTTTTGCATCGGGATACTCTTTTTTTAGGGTTTTAATAATAACAGGTAAGGGTTTCGAAGCACCCTGCTTTCTAAGCCCGCGGTATATGACTCTTCTCGAGTCTTCGTACAGTTTTTTTATGATTTTATAGCCCGATATTTCAACCATGTTCATACTCCAACCAAAATCGAGTAGGAGTTTTATGTTTATACATGTTTAACAGGCAGGTGTATTTGAAACAATTGAGATTATTCCTTTACCCTTGATATTAAATACTCAGAGTAATATTATTTAGTAAACATTATAGCTAATATTACTAAATATGCAAATTATTTATTTCAAACAGTTGATAATTGAGGTTTCCTGATCTACCTGAAGCAGGAGGTGTTGGAATGGAATGGTTAAGAATTTCCAATCTCGCCATTGGCTCGCTGCCAACCGGGGTTCTTGTATGGGTCCTTACTATTTTTCTTTTAAGCATTAAAAAGAAATCACTATCCACCTGGATGCTGATCGTGTACTTCGGCGTCCTTTCACTTCTTACTTTGTCATATATATTGAGGTATTCAATCTTATCGGCCATTGTTTTCCACACCGGGCAATTATCCAACTTGATAGTATTTGGCATTGTGTCGTACATTCTTTTTGCCTACCTGTTCCAGGAAAATTTCCATCCCCTTGAATCTAAAATCGTTACCATTCTTTTCTCAGCAGCTGCTCTGTATGTTTATTTCTCAATTTTCCGGATATACCCAGAGCTGGAAAAGACCTATGATTTCAGTGCTCATTACTTTACTTATGTTTACGGTTCCGGAGTCAGTATTGTGACCGGTCTTGGATATTTCTGGATAATTGTCATATTTCTTCGAAAAACAATTCTGACCTCAGAATATTCGGGACCGCTTACAACATGGCTTCAAAGGCCTTGCTCAATCAGGTATTTAACCGGCAGTTTATTGATTTCCCTGGTCAAAATGTTTCGTCCCAGGGGTAAAAAAGCGAAGAGTCACCACGCGTTCGCGCTGCTCACCTTAGCCACGTTTTCAATTTCTTTTCTTTATCTTTTAATGTCAGCCAGAGTTATCAGCCGGGAAACTTACGGATATTTTTTCAACTCAGTGGGCCTTCTAACCACATTTGCCATATTCATCGTATACACCAACAATACATTCGAACCTTCAAGTTTCCGGTGGAAACTGGTGGGCCTTTCTTTTGCGCCGATAATGGTTGTTCTGGGAATTGCCTGCAGCATCATCCTTTCTTTCGCGGACACATCCTTTGACAATCAGAGAGCACTTGAGGCGGAAAGCATCAAATCGATGCTGATTACTCAGGAAACTTCAGATTTACCTCTCAATATTGTATATGTTGCCTCCCGCCCAAAGCGGGGAGGCCCCTACTCAAGTAATTATGTTCTTGAAAAGTCCAGCCGGGAAGACATTCAGGCCACAGATTTTATAGATAGTGATAAGATAGAAAGAGATAAAGAGTTGTCTAAAACTGTAGATGCTCTCATTAAAAAAGACAAATATTTCAACAGCGAACAGGCCCGTATTATCGCCGGTAATGAAATCGACAGCAAGGTACCTCCGGAGCTGAAACGCCGTTTCCGGTATTTTAATTTATCTGACCCAAATTCCTTTTATATCCATTACGATTTCAGTTATGGAATCCACCTCTATGAAATTGGTTACAGTTATAAATGGTACCGAAAAGAAATCCATAAAACCGCTCTCAAGCTTGTCTATATTATTATTGGATCTACAATCCTTATATTAATTTTTTTCCCTGTATTTTTTTACAGGAATCTTTTCAAAATTGATCTCCATATATTTTAAAACAGAAGACCTTTGTTTATAAAAAATCACCTTGACATTTCTATCTGCCATGCTTCAAATATCGGGTTATAGGTGATCAGTCCGGAAAACCCCTCTAAACTTTTATCCCGCAAACCATACGTATCTGATGATTAGCTAATTGATGTGTAAAGAATTGTATAATTTCCCAGTAAATCGTTTAAAAAAAGGTTTACAGGGGTTTATTGCAGATATTTTTTGATTATCTTTTTTAATTCTTTATATATAAGTAAGTTAAGTTTTTACAAATCATTGGCATGATAGTTGCTAATATATAAATGTAAACATGTCATAGACTTGTTAGAGTTTTTGAATATAAAATAATTAAAAGATTGTAAAATGTCCTGCCTGTTGATTTATCAATTTACGTTAATCTATTTTGAATACCTGAAGTTCTTTTTAAAAAACCTTGCAGCTGTCCAAAAATTTTGATGCAAT
>SDBS01005387.1_pt1 | contig 12476 bp, 6 predicted proteins | sample 2277091 | NCBI WGS metagenome assembly SDBS01 (sample SAMN10404972, study PRJNA504765) | marine sediment metagenome | isolation source: marine sediment core GS10_PC15, 163 cmbsf | place: Arctic Ocean: Southern Knipovich Ridge | collected 2010 | reverse complement strand
CTGTAATTAAGGTTGTTCGTCAGCTGACAGGTCTAGGCTTAAAAGAAGCTAAAGACCTTGTTGAAGCCACGCCAGCTGATGTGAAAGAAGGTTTGCCAAAGGCTGAAGCTGAAGATACGAAGAAACAGCTTGAAGAAGCTGGTGCAACAGTCGAAATCAAGTAATTTAACAAATTACATCAACAAGGCATGCTTTTGCATGTCTTGTTGACTATATATAAAAAATATTTGTTAATTATTTTAAATAATGACTGAATTTATACATTTTTAAGAATAGTGAAAGTAGATAAAGAGCTAATAACAAGTTTCTTATTTTCTTTCTAGTGAAGTAGGGGTAAGTCAATGTCGCAAGCTAAGCCTGTTATCATACATACGGAAACAATAAAACGTTTTCGAAAAAATTTCGGAGAATATTCGCAAGTCGTTGAGGCCCCGCCGCTATTAAAAATGCAATTAGATTCTTATGCAAAATTTCTTCAAACAAATATACCCGTTGCAAGTCGTGAATTTAGTGGTTTGCATGCAGCATTTGGTTCGGTTTTCCCCATTGAAAACTTTTCCAAAACAGCCAGATTAGAATATATGAGTTATAATCTTGGAGAGCCAGCGTTTAATGTTCGCGAATGTCGACAGCGAGGTCTCACCTATTCTGCGCCTTTGCGTCTTCGTGTCAGTTTGGTGCTGTACGACAAAGATGCAACTGCAGCCAATGCAAAAATTAAAGAGATTAAAGAGCAAGAAGTCTATATGGGCGAATTACCCTTAATGACTGAGCATGGTAGTTTTGTTATTAATGGTACAGAACGAGTTGTTGTTTCACAGTTGCATCGTTCGCCAGGTGTTTTTTATGATCATGATAAAGGTAAAACACATTCTTCGGGGAAATTGCTTTATTCCGCGCGTATTATCCCATATCGTGGTTCTTGGTTAGATTTTGAGTTTGATCCAAAAGATTGTTTGTTTATACGTATTGATCGACGTAGAAAATTACCGGCGACAATTTTACTAAGAGCACTGGGTTATTCTACCGAACAAATTCTTGATATGTTTTTTGAGCATGATGAATTTACATTTTCGTCTGGTAAATGGAAATTAGATCTTATTCCCGAGCGTTTGCGCGGACAAATTGCAACTTTTGATATTAAAAACAAATCAGGCAAAGTTATTATTGAGGCAGAGCGCCGTATTACAGTAAGACATATTAGAGAGCTTGAAAAAGCAAATATTGATAATTTAGACGTTACTGCCGATTTTCTAGAAGGTCGAATTGTTGCTCATGATATTGTTAATGAGGAAACTGGAGAAATAATAGTCGAAGCTAATACAGAATTAACAGCTGAATCTATCCAGATTATTGAAGAAGCGAAAGTAAAAAGTTTTAAAACACTATATGTTAATGAGTTCGATCACGGTTCTTATATCTCTGATACGTTGCGTATAGACCCCACAAATAGCCCATTAGAGGCATTAGTAGAAATTTATCGCATGATGCGTCCTGGAGAGCCACCAACTAAAGAAGCTGCTGAGGCACTATTTAAGAATTTGTTTTTCAATTTTGATCGATATGATTTATCCGTTGTTGGACGAATGAAATTTAATCGTCGCATTGGACGCGATGGAGAAACTGGCAAGCCTGTTTTATCCAGTGAGGATATTGTTGGAGCTATGCAAGTTCTGCTCGATATTCGCAATGGTAAGGGCATAGTTGATGATATTGATCATTTAGGTAATCGTCGAATTCGAAGTGTTGGTGAGATGACAGAAAATCAATTCCGAATTGGGTTAGTTCGTGTTGAACGTGCCGTGAAGGAACGGCTCAATATAGCTGAAGCTGAGAATTTAATGCCACAAGATTTGATGAATGCCAAACCTGTTGCTGCTGCAATTAGAGAATTTTTTGGATCAAGTCAGCTGTCACAGTTTATGGATCAAAATAATCCACTTTCAGAAATTACTCATAAGCGTCGCGTATCAGCGCTAGGCCCAGGCGGACTCAGCCGTGAGCGTGCCGGGTTTGAAGTACGAGATGTTCATCCTACTCATTATGGTCGCGTTTGTCCTGTTGAAACACCCGAAGGGCCTAATATTGGATTGATTAATTCTTTGGCAATTTACGCGCGTTGTAATTCATATGGATTTTTAGAAACGCCAGCTCGTCGAGTTGTTGATGGAGTTGTGACAACAGAAATTGTTTACCTATCTGCAATCGAAGAAGGTGATTACGTTATTGCACAAGCGAGTGCAAAATTAGATTCAAAGGGCCATCTTGTTGATGAGCTAGTTTCATGTCGTTATCAAAATGAATTTACGTTTACTTCGCGAGACAAAGTAAACTTTATGGATGTGTCGCCTAAACAGATTGTCTCTGTTGCCGCCTCCTTAATTCCATTTTTAGAACATGATGATGCTAACCGTGCATTGATGGGATCAAACATGCAACGACAGGCTGTGCCTCTTGTGCGTAGTGAAAAACCATTAGTTGGCACAGGAATGGAGCGAATAGTAGCAAAAGATTCCGGTGTTACTGTTGTTGCTCGACGAGGAGGGGTTGTTGATTTTGTTGATGCTAGTCGTATTGTGGTTCGAGTGAATGAAGATGAGACAAATGAAGATGAGGCGGGCGTCGATATTTACAACTTAATTAAGTATACGAGGTCAAACCAAAATACTTGTGTTAATCAGCAGCCTTTGGTGAAAACAGGTGAATTAGTTATAAAGGGTGATGTTTTGGCGGATGGACCTTCCACTGACTTGGGAGAGCTTGCTTTGGGCCAAAATTTGTTGGTTGCTTTCACTCCCTGGAATGGTTACAACTTTGAAGATTCAATTCTTATCTCTGAGCGTGTTGTTGAAGAAGATCGTTTTACTTCAATACACATCGAAGAGTTAACATGTACTGCTCGTGATACGAAATTAGGCATGGAAGAAATTAGCTCTGATATTCCAAATATTGGAGAAGGTGCATTGGCCAATTTAGATGAGGCAGGCATCGTGTATTTGGGTGCAGAGGTAGGCGCAGGCGATATTTTGGTTGGTAAGGTGACGCCGAAAGGAGAAACACAGCTTACGCCAGAGGAAAAACTGTTACGTGCAATTTTTGGTGAAAAAGCCTCTGATGTTAAAGATACATCATTACGCGTTCCTACAGGTATTAATGGCACCGTCATTGATATTCAGGTTTTTACGCGAGATGGCGTGGAAAAAGATGTCAGAGCACTGCAAATTGAGGAAGACAAGCTAGATAAAGTTAAGCAAGATCTTGCAGATGAATTCCGTATCCGTGAAGGATATGTTTTTGCTCGAGTCGAAAAACTTTTAAATAATTGTGTTGCAAAAAGTGGTCCTGATAAATTACAAGCAGGAACAAAAATCACAAAAGAATATTTAGATGGTTTGCCAAGACAGCACTGGTTTGAAATTCAGCCGCGTGATGCTGCAATCAGAAAGCAATTGGAATCAGTAGATGAGCAGTTAAAACAATTGCGGAAAGAATATGATAATAAATTTGCAGTTCAGAGTAAGAAAATAACTCAGGGCGACGATTTGGCGCCAGGTGTTTTGAAAATTGTGAAAGTATATCTTGCTGTAAAACGGCGAATTCAGCCTGGCGATAAGATGGCTGGTAGACACGGTAATAAGGGTGTTATTTCACTTATTGTTCCGACTGAAGATATGCCCTATCTTGAAGATGGTGAGCCGGTAGATATTGTGTTAAATCCTTTGGGTGTGCCTTCTCGTATGAATATAGGGCAAATTTTAGAAACACATTTAGGATGGGCCGCAAAAGGGTTGGGTGAAAAAATTGGAGCTCTTTTAAATACTCAGGCAACAATTAACAATGTAAGAAAACAATTAGATGAAATATATAACAAAGATAATACCGACAAAGTTGATTTTGATGCGTTGACGGATGAGCAAATTATCGAGTTATCAAATAATCTGAAGCGCGGAGTTCCAATGGCTACGCCAGTCTTTGACGGAGCAAATGAAGAACAGATTAAATCTATGTTAAAGCTTGCTGGCCTTCCTGAGAGTGGTCAAACAACTTTATATGATGGTCGAACAGGTGACAAGTTTGATAGACCAATAACGGTTGGGTGTATGTATATCTTGAAGCTAAATCATTTAGTTGACGATAAAATGCATGCGCGTTCAACAGGTTCTTATAGCTTGGTCACGCAGCAGCCACTAGGCGGTAAAGCACAGTTTGGTGGGCAGCGTTTCGGTGAAATGGAAGTGTGGGCTCTTGAAGCTTATGGGGCCTCTTATACATTGCAAGAAATGCTTACGGTAAAATCGGACGATGTTGCTGGAAGAACAAAAATGTATAAAAACATTGTTGATGGTGATCACAGAATGGATCCTGGTTTGCCAGAGTCTTTCAACGTGCTTATCAAGGAAATTCGTTCGCTGGGTCTTTCGATTCAATTGGAGCACAAATAAATAGTTGTAGGGGTCGCATAGTATGCGACCCGTGAGCCGTAAGGCTCGTTTGTAGTAAAAGTAAACTTGAAAATTAAATAATTTTTTAAATAACGGGGCAGTCGATGGAAAATTTGATTCATAGCTTAGCAAAAACACCACAGTATATCGATATTGATGCAATTCGAATCAGCCTTCTTCCGCCGGAAGAAATTATAGCTGAATCTTATGGAGAAGTTAAAAAAGCTGAAACAGTTAATTACCGAACTCATCGTCCAGAACGCGAAGGGTTGTTTTGTGCAAAAATATTTGGTCCAATCAAAGATTACGAATGTTTATGTGGAAAGTATAAGCGCTTAAAACATCGTGGCGTAATTTGTGAAAAATGTGGTGTCGAAGTTACAATCTCAAAAGTTCGTCGAGAGCGCATGGGGCATATTGAGTTGGCTTGCCCAGTTGCTCATATCTGGTTTTTAAAATCGCTTCCATCACGTATTGGACTGTTGCTTGATATGACGTTGCGCGATGTTGAGCGAGTATTATATTTTGAAGCATTTGTGGTTGTAGATGCAGGCATGACAAATCTTGAACGCGGGCAATTACTAACAGATGAAGCGTTTTTAGATGCTATAGAAGAACACGGCGATGAATTTACTGCTCGAATGGGGGCTGAGGCAATCCAAGAGCTCTTGCTTGATATTGATCTTGAAAGTGAGGCTGAAAATATTCGCGAGGATATGTTAAAGACAAGTTCTGAAACAAAGATGAAAAAACTCACCAAGCGATTAAAGTTGATTGAAGCTTTTCTTGGTTCAGGCAATAAACCTGAGTGGATGATTTTAACTGTTTTACCCGTATTGCCGCCAGATTTGCGTCCGCTTGTTCCTCTCGAAGGGGGGCGGTTTGCAACATCTGATTTAAATGACCTTTATCGACGAGTGATTAACCGTAATAACAGGCTTAAGAGATTATTGGATTGAAATGCGCCAGACATCATTGTTCGCAATGAAAAAAGAATGCTTCAGGAATCAGTTGATGCACTTTTGGATAATGGCCGTCGAGGACGTGCTATTTTGGGCTCAAATAAGCGTCCTTTAAAGTCACTGGCCGATATGATTAAAGGAAAGCAAGGGCGGTTTAGACAGAATCTGTTGGGTAAGCGTGTTGATTATTCTGGTCGTTCAGTCATTGTTGTTGGACCAACATTAAAACTACACCAATGTGGGCTGCCGAAGAAAATGGCCTTGGAATTATTTAAACCTTTTGTTTTTAGTAAGCTGCAGTTTTTAGGTCAGGCCTCAACAATTAAAGCGGCAAAAAGAATGGTTGAGCGTGAGACTCCTGAGGTTTGGAATATTCTCGAAGATGTTATTCGAGAACATCCCGTGTTACTGAATCGTGCGCCAACCTTGCACAGATTAGGTATACAGGCGTTTGAGCCAATATTGATTGAAGGAAAAGCAATTCAATTGCATCCACTTGTTTGTACTGCATATAACGCTGACTTTGACGGAGATCAAATGGCCGTGCATATCCCGCTAACAATCGAAGCGCAACTAGAAGCGCGTGCTTTGATGATGTCTACAAATAACATTTTGTCTCCAGCAAATGGTGAGCCAATTATCGTGCCAACACAAGATGTTGTTTTGGGTCTATATTATATGACACGTGAAAGAATTAATGCACGTGGCGAAGGTATGATATTTTCTGATGTAACGGAGGTTCATCGAGCATACGAAGCAGGTCATATTAATCTTCAAGCAAAAGTTAAAGTTCGTATTGCCGATTCGATAGTGAATGAAAACGATGAAACAACTACTGTTTTTCGTATTGTTGAAACAACAGTTGGCCGAGCATTATTATATGAAATTTTACCGACCGAATTGCCATTTGAGTTAATTAATAGAACGCTTGGTAAGAAAATGATTTCTCAATTGGTCGATGCTTGTTATCGAAAAGTTGGTTTAAAAGCGACAGCTATTTTTGCCGATCATCTCATGTATACCGGTTTTATTTATGCAACACGTGCTGGCGTTTCAGTCTGTATTGATGACCTGATCGTTCCAGAGGTGAAGGGTGAGCTTATTGAGAAAGCAGAGGACGAAGTTAAAGAAATTGAGAAGCAATTTTCCTCTGGTTTGCTCACACAAAGTGAACGATACAACATGGTTATTGATATTTGGTCACACACAAATGATCAAGTAGCGAAAGCGATGATGGAAGGAATTGCATACGAGCAAGTGATAGACTCAAATAATAAAAAAGTATTACAAGAATCATTTAATTCAGTACACATGATGGCAGACTCTGGTGCTCGAGGATCTGCTGCGCAAATACGACAGTTAGCTGGTATGCGAGGATTGATGGCAACACCAGACGGCTCGATTATTGAAACGCCAATTACTGCAAATTTTCGCGAAGGCTTGAATGTGTTGCAATATTTTATTTCTACTCATGGTGCGCGTAAAGGTTTGGCTGATACAGCATTGAAAACAGCTAATTCAGGATATTTAACCCGTAGGTTGGTTGATGTTGCTCAAGATTTAGTTGTGACAGATATAGATTGTGGTACTCATGATGGTTTAAGCATGACCCCTCTTATTGAGGGCGGTGATGTTGTTGAGCCACTTAGAGAGCGAGTTTTAGGCAGGGTTGCTGCAGAAGATGTGTTATTGCCAGGTACAGAACAAGTTGCTGTTGCTGCAGGAACTTTGTTAGATGAGGCTTGGGTTGATAAGCTAGAAGAATTAAATATTGATGAGGTTAAAGTTCGTTCACCAATTACTTGTAAAACACGGTATGGTATTTGTGTTGCCTGTTATGGGCGAGATTTAGCTCGTGGACATTCGGTCAATGTGGGAGAAGCGATAGGCGTTATGGCTGCTCAATCGATTGGAGAGCCTGGAACACAGTTAACGATGCGTACTTTCCATATTGGTGGTGCCGCTTCTCGATCCACTGCAGCTAATAATGTGCAAGTAAAAACCGAAGGGACTACAAAGCTATTTAATATGAAATTTGTGCGACGAACTGAAGGTAAATTAGTTGTCGTGTCACGTTCAAGTGAGCTTGCTATTCTTGACCAATATGGGCGTGAAAAAGAACGCTATAAAATTCCATATGGTGCCGTATTATCCGTATCAGATAATACAAAAGTTTCACCAGGCGAAATCGTGGCTACATGGGATCCGCATGCCCATCCAATTATCATTGAAGCACAAGGTTTTGTAAAATTCGTCGATATGATTGACGGAGTGACAATTAATCGTCAAACGGATGAAATGACCGGATTAACCAATATTGTTATCATTGATCCTAAGCAAAGAGGTATTTCTCGAAAAGATTTAAAACCGATGATCAAGTTGGTTGACAAGGATGACAATGATCTTAATATTGCTGGCACAAATGTTCCTGCGCATTACTTTTTGCCTGTTCAGGCTGTTGTCATGGTTGAGGATAATTCACAGCTCAATATTGGAGATGTCATCGCCAAAATACCGCAAGAAACCTCAAAAACCCGTGATATTACAGGTGGTTTGCCGAGAGTAGCTGACTTGTTCGAAGCACGTAAGCCGAAAGACCCCGCTATTCTTGCAGAAAAGACAGGTATCGTTGGTTTCGGAAAAGAAACCAAAGGAAAGCGTCGCTTGGTTATTACCTCTCTAGATGGCACAGTTTATGAAGAATTGATTCCAAAATGGCGACACTTGAGTGTTTTTGAGGGAGAACATATCGAAAAGGGTGAGATGATAGCTGAGGGCGAACCAAGTGCTCATGACCTTCTCCGTTTGCTTGGTGTTCGTCGTGTTGCGAATTACATCGTCAACGAAGTACAGGATGTTTACAGGCTTCAAGGTGTTAAAATCAATGATAAACATATTGAAGTGATTATAAAACAAATGATGAAGAAGTGTCTGATTACGAGCCCAGGTGATTCAAAATTTCTAAAGGGCGAACAGGTCGAGAAAAGTAGGGTGCTAGACAGGAATGATGAGATTGTTGAAGAAGAAAAACAACCAATATTATTTGAGCCCATTTTGTTAGGTATTACAAAAGCCTCATTGGCAACCGAATCATTTATTTCGGCAGCGTCTTTCCAGGAAACAACACGAGTCTTTACTGAAGCGGCAGTTAATGGAAAGCACGATTATTTACGTGGCTTGAAAGAAAATGTGATGGTAGGACGTTTAATTCCTGCTGGAACAGGTTATGCTTACCACAAGGCGAGAAAGCAAGGAGGAGGGGTCAAAGCCGAGGTAGTGGAAGATGAGGGCGTGACAGCAGCTGACGTTGAATCTGCGCTGAGTGAGGCGTTGCAATCGGCAGATGCTGAGGAAGCTTCAATAAATAAAGCCATTACTTCTGAAGAGCAAGTAATTAATAAGCCGGTGGCTTCTCAAGAAGAACCTCAGCAGCAAGAAGAGAAGCAAGTAAAACAGGAAGAAGAAAAAGAATAATTTAATTTTAAGGTATACTCATCACGAATGAACTTTAGAAAAACCTCTAAAATTCATTCGTGGTGAGTATATTCCCCCTGATTTGATTAAAAATACCATCTTTTTTTGAATGATTTGGTGTTTTGATTTGAAAACACTAAATTATCCTTGACTTAACCTGCATTGCTAAATAGAATTTCGCACTCTTTCGTATGTGCGATGGATGAGTTGTCCTGAGTTAAAAGCAGAGACAAAAAGATTTAAGGCTTTGGTGGGGCGCGCCAAATAAGGCGTGTTTTTTTACGCCTTCTCGGTTTGATTCTTGGGCATTTGCCCAGGGGGAATCGGGAAAGAATGAGTTTGATATAACAACTTGTTTTTAATAGAAGAAAGGTTAGAAAATGTCGACAATTAGTGCTTATGCATTAAAAAAACAGAAACGGACAGTCAAGGCAAAAAAATCAAAAGCGCCTGCGCTGATGAAATGCCCGCAAAAACGTGGTGTATGTATTCGTGTTTATACGACTACGCCAAAGAAGCCGAATTCGGCATTGCGCAAGGTGGCTCGTGTACGATTGACAAATGGAATGGAAGTAACTGCTTATATTGGTGGTGAAGGTCACAATTTGCAAGAACATTCCGTCGTTTTGATTCGCGGTGGACGTGTAAAGGATTTGCCGGGAGTTCGATACCATATTGTACGTGGTAGTTTAGATACATCTGGTGTCGACAAGCGAAGACAAGGGCGTTCAAAATACGGGGCAAGAAAGCCTAAAGTGGAAAAAGCGAAATAGGAATTGATTTATGTCTAGACGAAGAAGAGCACCGAAACGAGAAATTTTGCCTGATCCAAAGCATGGCAGTGAAATGTTGGCTAAGTTCATCAATCACGTCATGGTTAATGGCAAAAAGTCGGTTGCTGAAAGAATTGTTTATGGCGCTTTAAGTGAAGCACAGCAAAAGCTTAAATCAAAGCAACAAGATGATAGCGATGCTGGGGGCGAGGAAGGTGGCGCTGGTAGTGCGGTTTTAAGTGTTTTTAAAAAGGCAATTGATAATATCAGCCCAACTGTTGAGGTACGTTCTCGTCGTGTTGGTGGTTCGACTTATCAAGTGCCAGTTGAAGTCAGGTCTTCCAGACGGTTGGCTTTGGCGATGAGATGGCTAGTTGATGCTGCAAAAAAACGTACTGAAAAAACGATGGCACTTCGACTTGCAGGTGAAATGATGGATGCGATTAGTGGCCGAGGAAGCGCGGTCAAAAAGCGTGAAGATACTCATCGCATGGCGATGGCAAACCAAGCTTTTGCGCATTATCGCTGGTAAAAGTTAAATGATAAAATTGAAAATAGGTAAGAAATAAAGTGGCTCGTACAACCCCCATAGAACAATACAGAAATATAGGAATTATTGCTCATATTGATGCTGGTAAAACTACATCGACTGAGCGTATCCTATTCTATACGGGTGTTTCACACAAGATTGGTGAAGTACACGATGGTGCTGCTGTGATGGATTGGATGGAGCAGGAACAAGAACGTGGTATTACTATTACTTCTGCTGCAACCACTTGTTATTGGCAGGGTATGGCCAAACAATTCAAGCAACATCGCATCAATATCATTGATACCCCTGGACACGTTGATTTTACGATTGAAGTTGAGCGCTCGATGCGGGTTTTAGATGGCGCTGTTGTTGTATTTTGTGGTGTTGGTGGAGTAGAGCCGCAGTCCGAAACAGTATGGCGGCAAGCGGATCGTTATGGTGTTCCTCGTTTGGCATTTGTTAACAAAATGGATCGAGTTGGTGCAGACTTCTTGCATGTTGTCGGTCAAATTAATACTCGGCTGGGTTCAAATGCAGTTGTCATGCAACTGCCCATTGGCGCTGAAGAAAATTTTCTTGGAGTTGTTGATCTTGTAAAGATGAAAGGCATTTATTGGGATCAAGAAAACCAAGGTACGACCTTTGAAGAAAAAGAGATTCCAGCAGATATGTTGGCGGAATGTGAAAAATATCGACATAAATTAATTGAAGCCGCTGCTGAAGCTAATGAAGATTTGATGGAAAAATATTTGGAAGGCAATGAGCTAACAATTGAGGAAATTTATAAAGGATTACGTCAGCGTGCAATTGCAAATGAGATCGTCCTAGTGTTTTGTGGGTCAGCTTTTAAAAACAAAGGAATTCAAGCAGTACTGGATGCTGTGATTCAATACATGCCATCACCGTTGGATGTTCCAGCAATTAAAGGAAACTTAGATGACTTTGAAGAAACAGAAGTCTTAAGACATGCTTCAGACGATGAGCCTTTTTCTGCGCTTGCCTTTAAAATTGCAACGGATCCATTCGTGGGAACGTTAACTTTTATTCGTGTTTATTCTGGCGTCGTTAAGTCAGGCGATACCGTCTTTAATCCTATAAGAAGAAAGCGCGAACGAGTTGGTCGTATGGTGCAAATGCATGCAAATACTCGAGAAGAAATCAAAGAAATTAGAGCTGGAGATATTGCGGCATGTGTTGGGCTTAAAGATGTCACTACGGGTGATACACTTTGTAGTCAAGAAGATCAAATCATTTTAGAGCGTATGGAATTTCCAGAGCCTGTTATTTTTGTAGCGGTTGAGCCAAAAACAAAACCAGATCAGGAAAGGATGGGTATTGCGCTATCCAAGCTCGCACAAGAAGATCCGTCTTTCCGAGTGCGCACTGATGAAGAATCTGGCCAAACAATCATTGCAGGAATGGGTGAGCTTCATTTAGAAATTATTGTCGATCGTATGAAACGTGAATTTAACGTTGAATCAAATGTTGGTAAACCACAAGTTGCTTACAGAGAAACAATTCGTCAAATGGTTAAACAAGAAGGTAAGTATGTTCGTCAAAGTGGTGGTCGTGGTCAATATGGCCATGTTTATTTGAAGCTTGAACCACAAGAATTGGGCGTAGGTTATGAGTTTGTTAATGCGATTGTTGGGGGTGTTGTACCTAAAGAATATATTTCTGCAGTTGATAAAGGTATTAGTGAACAAATGGAAAACGGAGTTATTGCCGGATATCCAGTTGTCGATATAAAAGTAACTTTATACGATGGTAGTTATCACGAAGTTGACTCCAGTGAAATGGCGTTTAAAATTGCCGGTTCAATGGGCTTTAAAGAAGGTGCTAAAAAAGCAAGTCCTGTTTTATTAGAGCCTGTGATGAAAGTTGAGGCTATTACACCCGAAGAGTATATGGGCGATGTGATGGGCGATTTAAATCGTCGACGTGGTTTGGTGCAAGGTATGGATGATGTGCATGCTGGAAAGGCAATTCATGCAGAAGTGCCTTTAGCAGAAATGTTTGGTTATGCGACTGACTTGCGTTCTATGTCGCAAGGTCGTGCAACATACACTATGGAGTTTTCGAGGTATGCCGAGATGCCAACAAGTGTTGCAAAAGAGATTATAGATAAGAGAAATTAATTGGTAATGATAGGTCATGACCTATCCGAATATTTAGAAGAGGTGCATTATGTCAAAAGAAACATTTCAACGAACGAAGCCACATTTAAATGTAGGAACGATCGGTCACGTAGATCATGGAAAGACGACGTTGACAGCGGCGATCACGAAAGTGA
>SDBS01005386.1_pt1 | contig 12476 bp, 6 predicted proteins | sample 2277091 | NCBI WGS metagenome assembly SDBS01 (sample SAMN10404972, study PRJNA504765) | marine sediment metagenome | isolation source: marine sediment core GS10_PC15, 163 cmbsf | place: Arctic Ocean: Southern Knipovich Ridge | collected 2010 | reverse complement strand
AAAACATAAAAAAAATACTGCCATTTACGTATGGGGAATCGTTAAACATGATGATATCAGCTCTTCTGCTCAAAAAATCCTGCCTGCTAATGTGCCGTTTTTGAGTTTTGATCCGGAAACGAGGGAAGAATTTCCGGATATCAGTATAGATGACCTGCCGGACAGTTATTTCAGCCAGGAGAATATCGAAGAGAAATCCCCCGATGACTACGGGCCACAGAAGTGGCTTGTATTAACGGATGAAGAGTGGAAAAGACTTCTTCTCACCGCTGATCCGGATAGTTTTGAAATTTATCTTTTTCTTACATCTGAACAGGAAGATGTGCTCAAAACCGATCCCCCTGTTCTCCTTTCCGGGACTGCCGGAAGCGGAAAAACAACAATTTCTGTTTACTATCTTCTGAAAAAAGAGTTTAAGGACAAAAAAAAGATCTTCATTACATACAGCCCGTTCCTGAAACAGTTTTCAGAGCGAATTTACAACGGCCTTGTTAAGAACACCGGTCGTGAGAAAACAGACAAAAGTCCGGATTTCTATGTTTTCAGGGACCTGCTCAGGGACATTATGAAGGCCAATAATAAGGAATATGATGAAAAAAAGGAGGCAGGTCTTAGAGAGTTCGAGAATATATTTCGAAATCATAAATTATATAAAAAATATGATACAGAACTTGTCTGGGAAGAGATCCGCGCAATTATCAAGGGGGCCAAGCCGCCAATAAGTGTTAACAGGTACAGAGAACTTGTATTAAAGTGTACCGCCGGAGTGTTATCGAGGAACAACCTTCATGAGTTGACAGGGTATCTTTACGGCCTTAAAAATTATGAATTTATTAATAAGATAGAAAGCATCATTGACAGAAAATCCAGTTTTTCATCCTTTGATGATTTTGTTCTTAACCTGGGAAAGCCCGGAACCGGTTCAACAGAAAAAGCACTCTTTATGCTGCAGCATATTTTAAAAATTATCGAAAAAAAATCGAATAATTTTTCAAACCCTCTGCTCACATTCAAGGAGTACACTCTTCTTGGAAGAAAGAGAGCTCCCAATTTTTTATATGACCGCGCGGAAATTTATTCAATTGCCGAGTATTACCAGGGCAGACTTGAGGAACAGGGTCTGTGGGATGAAATAGATATCTGCAAAAATGCGGTCCGGTTACTAAATACAGCGAATGATAAATTCTCCTACGAACTTGTCGTCTGTGATGAGGTTCAGGATTTTTCTGACATTCAGATTTCTCTCATTTTCCGGCTGGCAAACAATTACCGCGACATTTTTCTTGCAGGAGACCTTAAACAGATTATTAACCCCAGCGGTTTCAGGTGGGAGGAGGTTAAAAACAGGTTTTATGAGAGGGGCATTCAGGTTCCCGGGGTATTTAATCTCAACTTAAATTTCAGGTGTGTCGGGAATATTGTTAAGCTTTCCAATGCCCTTCTCGATCTCAAGCAGAAGCTTATCGGTCTTTCCAGCGGGGAGATGAGAGAGGAGTGGAAGTTCAACGGAAAACCCGCTTTCCTTATTTATGGGGTGGAAGAAGATGAGATGATTGCAAAAATCCAGATAACCGGCACGGGACAGATTATACTGGTAAGGGACAATTATGAAAAAGTCAAATTGAAAAAGGCCCTGCATACGGAACTGGTATTTACAATTAACGAAGCAAAAGGGCTGGAATTTGATACAGTCTTTTTCTGGAAGTTCTGTCAGGATAAAAAATCTTCTGAGATCTGGAGGAAAATTAAGAAAGGCCATCACTTTGAACGAAACCATTATCCGCATATAAAGCATGAGATAAACCTTCTCTATGTGGCGATAACCCGCGCAAGAAATACCCTCATTATTTATGACGGTGTGCTTCCTTCTGAAATATGGGATATTGAAGTTTTTCAGGATAAACTTTACAGGACAGCGGAAAAGGAAGCACTTACGGAGGTCTGGCAGCACGTTTCATCCCCTTCTGAATGGGAGGAGCAGGGTGATTACTTTTTCGAACGTGAATATTATCCTGCGGCAGTGGAATGTTACAGGAATTCCGGTAATTTGATAAAGACAGAAGTTGCGCAGGCATTTGCATTTGAGAGGAATGAGGATTATGGAAAAGCCGCTAAACTTTTTGAAAAGCATGGATACCATAAGAGGGCGGCAGAAAATTATGAATTAATCAGGAATTATGAAAAGGCATTGGTCGTCTGGAAAAAACTGAAGGATGACGGGCGCACTCGCCTCTGCACAATAAGGATGTATGAGAAACAGGGAAATTACAATAGAGCGGCAGGGGAGTGGGAAAAACTAAAAAATTACGGCAATGCTCTGAAGAACTGGGAAAAGGCAAAGAACCATGAAAAGATTGCCGGCTATTATTTTTTCAGGAAACAGTATAAGAAGGCTGCGTCACGTTTTGAACAGGCGGCTGATTATCAGGCGGCCGCCGAATGTTATAAAAAGGTGAAGGAATATGATAAGGCAGCAGGCCTGTATTATAAGGCCGGAGATTACAAAAACGCTTCGGTGCTGTACAAAAGATTGAAAAATAACGGGCGCATGATTCAGTGTTATGAGAGTTTGAAAGATTATTATAACGCCGCTTTACTGCACGAAAAGAATAAAGATGTTGATAATGCCGTTAAGAGCTTCAGAAAGCATGCCGTCATCTCGAAGGAAAACCGGAAGAAACTTGAGCAGGAAGCAGTAAAATATCTTTCGTCGGTACGGACGACATTGAAGTCTGCTGTCCGTTATTCAGCCCTCTCCATGTATGAAAAATCGGCTCAGTTGTTTTACGGGAAAGGATTCTATGATAATGCGATCAAGGAATTTGATAAACTGGGAAATTACGCTTCCCTTGCCAGATGTTACGCGAAAATGGGAAAATATTATGAGTCAGCCCTGGCATTTGAAAAGACAGATTTAGAAAATAAATGGGATGAAGTAATAGACTATTTTCTTGATTACATATATGACAACAAAAAAAATGAGAAAAAACGTGCCGACAGGATCTATAAAGAAGCGGGCAACTATTTCCACAGCGGCCGCTATGACAGGGCCCTTGCCCGGTATAAGGCCATAAGATTCCCGGAAAGAATATTCGACACATATCTGAAGGTCAACAGGGATGAAGAAGCGCTGTCGTATTTTATGAATGAAGATATGGATGAGTATGTTGGAAGGTATATTGATGAAAAGAAGGATATAGATGTTTCTCTTAATTATCTTTCTTCCCTGAGTGAAGATTATTTTGGAGAAGATGACTGGTACTACGATAAAAAGTCTGATGATTTAGATATTATCGCAAGGTTACTCAGCATGCGTTTGAAAAAATACAAAGATGAAGAAACGCTATCTTTTATAGGTAAATTTATTTCTTCTTTTGAGAATTACTTTTTTTCTTTTGAAGACCGTATTCCCGATTCATTATTTGATCTTGTTCTTGAATCAAAACAATACAACGCGGTCTTTCAAATTATCAGTTCAAACATGAACGCCAGAAATAAGCTTCCGGAAAAAATCGAAATTTTTCTTGATTCGGTTAAGATGGCAGCAGAGGGATCGAATGATGAAAATCTTTATGCCAGTTATTATTTCTTCCATGACAGGGAAAAATATGAGAGCGTAATTGAAAGACTTGAAATGACAGACAGGAACTTTGAAGTATTTGCCGAAAGCAGCTTCCAGTATCACAGGGCAGCGGATTATATGTTCAGGGAAGGTAAAATTGAAAGGGCGGCGAGGGTATGCCGGAGCCATAAAGATTTTAACATGGCCGCCTCAATATATGAAAAGGCTGGAGATTTTAAAGCAGCGGGAAAGGATTACAGAGATGCTAAGAATTATTCCGACGCCTTAAGATGTTTTCAAAAAATAAATGATGAGAGAAGCATTGCGCGTGTATACGAAAGAATGAAAGAGTACCGGAGTGCGATCGATATATGGAAAAGGCTTGATAGACCAAGGGAGATAATGCGGATAGAAAAGAAGATGAAAAAGGAAGAGGCAAAAAGAGAACAGCTTGACCTTTTCCAATAGAACCTGCCTTTATTTTAGAAAAGTCATAGTATTTTATTCACTTGATCTAAAAAACAAACATATGATAAGTCATTTAATTGTTTACATAATTTGTTATCTGCTGTAATGAAAGAGGCATTAAACGATTCTGCAAGAGCGACAAAAGAAGAATCGTAAACTGTTATATCATATTTGCGGGAGATTATAATTGCACGGGCTATTAATTCCTTTGACGGCATTATAAGGTCAATTCCCATATTAAAAAGGCTTTTCAAGGCTTCTTTTATCTCTTCAGTTTTTATATCAGTTTTATATCGTAAAACATTTGCTAATTCATAAACGACAAGAGAGGGTATTGATACCAATATATATCCGGATAAATATGAATCTCGAATGATGAGTGCCTTATCCGCCAAAATCTCTTTCTGACGGTACCACTTAATAATTACAGAGGTATCCAATACAGTTGTTATTGGCATTAACGGTACTCTCTCCAACGGCGGATTTCAGCAGTACTATCTTCCCCGGAACCATTGTTAAGTCCCGACAATTTATTCTGAATTTCAACAGCTGATTGAATACGTGGGTTATTACGCGGTATCTGTGTTTTTCGACGCATTTCTATATATTGACGCAATGCCTCACGAAACAGCTCGCTCCGATTACGATGTTCTTCATGAGCGACAATATCCACTTCGGCTAAAAAATCAGGCGGGAGTGAAATCATAATCTTTTTTGTCATTGTTTTCTCTTTAATATATATAAAATATATATTATTATATACATTGTCAATACTTTTTTCAGAAAAGGCATTTGCGTTATAAACATGTCACAAATTATTTAAATATCAATTTTATTGAGATAGCTCTCATTTTTATTTGTTAAAACTCGATATTCGCCTTTTTACACCAGCTCCTTTGCCCTTACTCTTTCGAGGGCCCAGTGGGTATACTTTCTTATCTTTGCGTCCGGGTCCTCTTCCAGGGATTTTAATATTTCTTTCCCCTCATCGGTTTCAAGTCTTTCAAGTGCTTTCACCACATTTATCCTGACTTCCCTGTCAGGATCGCGGGATGCCATTATAAGCCCTCTGAATGCCTTCACCGTACCGATGAGTGAAAGTATCTTCGCGGCTTCTCTTCTTACCGCAGGATTTCTCTGTTTTAATTTCTTTATCAGATCTTCTGTTCCGCCGGAAGAATCAAGGGTACTGCTTGCGTAAGTCTTTAATGCAGTGAGCTCCGACTCAAGCAGCCGGATCAGGGCAGGCCATGCCTCTGACCCCATTTCAATAAAAATGACGGAAATCTTTTCTTTTAAGCTTTCACTGCCGTCTTTCATTTTTTCTATCAGCACTTTAATATTTTGCTCATCGGAGTGACTTTTTAATTCGGAAATAATGTCACGTGCCAAGTTTTCATCTTTCCGGAGAAACTCCACGAGTACGCCTGTCGCGTATGGTGACCCGGATCCGGAGATTCCTTTTATTATTGCCTGTTTTATGGACAGAACTTCGTTTTCATCAAAAAATATGGCGGCCATCTCCTTCAGGATTTCCTTTTTTCCTGTCCGGCCCAGGGCAGCCGCTACCTGGTTCCTGACCTCTTCAACAGGGTCCCTTAAAAGAGTCAGAGCTCCGTTGAAGGACCTTGCATCACCCATCTTTACGAGCGCAAAAGTCGATGCAATCCTTACAAGAGGGTCCGCATCATTCAATGCGTCCCTTATTTCTGAGTTAAAGTCCTTGATGCCGGTGTTCGGCAGCAGGGCTATAATATGCGACCTGATCTCACCGTCAATCTGGTCCAGGTAGTAACGGATTTTATTCTTAAGAAGTTCCTGCGGGAATTGTTTTAGAATCACGGCAAGGTCACTCACAAACTCAACAGGAAGAACCGTTAAATTTTCAATGATAAAAGAGAGACAGTAGTCTTTTTTTAGTTCTGCCAGCATGAGCATCGATTGGACCAGGAGCCTATTGCTAAACCCGCGATCCTGAGAAAGCGTTTTCCGGCCATTGTTAATGATCTCGATTAACCTCTTAATAAGTGTGTCGGGCTCCTTTTTTAAAAGAGCATCCCTTGTGATTTCTACTAAATCATTCCTTTCTATCAGGATATTAATGAGAGGGTCAATAAAAAGCGAATCGGGAAGTGGAGTGATGTTTTCAATAATATTTAACAGAATCTCTCTATTTTTGATATTCCGGTAAAGTTCATCTCTTAACAGTTCTTTGGCCTCCCTGTCTCCCCTTTTGACTATAGACTTCACTGCCTGGCTGTGCACATCTTCAAAGCCGGCCTCAATTGTTTTTTTCATGAGCTCGCCTAACAGAGCTTCATTGCCGCTTTTTTCCAGTATTTCGGCCGCTACCAGGAGGCTTTCCCTGCTCCCATGGGATATACAATTTTTTAAAAATCCCGATACCCCGATAGACGCGGCATTTTGCAGCATAGTTCTTTTATTATTAAAATCTTCCCTGTCTCCCAGGTCCAGACGTGTACAGAAACGGTCGAGTGCGCCTGAGCGTTCGAGATAATTTGCCGCATGAAACCTGATTTCAAGGTTCCGGTCTTTCATGAGCTCTGTCGCGATTGCTTCATCATCTCTATCCTGCAGCTTTAATGCCTGAATAATGTGAATAATTTCCGGCGGCTTGAGGGCCCCCAGATCAAGTTCCGGTAACCTGGTGAAGGTTTTTCTGTACCTGCCGAGAGCAGCAGACCGGACCTCAGCATTCGGGTCGTTTAATATCATGGAAAAAAGCCGGCTTTTAAAATCTTCTATATTGTCCGGCGTGAAATATCCTGCCATTGTCTTTCTGATTATGGGATTCGGATCGGTAAACAGCTCCTCCAAAAGACCTTCTGCTTTTCCGTTTTCAGCATTTAAGAAAACCTTCAGAGCAAAAAACCTTCCTTTCCAGTTCGGATCACCGAGCATTTCACGTATTTCATCCTCTTTTTCCCTGAATAACTGATACGCCTTTTTCCCGTCGAAATCTTCACCATTACCCGAATGAGCAACCTTTTGAAGGGGAAGCTTGTTTTTATACATGTTAAGCCAGGTTTTAAAGTAATTCAGGTAGTTTTTCTTTTCCAGTGCGTAATTAAAGCATATGAAGAATCCCTCTTCGATATAATAGTCTAAAATGTATCGAAAATACTTTTTCACAGGAGAGCTCTTAAGTTTATCAATCCAGAAGCCTGTAAGCCCTGTCTCATAGAGAATTTTTTTTATGGTTTCAGTTTTCTTTCCCTCTAAAAGTTTTATGATAAGCCTGTTTTTGCCTCTAAGCCAATTATCAGCAGACTGCTTGGCAGGAGCGGGCAGGTAGATATCTTCTCCTTCGATAAACCGCGTGAAAGCTGTAATGAAGCGGTTCCTTTTTATGAGATATCTTATGATCAGCCAGAGGATTATACAGATGATGATCGCCACGGGGATTATTAGCGTTAGATTTTGTAATTGAAAAAAATTTATAAGCAATTTCATGTAACCGTCCTTACTGCTTTGCAGCATTTATAGATTTTTATAAATTGTAATCCAGTACTACCCTGTCTTTCTTAAAACCCTGTATATTTTTATTGGTTTTTCCTTTCCCTTAATTTTTACGGGGGGCCTTTCTTCGACCTTAAAGCTCCTGGTTAAAAGGGAGCGTGTAACCTCGGTGATTATGATTTCTTCAGGGCCCGCTATTCCCTCAAGACGGGAGGCAATATTCACAGTATCCCCGATAACTGTATAGTCTACGCGCCGGGCCGACCCAAGATTTCCAGCAACAAGAGGACCGGTGTGAATTCCTATGCCTATTTTGAGATCAGACGCCTTGCCTTTGAAGAAGCTTCTCTTCGAGCTTTTTACCATCTGCTGAATTTCAAGCGCGCATGCCACAGCAAGCTGAGCATCATTCTCCTCGGTTTTAAGGGGAACTCCCCACGCGGCCATTATGGCGTCCCCGATAAATTTGTCGATGTAACCGTTGTGGTTAATTATGCTTTCAACGGCCACGCTGAAGTATTCATTTAATATTTGGATTATGTATTCAGGATCTTTTCCTTCTGAGAAAGAGGTATATCCTCTGATGTCAGCAAAGAAAACGGTCGCGTCCTTCTTGTCACCTCCAAGGTTTATCAGGTCGGGATTTTCCACTAACTTTGCAACTACCCGCTCTGAAAGATACCTGGAAAAAATATCCTTTATCAACCTTCGCTCTTCCCTTACTATTTTTACCTCCTTTTCCAGCTCACGCTCTTTGCTCTGGTCCGTAAACAGGAGGGTCAGGCCCTCCCGTTTTCTTTTTCGTGAGAAAAGAGGCGATGTATTCAAAGAAAAATCGACCTCTTCTTCTTCATTCCTGTAAATGCCCTCTGCACCGATAATTTCATTTCCGGTTTTTATTGACGCAGTAATAACATTAAGCATCTTTTTACCTAATTTATTATCAAATATGGTTTTGATGTTTTTACCGACGTCAGATTCTGCAAGAAAAAACCTTGTCCCGGCGGCACGGTTAAAGTATTTGAGGTTTCCCGACCTGTCTGTGGCAAGCAGTAGGTTCGTCATCGAAGAAAATATGTTTTCCTGATACCTTTCAAGAACTTCGATCTTGTGTGTGTATTCTTTCAGTTGATTGTGCAGAACAGAGTTGTGAAAATATTCTCCTGCCAGTCTTGTGACGGCCTCGATTGCCTGAAGTTTATTTCTGTTAAAGAACAGTATATCCCGGGAATTGAGGATAACGAAACCGTATACCTTTTCAGCGGTCCCGATAGATGCTGCCACTCCGGAGGCCATGGAATCATGCAGGAGAAGAGGCAGGAAAGGACTTTTTTTTCGTTCGTTGAGTACTACGGATTCACCTGATTCTATAATAAACTGAAAAGGATCATCCAGGGCGGAAAACACCTCCCGGACGCTGTACCTTCCCCTTCTGTAGAGAATCCGGATCACTTTTTTATTTATCGAGTAAAAACAGGTCAGATGGGCACCTGTTATGTCAAAAAGCTGTTCAACAAGAGATGATATAAAATGTTTGATATCAAACCCTTTTCCTATAACTGTGCCCGCCCGTATCACATCATCCAGAATGTTCTGCATAGCATTACCACTCTAAAAATATTATCCTATAATCATATTTATTTCTTTAATATTTTGCAATACTTTTTTGAAATAAAGCATTTGCGTTGTAAACATTTTATTGGAAAATTTAAAAACCTACGAAAAACTCTACAAATGTCTCCTTTAAACCTTCTTATGGCTGTCTACAATATATTCTTCAGCCAATAATATTCCAATTTTAACAAATCCTAAACCCAGCAAGCGCATCTTTCCACCTGTTCTCAATAAAATAATAATGTTATGAGTCTCAAAATATTACCTCACGCAGCCCTGACAAGACTGCGTATATAATCCTTCTGCTTTTCCTTGACCCTACCCGGTGCCATGGCAAGCATTATACACATCGCAAGCGAACAGCGCAGCTAAAATAGATTTAAAGAGTGCAGCAGTTGTTTCTCATCAAACATATGTTGATATTTTGAGGCATAATCCCCACTGGCATTGTATAATTTTGGAAGGAGGTATTGATGAAAATAACTCTTTCCATTACTTACCGACAAAAGACACATCAAAGCTCACCGGAGTATTCAGACAAAGGATGATAAAATATTTTGTTGATAAGGGATTATTGGAAAACAGCTTTGCAAGGAATCTTCTCTCCTGGAAGCACTCAAGTTCTTCAGTGGGCAACTCAGTGAAGATACCCGCCACAAGTAAAAACGCACGAATAAATCTCAGCCAGTATTATCATACGGTATTATGGGCTGTACTCCAGCAGAACTAAGGGGAAGGCCAAAAAAGATGGTGACCTTGTAAAATTTAGATACAATCCTGCACCTGCACATGAAAGAGTACAGAATAAAGATTCAAACATTGAGATGGAGACTGTATCATCTAAAGCATCAAGGCAGGGCTGGACACAACTCATCCAAAAGGTTTCCTATGTTGGACCCTATGGTGTGCCCAAAATGCGGCCAAGAAATGCGAGTAATTGCAATAATCACTGAACCGCATGATGTACGAAAAATACTTGAATGCCTGAAACGGAACAATGCCCCACCCTTTGACAAGGAAGTCACAAAAGCCTACTGATCCTCATTTCCTTACACATCGATGGAGGAATAAATACCAGGGGTGGGATATGCCCGTCCATATTTTCAGAAATTCCCTGGAAACTTCACATTTTTCTTTATTCTTGACAGAATGTCCTGTTGGGTAGCATGTCTATGAGAGGACGGACGTTTTTCGTCAGTAAAAACATTCGGAAGTATTTCATGGTTAAATGGAGGGGTTTTAACAGCAAATATTGTGTATATCAGCGAATCTCGAATTATAAAAGTTCCCATCAATTCAAATCAAAATAAATCCATCTAAATATCCTACCACGAACTGGCTGTATTATTTTTCTACGAAAATACCTTCTAACAGTACTTTCGGTGAATAAAATTACAGAGATAAACCAGCGTCCCCCTCAAATAATTACATTGACATATCAAAAAAATGTGTTATTTTAAATTTATAGAATAATTAACAATAATACCTTCTGAGGGCATTATGAATAACAAAAATAGAGAGCGTTTTGGCAAGAAAGAAATCGATGTTATTTCCAGACTTTCGTATGAAAAGAAAAGAATTGTTATAAAAGAAGATCTGGATGACTTTTTTAATTTTAGTGACAATGAACGAAATAAAATCGTTTATAGGCTGAAGCAAAAAGGTATATTTTCGGCTATCAAGAGAGGTGTTTATATCTTTTCCCCGCTTGAGTATGGAGAGCTTGGAGCAGCTATCAATGAAATGCTCATCCCACCACAATTTTTCCCAAAAGGCAATTATTATATCGGCTATTCTACTATGTATAATTATTTTAATCTGACAGAGCAGCTTTTTCAGGTTGTGTACGTACTTAATATATCATTACAGAGAAAAAAGAAAATTTGTGGGATACAGTTTAATTTCCTGAGAGTTCCTGAAAACCGGATGTATGGACTTGAAAAAATAAAGATTGAAGGAAAGGAAGTTATAATCAGTTCTTTAGAGCGAACATTGGTTGATCTTGTATATTTCAATAAGCCCGTTGGAGGAATAAAACGTGCTCTCGAAATACTTGAAGGCGAGCTTGAGAAAAAGCGCTTTGACTTTAGAAAATTCATTCGTTTCGCGGCAAAGTTTCCAAATATAACGATCCGCAAAAGAATCGGCGTTATGTTAGAGAAAAAAGGATATACTGATGAGCTATTAGCCCTGCTTATTAAAAGTGTAGAAGACACGGCCATTAGCTCATTTACAGGGTCATTTAAAGGAAAACTCAATAAGAAATGGAAAGTTATTATTAATGATTCACAAGGATAAAAAACAATTTATAGATTTAATTAATATCACTGTTCAGCGTACTGGATTCAGGGCACATCTGCTGGAGAAGGATTATTATTTGACACTCGTTCTTTCTAAAATAAATGAACTTTCGGATAATCTAATTTTTAAGGGAGGAACATGTCTTAACAAGATTTACTATTCCTATTATCGTTTAAGCGAAGATTTAGATTTTAGTATGCGTCTACCTGATTATACAACTTCACGGGGAAAGAGAAGAAAATGTATACAACCGGTCAAGGATAATATTGAAGAATATGTTAAGCAGTTTGACATGCGTATTGATGATACACAAAACCCGGGACGTAATGAATCGAAGCAATATATCTATTATCTTATTTATAAATCGGTTCTTCAGCCAACAGAACAAATTATTAAATTTGAGATAGGGCTTCGATTTAATCCTATCTTTGAAACAAAAGCGCGGGAAGTTAAACACAAATTCTTGCATCCCTTTACCAAAGAATCGTTATTTGACGGTGGCAATGTGAATTGTTTGTCTTTAAAAGAAATTGTGAGTGAAAAGCTTAGAGCTGCGGCAATCAGGCAGCCTATCGCTCCGCGCGATTTCTATGACCTTAATTTTATTATACGACAAGGATTTAATCTGGGAGATAAAGAGGTTTTCAAGCTTTTTAAGAAAAAGCTTGAAGAGGACAACGGCGATACAGATTTAGCTAAGTATCGAATTAACCTTGGCCGTTCGGATGGAGAAATCAAAGATATGAAGTCACGGATTGAGAATGAATTGTTTGATGTTTTGACGGTTGGGGAGCGAGACAATTTTGATCTCGATACTGCATTAAAACGAATTAACAAGGTAATGGAAAGCGTTGTATAGTTTTCAGGAGCAGACGTTATAGAATACACGAAAAAACATAAAAATCTAATCGCGAAGCTATTTAGAGTTGTAAAATAAATAAGGATAATTTATGTCTCTTATAAAATTACATAATGTATCTAAACAGTACGATTTTAAGCCGGTGTTGCGTGACGTTTTTTTTCGACTTAGTAAAGGCGACAGGGTTAGACC
>SDBS01005385.1_pt1 | contig 12477 bp, 16 predicted proteins | sample 2277091 | NCBI WGS metagenome assembly SDBS01 (sample SAMN10404972, study PRJNA504765) | marine sediment metagenome | isolation source: marine sediment core GS10_PC15, 163 cmbsf | place: Arctic Ocean: Southern Knipovich Ridge | collected 2010 | reverse complement strand
AACCTAAACAACTTGTTGCTAACGTAGATAATTCTTTAGCCATCCCGGGAGTGCTTCACAATCATCATCTATGAAAATGATTGTTTTACCAGTCGCCTGATTTGCACCGAGATTACGAGCTTCCGAAGGAGTGTATGAAACCCCGTTGTCTACAAAAATAACCTCAGGAAAGTTATTTTTCAATGTGCTCACGTTCTTACCCACCACAATAACCTCATAATAATAGCTTTTTATTTGTTTAATTACCGAATTGAGAGTTGCCTTAGCCATTTTTGGTCGAGCGGAAGGAATGACTATTGATACTTTTTTAGATCTATTATTTCGCATATTTCTCTCTGGTTATGAAATCAATTGCCTTTTTAAAACCTTCTAGCTTTTTTTGTATTGTCCAACCTTTAATAATTTTTTTTGACATACGGCTCATCTTCTTTCTTAGACTAGTATTCTCCAAAAGTTGCTCTAAGGAATATTTCAAAGCTGCGCTATCCCTTTCTGGAATAACAAAACCATTCACACCGTCTTTTACTAACCCTCCTGCTGTTGCTCCCACAGCATCGGTAGTTATGATGGGACATCCCTGGTTCATAGCTTCATTGATAACCAGACCCCAAGGCTCCTTAAACATCTTAGTGGTTATGGATGGTAGAACAAAAACGTCGGCCAGGGCATAATAGAGATAGAGTTTGTGGTTATCTACATAACCTAAGAACAAAATATTATCTAACTCTTTCTCTGTGGCCAAGTGTCTTAGGTATTTCTCCCGACTCCCTCTGCCTATTAATACGAGGCAAATTTCTTCTCGATCTAGATTTTCAAGAGCACTGATCAAATAATCAATACCCTTCACCTCTTCTAATCGTCCCACAAACAATATTATTTTCTTATCTTTAATTCCTAATTCACTTTTCAAAGAATCGACCTCGTTTCCTAGAACTATTTTGTTATATAAGGTATTATCAACTGCCTTTTGAGCTATGAATATTTTTTTTTCATCAATCCCCAAGGACACCAGATACTGTTTTACATGAGTTCCGTATACACAAATAGCATCAGAATGTCTATATATAAATTTTACAAAGGGAAAAGAAAATCTATGAAATAAAGTGGTGGGATGATGCCATAATCCAGTCCAGAAAATAAACTTTTTTCTTCTAATTTTACTGATAACAAAAGAAAGAAAAAGTGGTAGAGCTCCGCTTATACCCGCTATTAAATGAGTATAGGGGTAACGTATAAGTTCATAGATTAGCTTAGGATTAAGTCTAAGCTTTGGAGCTATATTAAAACCCCAAACGTATTCACCCTTAAAATTACCTAAGTATCTAGCTCCATTATAGTATCTCTCTCCTTTTGAAAAGAAAAGAAATCGAATATCATACATTTTATCAAGAAGCTCAAATAATTTTATCCTATAATGAGGGCACAAATTTACAATTAGGAGGATTTTCATTTTATCTTTATGGATATTTTCTATATCAATCTCTTCAAACAACATAGAACCACTTTGTAAAAAATACGAATCTTTCTCTTATAATATGACAACTAGGAAATAGCCTTCTCAATTCATTACAAGAAAGTAATCTTATTTCATTAATAATGCGGTTCATACAATACTGCTGAGAAGGTCTTGTAATAAGTCCCCAAACTGTAAAGTTTCGTAAAAGTTTTCTTTGAATTCTTTTTGGCAAATAATGAATAAAAGGGGTTAAAAGATGGGGTTCAATGAAAAAGTATTTATTAGGCGTCTGAATAAATATATTTTTTCCTACACGTATGATTTCTTTAGCAAATTGCATTTGATTTTTCCAAGTACCCAGGTGTTCTATTACAGAATTTGAATAAATGATATCAAAGGAATTGTCTTTAAAAGGCAAACACAAACCATTGCCGAGAATAAATTCAACGTTATTCTTCTCATATAACCCTAATTCTTTCGGGAACTTTATATTTAACACGGCTAGTTTCGGTTTGTGTTTTGGCAAAAACTGATTAAAAACGCTCCCCCCACGTCAAGAATTCTTTTTCCATTTAAAGGGTTAAACAAATTCTCAAAAATTTTCATCCTTTTTCCTCTGAAGCTAAACGAAAACGGCTTATACATAGAGTAAATATCTATCATCGATTGTTGATTTTTTTCAGAATCCATCGCTTAAAATAACCAAATATAATGCAATTTATATCAAAAAAAAGATTGATGGGAATTAGATAAAGTGGTCTATTTTTTACAATTGCCCAGAATCTATATTTCAAATTACAAGCAGATTTAACATCTGTTATGTAGTTAAGAAAGTTCTTTAAAGAATAATTGTTGAAATAACGCTCAACAGTATGAGATGGACCAGAATACATGTTGGTTTTATTGGAAATGACAGCCTTGATTCTTAATTTTTGATACCTAAAACTTAAATCATAGTCTCCCATTTGTAAAAAGTGTTTTTCATCGGCAAATCCAGCTTTTTTTGCTATTTTAACTGGTATTAATAGTCCCCGCCCACAAACACTGTTTACGGGTATATATTTAGTATCCAAAGATGTATCTCTAATGGAGTGCTGGCGCATAGTTATAGGGTTAACATTGCAACCTGGATCGACAATTTTACTTCGATTTTCCTTATCATAGGCTACAGACATTATTAATTTATCAGAATTATCCTTCGCCGCTTTACATAACTCAAAAAGATAATTTTCATCAACTTCGACATCGTTGTTTAAAGATAAAATATAGTCTTTTTCATCTGCCTTCTCAAAAACAAAAGCGAGACACTTATTGTATGCTCCAGACCAGTATAGATTTCCATTTCCTTTCAACAAGACTACCTCAGGGAATTGTTTTTTTATCATCTCTTTCGTTCCATCGGTTGAACCATCATCACAAATAATTATTCTAAAATCTTTATATGTCTGCCTATATAGACTAAGAAGGCAATTTCTGGTTAAATTTTTACGATTATGTACAGGAATTACAATAAACATCTTCACTTTCTTAGCCTTTTCTTCTGTACAAAAGATTTATAAATAACGGATTGTTACTTTTGTTGGAAACGATAGTAAATCTTTATTCAGCTTTTAACAGCATCAAGAATTATTGAAGTATAGTTCAACTTCCCATTTTTATTACGTTTATCAAATCTCTCAGAACGTTTAATCATACCATCCTCTTTTTTCCATTGTTGGTAATGAAATTTCCCATTCTCATCAAAATATTCTAACAGCCTCACTGTAAATCCTGCTCTTTCAAAGAGGTTTTTGAAGTCAAAGTAATTATATAGTACCTTGTGATTGTTAGAGCCCGGACCTGCCCCCCCCTGCTTAACATAATTAATATACGCTGGATTTGGATGAAAACCATCAGGAACAGCAGTACGTAAATAACCACCCTTTTTCAAGTATTTGAAACATATTTTTGCCGCTTTGAATCCCTCTTCACGAGTTAAATGTTCCCAGACATCCTCAGCCAATAGGACATCGATTGTATGCGGCTTAAATAGCCTCTTCCAGTCTAAGGGTCGTAATAGATTTAAAATGTCTTCATCTGTTGCTAACCAGTCTTTTTGACCAGACCTAGCTTTTCCGATGATAATTCTTATCGGACTTACATTTCTTCTTACCTTAATTTTTAGGTTAGTACATCTTAGAATACTCCTTATCTTCTTAAGAGGCTTCTTTATTAAAAGCACCATAATCCTGGAATGTTAGTCATAGTCTCTGACTAATTATTCTTATTGGCTTTTTTAATAATAAATATAATATAATTCCCCCACAAAGAACATACTATATTTGCAATACCATTGAAACCCTTAAGTATAAGAAATCCTAATTTAGTCTTTGCAACTTTATGTATGGCAAAACATCTTACTACTGAACAATCATAAAATAGAGACCTTGCTATCTTAATCACATCTCTTTTGCTAAATCTAAATACATAATTTCCAACTTCTTCTATTTTATGCGCAAAACCTAATGATGTTGCTATTCTTGTTAAAATTGAGTCATTAGGCTCAATAACCATAACACCCTCTTTAGCTACCCTCAATAATTCATACAAGCCGAGTATTGGCCTAGGTAAATGGTGTAAACTAGCTGCAATAAATGAATAATCAAAAGTATTGTCATTAAAAGGCAACCTTTCAGTATCCCCGACGCTGCCTTGGATATTTTCAAACGAAGTAATGGCTGTCCCAACAGCGTTTTCTGCAATATCGCTTACATATATTCTTGGCTTACAAAATCTCTTAAGATAGTGTATATCAGTTCCCTTACCGCAGCTAGCAATTAAAATGGTTTTATTAGTCAAATTAATATTATTTTTATCAAGAAGCCGCTTAAGCTTTGTAAATGGTATTTTACGAAAATAATCATGAAAAATGTTACCTTCATAACTAAATTTACTTTTATCCTGTAACTCCTCTTTCCAATGCTCAATATGTTTTTGTTTCAATTTATCCATAAATAACCTTCAATTTTCTGTCTTCGCTAATTCTACTTTCTTGTCGTGTCCATAATGCGCTATCATTGACATAGAAATTCCTAAAATAACTGGACATAAAACATCTGCAGTCCAGGCAAGAAAATTCACTTGGTAACAAATAAGGATTATCCATAAGATAACTAAACTATTTTGACCACCTTATCTTTTTCTTCTTTTATAACCTCATTTATTTTACTGATTAAACGAACCTGTAATAAAGAAAATGCAACTAAACAAAAAATACCTGTATGATATATCTGCCAAACAAACATATTGTGAGCACCTGCTATCCCCTAAGTATCATCTGTAAAACCATCATCCACTACAAATACCTTGAATCTATCTTGAATCGCTGAACGCCTTGACATTCGTAGAGTAGGCGAGTGGGTTACCCCACCAACCCCTCATCGGTAAGGTCGAGAACTGGCGCGCACACTTTAGGCAGAGGGTTTCCACACGGCCTCTTTGGATTGCCCGTTGGGTTCACAGTCACCACCATGCCACGTTTCCAGCTCCCGCCCCTCGTCAAACGCAACATGCGGGTCTCCCGCATTGCGCTTTCTTGTTAACTTCACCTCAAGGTTTATGTGACCTATTGGACTGGCAGCACTTTCAAGCCCGATAATATCTAACCCTGTAGTCACTATATAGCTCCAGGGTTTCGTAGAACCAGGCTCTACTCCACCTTTTCCAGCCGAAGCCGTGGAGTTTCCTTGCACGCATCAAGTGTCTTCTGATCTTCTTTTCTATCCAGTTCTTGATATATCCAAAACATCTACTGGACTGTCCAATCCGAAAATAGTTCACCCAGCTCCTCAAGGTTGGATTGATCAAGTATATTACCCGATCTACCGGTTGCGAGTCATATCGACGAGACACGTCCTTCAGTTCACGTAGGAGAGCCGTTCGCTCCTTCATCCTCGGTGTCATGCGTACTCCCCACCTGCCTCGGCGGGTTTTGATCCGCCTGAAATCAAACCCAAGAAAGCTAAAGGTCTCATCTTGAGTGAGATCCACCATCCGGGTCTTTTTTCGGTTCACTTGAATACCAAGTTTTTCCAACTCTTCAAGAAGTCTTTGGTATACCGCCCTTACCAGCGAATCCCATTTTCGAAAGCCATCTACCAGGATTACCACGTCATCGGCAAAACGTGCATATTCAATATAGACGTATTTGCCCTGGCGGGTAGCCTCCTTTGTCCGCTCCAGCATCTTATCTACCTCATTGAGATAGATGTTTGCTAAGAGTGGAGAGATTACTCCACCTTGCGGTGTCCTACAGATTACATCCATCAAGGTATAGTTTTCACTAACCTTAGCTTTCAGGAATCTGCGGACAAGTTCCAATACCCTCCCGTCAGCCATTTCCTCAGCCACAAAGTCAACCAACCTCTCGTGGTCGAGAGTATCAAGGGAGTGGCGGATGTCTACCTCCACTACCCAGCGACTTCCCTTCCTCAATTCCTTCCAAATTCGTCTCATTGCTAAGTGTGGAGATTTCCCCGGTCGATACCCAAGACTTGACTCATGAAATTTCTTCTCAAATATGGGCTCTAATTTGTTTCGGTCCCTTACCGTTGGAATCCGTAAAAGGCCTTTTCCTGTCGTCAGGTTAAGGTATATATACTCGCCTGACGGGGAGAGGATAATACCTGTCACCTTTCAACTGCTCATAGAGTTGCTGAAAATAAGCTTCCTTTCGTCTCTCAAACTGCTCAATACTGACCTTATCAACACCCCCTGCTCCTTTGTTACCCTTCACCTTTTCCCACGCTGAGGCCAAGTTACTCCACCGATAAACCTTGTCGATAAGTGAGTGGGCCTTCAGCTTCTTGCCTTCTACCATTCCTACCTCTCCACTGCCAGACCTAACCTTAAGAAACGCTCATATCCTCATTGATAGGGCTTAGGTCATTCTCTCAGGAATCTTCCAGTTCCCTAGCAGTTACTCGTGAGCATTTCTAAGGTTACGTCTTCAGTTAAGTGTGAGTCCTTCACTCCCAGTGGGCTATGCTCCCCACCAGCCATAACGCTACTATTACTCACTCTGACTTCTTGCACAGCCTCGGTTCGGATTTCGGTTCCTTATACCTAAACTTACCCTCCGGTTCTTCCGGTCTCCTTGGCCTGTTAAGGCTGTAAGTCCATGAACTCCATCACAAGGACTGTGCAAGATCTCCCCAGGTTACCTTAGCTTCTTCCACTCCATTCCGCCCACAGACACCTTTTTGTCTACATTAGGGTAATGAGTATTTGTCTTCCTCGTCATAGTGCCGATGTGTCACCACAATGCCGTGTCTTGCAACAACGCTACTGTTAGTAATAGGTAACTAACAGGAGGGATTCTCTACCCTCTGGCTGATTAGTCCTCTGGGCGTTACCAAAGAGCAAAAACATCCAATGGTAAGAATCGATACAATTATGGACTGGGATAATCACATAAATTTTGCTCTTCACTATCCTCGACATTATTTTGGTAAAGCTGCCTCAATTTTTTTAGAAAATCTTTTATCTATAATCGCCAATCCGATCCCGATGGACAACCAAATACTCCAATCAAAACTAAATCCTAACAAATATCCCTGAGCTGCTGCAAATGTTACAATACTCACTTCAAGTGCTGTTTTAACAAAAGAAGGAGGAAGTCGTCGCCACAGTTTGACAGCCCTTGTAAAAAAAGAGATCACCACTCCTATATATAGGAATAACCCAAGGACACCCAATTTTAGAAGAATGTGTACGAAACCGTTGTGGGGCGAAACAGTTATTTCATGTCCCCTGAGAAACCATGAATAGTAACCGCCGTATCCTTTCCCCAAAATGGGATTATTACGTATTTGCTCAATCTGCGCTAACCACCCTGCTATTCGCCACGAAGCAGTCGGATCCTCTCTGGGATTAATAATCCCTACTGCACTTTGACTGAAACTTTGATATAACAATTCAAAATTGAGAGGTGAATACAATAAAACAGGCAAAATCAGCACCCCAAGAAAAAGGACAAGAAAAACACTACGAATAACTTTTCTTGGATGGAAAAATAGTAAGATGAGGAGACCAAAACCCCATGCGATCCACACGCTTCTGTGTTGACTAATAGCAATCAGAATACCTAAAAGAACTAATGTGAGCTTTACAATATTTTTCCTTCTTTTCAGTTGGCCATTCCACAAAAAGATAAGTAATCCAAAGAAAACAAATAAAATTACAAGAACGCCGTTGGCACCAATAACTCTGAATGCCATAGAATAAGGCTGATTAATATCAGCTAAGAAAGGTCTCGTGCCACTGAAAAGGCTATAATACCCAATCACACAGAGAAATACTCCTATCAACATAACAATATTCAGAATTTTCTTAATCTGGTTAATGTTTTTGAAAGACAGTATCATAAAAATTGGTAGCAATATATCGAGGAAATAGCGAGCGTCTCCAAAAGCCCTCTTTCCATAAACGGGAATCCCTCTTACAATGGACAAGAAAATGTATCCGGCCAGAAGAAACAAAAAAGGATTCGTGCTTATCTCTTTAAGACCTCTTTTAGTAATGGATGAAATCAAATAAATCAAAATCAATAACGTCAAAAGGATAAAAGAAAAGTCTGTAAAAGAGAAGTTAAGACCTTTGTAAGTAACAACAAGAGAAGCATTCAAGTTAACGGATCTTCCTTGTACCGAAATCGCGGTAAGATTCAATAATATAACTAAGCACAGTATTACTGGGGGTAACTGCAATCGGGGTCTACTTATACCATTATTCATTTTCCATTAGATCCTTAACAGCCCTCAACACTTCTTCAACCAGAATGTCTTGTATGCATTTAGCTTTATCACGGACGCAATACCAATTACAACCAAAACAATCCATTTTGTGATAGACTGTTCTATTCCTCTCTAAATTTCCGTAAGGAAAGAACCGATTAAAGTAGCCACCACCCATTAAACAAACATTCGGCGTTCCCATTGCTGCAGCAATATGAATAGAAGCTGATTCTACCCCAACAAATAGCAAAGCGTTTTCAATTATCTTTGCCAACAATCTAAGATCTGTTTCCCCTGCTAAATTCATAATCCTCTTATCCCAATCTAATCCGCCAATAATTTCTTTTATGATTTTTCTATCATTATCTTTACCACAGAATACTATTAAGGTACCATAAATCTCATGAAGCCTTTTTACCAAACTAACCCATTTTTTAGTTTCCCACAACCTTATTGAATATCTTGCACCAGGAGACAAAACAATATAATCTTCCTCCTTTAAATTATACTTATTTTTGACTTGTTGAAACCCAATCTCATCTTCTTTTTTGAACCAAATTTTAGTTGTAGCGGTATTTTGAATACTGCAACCCAATTTTCTAAAAAATAATGCATTTCTGTAGACTTCGGAAATATCGTTATCCAATTTAAACAATCTTGAGTAATACTTTTCATATCGCATTTTTTCTATGTCTGAAATATAGGCACCGTATTTTCTTTTGGCAAAACTTAAAATTGTAAGCTGATGGGCAAAGTCATCATTCGAATAGACTAAGTTATATGCCACCGCATAGCTACCTTTTGACAAACCATATAATACCTGCAAACGGTATAAAATATTATATTGATACTTTTCATAATTTACAGTAATAACATCATCAATACTTGAGCAAACTTCAGCGATGGGCTTTGTTTCTGATCTTATAACCACGACAATACTTCTTTTTTCAAAAATTCTTCTTATCTGTCTTAGAACAGCCGTCAACAGAATAAAATCACCTATGCCTCTGGTGTGCACCAATAATATTCTGTCAAACTTTTGAACACTGCCTAAAAATCTTAACATTAAAAAAAGCCAGTAGACTATTCTCAAAAAATAATGATTAATGCATTGCTTAATATCAGATATGTTAAATTTAGACATTACTTTCTTTATGCACTATATATTTTACAAGAAATAGAATCTATTTTAATAAATTTTTGAGAATTATCGATTATTCTCTATCACTGTTTATGAAAAAACCATCTACCTGTAATATTTCATTTGTCATTGGATGCTTCGAATCATCGAGTTGCCCAGCATAGACAAAACCTAACTCTGCCAATTGCATTAGAATATCGATAAATAAAGATCCCCCTTCATAAAGAGGTCTCAAAGAAAGTTCTATCATCAGAAAATCTGTCTGCAATAAAGTATCTTGTGCCCCTTTTAAGACATATTCTTCATATCCTTGAACATCTATCTTAATAAGAATCGGAGAAACTAATTTAAGATTTTCTGCAATATCATCTAGCTTTGTAATTTCAACCTTTATTTTTGAACAATTCTTTGTGTAAGGAAACGCCTGTTTGTGCCTATCCAACATGGGAAGAATAGAACTTGAATAGTGATAATCATTTTTAAACATTACAATCTCTCCATTTTTATCACCGAGTGCCGTTTGATAGGGTATAATGTTTTTCTTTTTTTTACTTAGCCTTTTCAACTCAGCGTAACAGCTAGGCAATGGTTCGAATGCATAAATCTGAGCATAAGGAAAAACAAAACTAAAACACCTAGAAAGCTGCCCCATATTTGCACCAATGTCAAAAATCGTACGTGGAATAATGCCACGGTTCTTAAGTTGATATATCATACGATAACTATTGAAATAGCATCCATTAAATCTTGCTTTGAAAGAATGGGGAATTTCACACATCTCAATTATTTCTATAAATTGTTTTCTAATTTTCATAGCATAAATCCTTTAATCTCATTTGTTCTTTCATAAAAAGTCTAATTCGGTTAGGATGAATTACTAAAATCTTTTTCATTCTGAATTAAACTCCTGATTTGACTCAATTTACTTACTAAATACTCTGACTCGCTCTTTTGTTTTTCTTCTATAATTCTTCTGTGTAATAATTTCACTACATTAGGGTGCTGTTCTGCCAAATTATGTTTTTCTTGAAGGTCATTTTGTAAGTCATACAATTCATATACATTTTTTCCCCTGTCCCAAATTAACTTCCATTTTCTGCCAATAGCCGCATATCGTTTATTCTTACCAGCTAAATTGCTTGGATTCAATCCAGATATGTTGTCGTTCTGGTCATAAGCAGCCTCAGAGAAGACCAACTTTCCATTAGATTCTGAAGTATTCCCGACAAGTAAGTTTGAAAAACTACGGCCTCTTATTTTTTTTGAAATCATTGGTTTGATACCCAATCCAATACAATCTGCTATGGTCGGAAGCAAATCCATTTGAGAAACAAGCTCTTTTACATATATCTGCCGTGATTGCTTTGGCAGATGAATTATTAAAGGAATATTAATCAATTCATCATATAGTATCGAACAATGTTCGAGTGTATTATGGTCATAAAAACTCTCTCCGTGGTCAGAAGTCAAAATTATGAGTATATCTTCGCCAAATTTACTTTTTAAGATGTGAAATATTCTTTTTAACTGCTGGTCAACAAAATTGATTTCCCCATCGTATAAATTAATCAGTTTTTTCAATTTCCTTTTACTCATTCTAAGCAATGTTGATCTTTTTCTTCTAGCTAGATGATTCATTGTATAACTCGAATAGTTGAATCCTAAGTTCTCTTGATTTTTTCTAGGCGGGCAGTAGGGGTCATGAACATCCATGCTATGGATCCATAAAAAAAACGGCTGAAGGTTATGGGCGTATATGATCTTTTCTATTTTTTCAAAAAATTCCTTTCTTAATTTGTTCTTAACAAGGATATACTTAGGAATTTTAGAATCCATTAGCGTATGAAATATCTCATAGATATAGCGTCTGGAATATATTATTTTTTCTACCAAGGGAATCTTTGAATAGAGATCTTTTATCTTCTTTTCAACGGATTCTGTTTTTTTATCTGAAAGAACTTCTTTGAAGTTATTAGCAGCGTGACACAAATCTTCGAATTCAAAAAAATCATCAAAACCCCGGTTGTATCCTTGATAAGATGAAACCCAGGGATTAGAGGCATTAAAAGCTATTGCGTGATATCCATTTTCTTTAAATATTGTGGCTAAAGTATATTCAGAGCCTTCGATCGAAAACTTTTTGTTAACCAAACAATAGTTTGAGGTAAACAAACCCGGAAAAGAATGAGGAGTATTAGGACCTATTGAATAAGCACGGTCAAAAACGAAACTTTTCCTTGCTAATGAATCTATGAAAGGAGAGGTCTTTTTGCCATAACCGTAGCAGCCAAGATGATCTTTTCTTAAACAATCGATTGTTATTAAAACAACATTTATCCTATGCATCATAACTAATCCATATATCCCAGGTCTTTTAATCTCCTTGCTAAGGCCTCATTTTCTCTAATATCTTTTTCAAAATCTTCTTTTGTCTCTGAAAATAATAGTTCCAAGATCTTATTTATATATTCCTCAACTGTCTTAAAACTAAAGGATTCCTCTATTTCTTTTTCAATCCGCTTATAATATCTTTCCTTAATTGACACACTGACATGATTCTCCATTTTGAAACCCCCTTTTTCCCATGATGTGGATCAAATGAAAAGATTTTCTTAAATTAGACCAATATTTCCTAATTGCAAATCCTACACCATTTCTAGCCGCTATAAAACCGCTATAAAAGTAAAATTTTCAAAACGAGGTTGATTCGCAACTAAACGCTTCCACACTTTTAGCAAATAAGAACAGGAAGGATGAACAATATCATCGAAAACAATAACTCCCCTTTTCTGTTTTATTTCATTTCTACTCTTAGCAGTATTTTTTTGAACATCTTTATTTCTTTTTCATCAAAAATTTTAAGAAGCACTATCAAAAGAAAATATATAAATGCACCTATCAATATGAAAAAGATTATATCGACAACGCTGGTAGGACTCATAAAATATATTGGAATCATCATCAGAATAGCAGCAAATGTACTTTTAACTATCACGCCAATGTACATGTCAAATTTAAAATATTTTAATGAGTAGTTATACGTGACTAATAACATAGCCAGATAAGCAACTAACGTACTTAATGCAGCAGCTAAAATACCTATGACT
>SDBS01005383.1_pt1 | contig 12479 bp, 9 predicted proteins | sample 2277091 | NCBI WGS metagenome assembly SDBS01 (sample SAMN10404972, study PRJNA504765) | marine sediment metagenome | isolation source: marine sediment core GS10_PC15, 163 cmbsf | place: Arctic Ocean: Southern Knipovich Ridge | collected 2010 | reverse complement strand
CAGAAGCTTTCTATACTGTTGGTGTGTATTTCTCCGTTGGCATATTCCATTTGATGATTTATCGTATAATGCTTTAATATTTTAAATACCTTGTTATATCCTTTATATTCATCTGTTATTAAAACAGCATCTTTATCATGTATATTATTACGTATTAGCTCATTTAAGCATTTGGCATTTAATTCATATTTGGCTACTTTACCAGCTTTGACCCTTCCGTTTCGCTCAACCATACCAACAACAGGTTGCTTTTTAGTTCCTCTACCTCTCTTATTCTGCGGGAAATCGTCATCACCTTTTTTAGCCTGCTTCCGTGGCTTGCCGCCTACATAGGTCTCGTCCATCTCTACTATGCCAGTTAATAGCCCAATATCTTCTTTCATGCCGTCCCTTATCCTCATAGCCATAGACCAAGCAGTATCTTTGTTAACCTCTATATCTCTAGCTAATTGACGTGCAGAGATGCCTTTTTTAGCATTTAAAATCAGGCTAATAGCAAGAAACCATTTTTGTAGTGGCACTCTAGTATCGTGAAATATCGTATTTACAGTTACGCTAAATGATTTTCTGCAAGCATTACAATGATGGCGTAATTCGCTTTTTATTGAATATGTGTGGTCGCTTCCGCAATAAGGGCAAATAACCTTATTAGACCAGCGCAAACCTTCTAGATAAGTGATGCAAGACTGTTGTGTTGGAAATTGTTTAAAAATCTGTATAATATTCATTGTCGTTTCCTCTGTTGTTATGTATCTTGACATAACAGCAAAAGAAATTTAATTTGTCAACCAATTGCTGGGACGTTCCGGAAAAAAAAGAGCAATTAATGAGCATAGAAATAAATGAGACAAAATAATTCACAAAAGTATTCCAAACGAACAATTCCACTTTGGATAAAAATAGTTTACACGGTATTTGTCGCTATTTTCGTGCTAGCATACTATCAGGCTTATGGCATTGGTAACTTTCTCTGGTTCTCCGATCTTGCCGTTATCATAACGTGTATTGTGATTTGGCTCGAAAGCAGTCTGTTAAGCAGTATGATGGCTTTGAGTGTAATGTTTGGTGAAGTAGTTTGGAATTTGGATTTTTTTACCAGACTTATAACCGGCTGGAATCCTTTAAACATTACCGCGTATATGTTCGATCCAACCAGTTCTTTATTTATTCGTGGTCTTTCACTATTTCACGTGTTTTTGCCAGTGCTTTTGTTGTGGCTATTATATCGTTTAGGCTACAATCGCAAAGCGTTACTATGGCAAACTCTATTTGCCTGGGTTGTGCTGTTAACTTGCTTCTTTTTTACCCCAACACATGCAAATATAAATTTGGTGTTTGGCTTAAGATTAATTCCGCAAACTCTGATTTATCCAAAACTATATTTAATACTAGGGATGTTGCTTCTTCCGACCTTGATATATCTACCAAGCCATCTTGTTTTCAAAAGGCTGTTTGGTAGAAATCAATAACTTAAATAATTAAATGCGGCACGTGACATTAGATTTTGCCAAATAGTAGCTATGGATTTCCTGATGAGGATTTATGCGAAATCCCCAAGCAAATCTTGTTGGATATAGGTTTCATAATACCTCGTATCTGTTTGCCAACGTTTATATAACATAATTTACTTAAATAAGTCGTTCAAAGCAACAACACCTGATATTAATTCCTCTGAGTACATTGTAGGCTTAATCCCATTAGCAGATATCATAGAAATAAAAATTTGTTTAGTAGTCTTTGTTTTTGTTTGAAAAACATTAGCCTTGGTTTGTAAATTATTTGCATATTGTTTGTCTTTAACAAACGGCTTATCTGTATATTTAATCTCGCAAAGCGTTATTGCATCATCATCTCGATCAAATAATAAATCTATTTGGGCTCCCTGCTCTTTTGAACCTTTTCTTGGAACATAGCTCCAAGTATTTGGTATCGCAGTTGGACTTAGTTTTAAAGCATCCCCAATTTGTGCTAAATGCTTATAACAAATTGCTTCAAAAGCATAACCAGACCAACTACGCCATGCAGGCTTGGCTTTTGTCTGTTCCCAATACCCTGAACGTAACCCTTTTTTTAATAATGTTTCTTTGATTGGCTCGATCCAGCTAAAGTAAAACAATGTATACTCATCAATCACTTTATAATAAATGCCTTTCTTTTTATGAAAATGAGGTTTAAAACTTATTATAAAATCAGATTTTTCAAGAGCTCTCAGTTTACTCAACCCACCACTACCTTTTGTGGTTTTTTCTAAATTATTAAACAATTCTTCCTGTCTAATACCATAGTGAGACGAAGCTATAGTCCTAACTATGTCAATATAAGCCTCACCTTCATCAAATAACGACGAAAATAACTTATCGAATTCATCAAGTAAAAAACTGTTTTTACTAAACGCAAGATCTTCGATAGATTGAGTTGCAGAGAGACCTTTTTTAATTTTAGATAAATAATAAGGAATTCCACCTGTAACCATATATATTTGGGCTATTTGTTTATTAATTAACTTGATTCCAGATTTATTCAAAAATCGTTTGGTATCTCTAAGATTAAAGGGCTCCAGGTGAATTGTCTGTGTAACACGATTATATAAGCCACCTTTATTATGAACAATCTTATCAATAATCCATGAAGCAGAAGAGCCACAAATGATTAATTTAATTCTGTCGTCTTTAGACCAATGTTGGTTCCAATAATAATCTATATTCTGTAATAATCTTGAATTTTTTGTTGCCATCCAAGGAAACTCATCCAAGAAAAGAACAATTTTTTTATTTTTTGGAACTGAGCGTATTGCATCGGTAAGAATTTTAAAAGCTTCATCCCAGTTTTTACCAGGCTTTGGAACAACTCCATGGAAAAAAGCCTCTCCCACCTGTTGCATGAAGTGATTAATCTGTTCTTTGAATGACCCATCTTTAGAACCTGTTGTATTAAAGAAAACAGCATTCTTTTTCCTCGAAAAAAATTGGCGAATTGTAAACGTCTTTCCTACTCTTCTTCGTCCAAATAGTGCTATAAATTCCGGTTTTTTGGAACTAAAGCAAGCTTTTAGCAACTGCGTTTCTTTTTCTCTACCTATTAATAGCATGTCTTTTTCCTAGATTATAGTTCTGTCTGAGACAATACCACAAACAGAACTATAAAACAATAATTTTTATTATAGTTCTCGCTGAAGACTTACTCATGATAGAACTATAACACAACAAACACCCATAATTAATTGTTATCCTTTTTCAAGGAAATTGTCAATTGCCGATAGTAGATGCTATCTGTAATTTAGGGCTTCAGTAAGTCAGCTAATGTTACTACCCCTTTGATTAGCTCTTCTGAATACATTGTTGGTTTAATGCCATTAGCTGATACCATTGAAATAAAGAGCTGCTTCTTTGTGCCGGTTACTTTTTTAAATACTGCTAATTTGTTTTGTAGATTTTTAGCGTACTGTTTGTCGATAACAAATGGTTTTTCAGTAAACTTGATCTCACAGATTATAATAGAGTTATCTTTGCAATCGAATAATAAATCTATTTGTGCCCCATCTTCTCTAGTATTATTTGTTGGGATATATTGCCAGTTACCTATCTCAGCGGTAACAGGAACATCCAGTGTTTCTCTTATTCTATCCAAATGCTTATAACATAATGCTTCGAATGAATAGCCTGCCCAACTTTTCCAACTCGACGTTTGCGAGATAGCTTCCCAATAGCCCTTTGATCGTGATAGCTTGCGAATAGTAGATAATTCAGGCTCTATCCAGCGCAGGTAAAATAGACTGTATTCATCTATCATCCGATAATAGGTTCCGCGCTTTTTAAATTTATAGGGTTTAAAGCTTACAATAAAGTCAGATGCTTCTAACGCCTTTATTCTTTTGTTGAATGTGCCACCATCAGAGGATAACTTAGCATTATCTAAAATAGCTGTTCTCTCTATCCCTCTTCTATTACGTGCTATTAACCTAATCAACTCCTCGTATGCTTCATGATCCGCAAATAGTGAGGAGTACAATTCTTTAAATTCATCAATTAAAGCACCTTTTTTGCAAAAACAGAGTTTGTTAATATTTTGTACCACTGACATGGACCTGTCTAACATATCCAGGTAGAAAGGAACTCCGCCAACCGCCATATAAAGCATTAGCAGTTGTTTGTCAGAACATTGGAATTTGATAAATTTTAAATATTGCTTTGTCTCATATAAGGTAAATGGTGCAAGAGGTATTCTGATTGTCACTCTATTATGTAATCCACCTTTACCATGAATGAGATTGTCAATCATCCAAGATGCAGCAGAACCACACACCACCACTTTGATGTTTGACATCCTAACCCAGTAGCGGTTCCAGTAATAACCCAGATTTTGCAGGAACTTGGATCTCTTTGTAGCTAGCCATGGCAGCTCATCAAAGAAGATTACTACTTTCTTCTTGCCCACTTGTTGTTTGATAGTATTTAACAGTAATTCAAAGCCTTCGCGCCAGCTTTCAGGTATTTTTAGCTTGATGTTGGCTGAATAAAAGGTATCTTCAATCACTTTGGTGAAGTTAGCTAACTGTTCAGCTAAAGCACCATGTTTCAGTCCCGTCACATGTACAAATACACATTTTTTCTTAGTGAAAAAGACCTCGATTAAAAAAGTTTTTCCGATTCTTCTTCTGCCATAAATAGCTATCAGTTCTGCTTTTGGGGACTTGTATGCCTTTTCTAGAACCCCCTGCTCTTCTTTTCTACCAATGATCATTTCCATAATTTTACCCATTTACCGCTGAATATCATTACATTATACCTAGCTATAAAATACAGTCAAATGAATTTTACCGCTGAATAAGCAATAAGTATAAGTGGCGGGACAAACTGTTTTGCAATTCCTTGCTTCTTTTTATCTAAGAGTTTTTGATAATAGTATTATGAATATACCTATGTTTTTATGTTCTGAGCCCTGTCCCTGTTAGTTTTTAGCGTTTTAGACCGTTCTACTCTTCAAAACCTCATCAAAAATTATATTTTTTGATATGGACACCCTCACCTAAAATCCGATGAATTTAATTATGTATTTTTTTATCATTTAATTTATACTTGGATGTATATTAATTTTTGTTGTGGAAATAAAAAGTTGCCCACAACCACCATCTCCGGTTCGGTGCAAATACTTAGCCTTTCTCCTCTGAAGCATAGGCAATTACAACATTCAAAACAGGCAAATATACCCTATAGCGTCCTCGATTCCTCACATCAAGAAGATTAAATTCATACAACTTTATCCGCTTTCTTGAAACATATTGCCTGGTTTTAGATAGTTTTTGTGCCAACTCTGTCGAACTTGCAGAACCCAATTTGGCAAGTTCTCTCAAAATTTCTTCCTCACCGCTGGTTAAACCATTTTTTGACAATCTTTCTCTAGCAAGCTTAACCACCATGGGCTTTGCCAGGTTTAGAGTAAGTTTATCTACAAGATCACCAATGCTTAACTCATTCAGCAAACGTTTGATTAAACCAAATACGTAACGTAATCGTCCCTTTGTTAGATCGAAAAGGTATAAAAAGACGTCCTCGTCTATTGGCAATTGTGCGCTTGGATTACTTCTATAAAACTCGATACGTTTGTTAATAAGACTTGTGTAATCTGATTTCTTTAGTGGCTGGATATCTACATCGTAACTAACTATATCATCCAAACGATCAACTTGTTGCGCAATAAATCTTCTTAACCCTTTATCTCCTACAAGGATCCAACTAACATTGTTAGTTTGTATATAGTCTCTTAGTTCATTGAATAGATATTTAAGATGTTTTTCTTCGTGAATTTCTCCAACATCCAAATTATTGAGCTGCAGGAGTAAACCGTATTTATATCCTGCTGATTGAATAAGTGCAGCCAAGTCTTCTAGGTGATGACCAAGAACTGCAGCTGGAACGATGATTGGTTGTGACACAATTCCTGCTTGTTTCCCATAGCTTGCACCAAAGCCCATTGCACTTATACCAAAAGAGCGATAAGTTTCAGCAATACGCATTGAAAGCGCTTTAGCATTTTGAAAACGTTCATCTTTAATAAATTCTTTGGCTTGTTGTGATAATTCAATTTCACGCACAATATTGGCAATAATAACGCCCAAAAGAGTTTCTATTGCCCACCCTGCTCCCACTCTTATTTCATTGCTCGGCGTGAAATAGTTCTTTCTTACTTGAGCTGAAAATCGCAAAAAGTTAGCAAACGATGTAGTACCAACACCTCTAGCACCTTCAACAACCAACAAAACATTTCTCTCAAGCAATACATTTTGGCAAACTTTAATCGGCTGTTTCTGACCGGTATAAAGGGCAATAGTCGATTGTACGATTGGATCCGTGTTAAACGGATTATCTTTAAATCCCAATGATTCCCATTTCATTTGTCACTCCGTTATTAGTTTTTTGTAAACCATTGTAAACTATTTTTGGTTGCGTAACAAGTTTTAGTTTACAGTGGTTGCAGATAAAAGGCATTTATAAGTTTATTACAGTAGAATATTTAGAGCTGATAATCCAATCAAAATATCTAAAGCTTAGTGATGCAAGTGTTATGAAAAAAGTTTTGATTGAGCATAAATTCCTCAGTGCTTTTATGTTCTATACCATATCTATGTTAGCTTTCAGCACTTAACCGCTCTACTCTTCAAAACTCTGTCAAAAATTATACTTTTTGAAAACAAAAATATAGTGCGATTTAGAAAAATTCGCTTCTAAGGAAATATGCTAAACCATAGATTTTCCTATAGAGCCTTATTTTTTAATTTCAACTGCAGTACCAACTAGGGCGACACCAGCAACCGTGGCACCAGCACCACAAACAAATTGAGTATTGCTAGAAGTTAAATTATTTTGATAATTTGATTTAATATTAATAACTGCATTGGCTCCTAGTTTCTGAGCTTTAGCTCGCAGGCTTTTTAGCGCGGAAAGAAAAACCCATTGGCACGCAGTGAGATCAGATTTCAAAAACGCATTGGTTTTATTGTTTGTGCTAATTTGGCCGATTTTTTTAATCACTTTGCCGTGACTTTCAGTGCCAAAATAAAATTTTATCGCTGTCCCCAAGTTTGCTTGTTGCGCTTGTGGAGAAGTAAGTGCGTCTTTAATAGAATAGCTCGCAATTGTGTTTCGCGCAAAACCTCCAGTTGCAAATAAAGCTGCGGCTAGAAATATTACTAATTTAATTGATGTTTTCATCTTTTGTTCCCCTATTTTGTTGTTTTATAATATAGTCAAATCAAGATTTTCTCTTGCAACCCAATAACGTGTGTCCTGCACCAATATGATCAATATCCTCATCGACATAAAGCCCAGCTTGATGAATAAGTTTAATCATATCTTTTGAATGATACATACGACTATTTCCATTAGCCATACACGTAAAATAAATAGATATACAATTAATGCTAAATGCAGCAGCTTCATAGGCCTGCCTATCCCAAAACAAATCCAAGACATATAACCTAGTATTCTGGTTCATAGCGTCTGCTGCTCGCTTCAAAATACTTAAAATTTCAGATTCTGAGAAACAATCTAAGAACTGACTCATCCAGATTACATCTACATCTTGTGGTAGTTTGGCATCAGGATCCAACATATTAATCGGACAACCGCTTAATCTATCTAAATCCTGAGCTTTTATGAGATTGTTGATGCCAGTAATTTGCTCCGGTAAATCTGCAATAATGACCTGCACATCAGGATTAAATTCAAAACATTGCAGCGCAAACTTCCCGGTATTGCCCCCAATATCAAGCAGCTTTTTAACTGGTTTAGCAAAAATAACTGGCAAGATTTCCGGAAAAGATTGGTCTGAATAATAATGGTCAAACTTAAACCAACTGGTTTTAGCGGGCTCAGGAAGCTCAGAAAGTGCTGGGTAAATTGTTTCCCAATCACCAAATACTTTCAAACCTTCAGGTTTACCAGTTTTTACCGCATCAAGAAGATAAAACAAGCCCTGATAACACACGTCCTGAATAAAATCGAAATTCACTTGGACCATGCTATCTGCTAACACAAAATGACCTGTCTTATCTAACACATACTTGTCATCTTTTAACCACACAAGTTTACAACTTAACCCAGCATCTAATAGAACTTTCACGCCATACAAACTGATATCTAATTTCTCGGCAATCTCTTCAGCAGAAATACCAACATCTGCATATTCACCAATTAGCTCCAAAATATTTAATTTTAGCAATGCGTAAGTTACTTGAAACGCTACCGGAGCAAAAGCCAGTTTCAGCGCCTCATATTTAGCCTGAGGCGCTGAAATTTGTTCTGGTGCAGAATACTGAATCAAAGACACTACTTCTTAGACTTCTTAATCTTCACCGCTTGGACACAGCTTTGGATTCGTCTATCTAGCAAAGTAACCCATTTGTTATAATTCCTATGAATCATACCGTTTTGTGCCTCGAGATTACGCGAAGACTTATAATTTATAGAGTAAGCCTTATTGGTATAATTAATAACCACAGCTGCATAATGTGAGCGCACATTAATCCAAGCATCCATAACTCCTGGTTTCGCTTGGTGCGTATGCCATTGTTTCTCTGCGGCCGCAGTCTCAATACACTGCTTCACCTGACTTGTGGTCAACCCTTGAGTGACTGCCTGATTTTGAATATTCATTATAGGATGTATTGTAGAGCAAGATACCAACAGCAACACACTTGATAATAAAACCAGACCATAAGATAATTTTTTAATCATATATAAACCCCTTTTCGATTGTTAATAACAAATAACCACCTATGATTATTTCAAAAAACAGTATAAATTTACCATAAAAACACTGTCAAGGAAATCTAACTCACCCGAATATTTCATGAATTTTGTCATCCTTGCGAAAGCGAGGATCCAGAAAAGCATCAAAAACACTGGATTCCCGCCTGCGCGGGAATGACATTGCAGAGTTTTAAGGCCTCTGCATAACTATTTTTCACCTGTGGGCGTAGCCCCTTATTTTTTGCCAGGAGTAAAAAACCTTAATCTATTAGCATTGCTGATAACAGTAACATCTGATAGCGCTGCGGCTGCAGCTGCAATAATTGGATTTAGCAACAACCCAATAACAGGATATAAAACCCCTGCGGCAATAGGAATACATAAAACATTATAAACAAAGGTACCAAAAAGATTTTGTTTGATATTGCGCATGGTAGCATTAGAAACCTCAATAGCATCAGCCACACTATGTAGCGAACTGCGAATTAAAGTTATATCAGCACTTTCAATAGCAACATCAGTCCCGGCACCAATAGCAAAGCCCACATGAGCCTGTGCCAAAGCTGGAGCATCATTAATGCCATCACCAACCATAGCCACTATTTTGCCATCTTGTTGCAAGCCAATCACCCTATCAACTTTGTCCTGAGGAAATACATGAGGAATAACATTGGTAATCCCAACCTGCTTCGCCACATGTTTAGCGGTAATGGCATTATCACCTGTCAGCATAATTATATCTAAACCTAATTTTTGCAGACGCGCAATTGCATCTTTGGCATCAGCACGAATTGGATCATCTATAACCAAAGATCCGGCTAACGTATTATCTATAGCCACATAAATAAAATCTGGAGCATTAGCTTTAATATTATGCTCCGCTAAGAAACCTTTGTTGCCGATGATAATGTTGTGCTTATCGATTTTGCCGATTACGCCTTTACCCTCACCCTCAATAGCCTTAAATCCGGTAACAGGCAATAGTTCCAATTTCTGTTCCCGAGCAGCAGTAATAATTGCAGTTGCTGTGGGATGCTCAGAATTATTTTCCACACTGGCAGCATATTGTAATAGAATTTTAGGATCAAGGTTGTTAAAAGCTTTAATGGTAGTAATTTTTGGCTTGCCCTCGGTAATGGTACCGGTTTTATCCAACACAACGGTTGTAAGCTTGCTGATTTGCTGCAAGGCATCGCCATTACGAATCAAAATCCCATGCTGAGCAGCTTTACCCATACCTACTATAACTGAAATTGGCACCGCCAAACCTAAAGCGCAGGGACAAGCAATAATCAATACCGAGATCGATGTCAGCAACATAAACGGCGCCTTGGGCTCCGGAGCAAATATAGCCCAAACAACAGCTGTGATCACAGCGATAATTACTACCACAGGTACGAATACTGATGCAACTGCATCAGCTATGCGAGCAATCGGTGGCTTGGTATTTTGGGCATTCTGAACCAATTTAATGATCTGCGCCAACACCGTATCTTTACCAACATGCACAGCTTTAAATAGAAAACTACCTGTAGTATTAATCGTGCTACCAATCACTTGATCGCCTGGCTTTTTAGATACTGGCATTGGTTCACCGGTCAACATAGATTCGTCAATGCTGGACTCACCCTCAATAATTATGCCATCAACAGCAATCTTTTCACCGGGACGTACTTTAATAATGTCATCGATTTGGACTTCTTTTATCGGTATTGCCACTTCTTTGTTATTACGAATCACATTGGCAGTTTTTACACGTAAACTAAATAATTTCTCAATTGCTGCTGATGTTTTACCCTGAGCTTGAGTTTCTAAAGCCCGACCAATATCAATAAAACACAGAATAAAAATTGCTGCTTCAAAATATACGTGTTGTTCCTGTGCAAATATAATACTAGGAAAGATCACAATTACCATGGAATACGCCCAAGCCATAAAAGTACTCAAAGCTATTAAAGTATCCATAGTGATATGGCGTCTAAGCATATTACGCCAGGCATTAAGATAAATATCACTACCGGCATACATAACACCAATGAAAGTAATGACTCCCAAAACCAACCAAGTCATTTGACCATTAAAAGTTGTCAATGGTTGGATATAGTTGCCCCAAGTGATAATCATCAAAGCAATACCCATCACACCAGCAACAAGACCTTTAAGCAACAGCTTATAGAAACCTGTCATTGCCATATTCTTTCGCTTCGCTGCAGATTCATCTAATAGTACTGCGCCATAACCAATTCTCTTGATAGCTTTGATAACTTGCTGTGGAGTTTTAGTAGTAGTAATGTTTAAAGCTCGCTGAGTAAAATCTATTTCCACTTTGTCGACATCAGGCAAATCTTTGAGGGTGTTTTCAACCTCCTGGACACAGCTAATACAAGAAACATTTTTTAACGCAAATTGATAGGTATTATTATTCATTTAATTATAGACTTCGTTTACTTGTTGAGTGACACGAATGAAAGTGGCACATTTGGACAGCTCTTTTAAGCGCGCTGCACCAACATATGTACAGGCAGAACGCAAACCACCTAATATATCTTTTATAGTTTCTTCGACTGGGCCTTTATATGGCACATTCACTGATTTGCCTTCACTAGCACGATAATCAGCAACCAAACCATGATGTTTATGCATTGCTTCGACAGAACTCATGCCATAAAAGTGCATAGATTTTTTGCCATCTTCATCTATCAGTTCACCAGAACACTCATCATGTCCAGACATCATACCGCCAAGCATGACAAAATCAGCACCACCTGCAAAAGCTTTAACCACATCGCCGGGAACTGTGCAACCACCGTCAGAACATATATGTCCTTTGAGTCCATGAGCTGCATCAGCACATTCGATCACAGCCGAAAGTTGTGGGTAACCAATCCCAGTTTTAACTCGCGTCGTGCATACTGAGCCAGGCCCAATTCCTACTTTGACAATATCCGCACCGGAAAGAATTAGTTGCTCAACCATTTCACCGGTAACAACATTTCCGGCCATTATGATTTTATCTGGAAAAGCATCGCGAGTTTTTTTCACGAAATCAACAAAATGTTCTGAATAACCATTGGCAATATCCAGGCAAATGAAAGGACAATTAACTTGCTGCATAGCTTCCTGTATTGTCTTAAAATCCTCTTTGCCACTACCGGAACTGACAAAAACGTAATTCAACAATTCACTATCAACATATTTTTGCCATTGCCCCATCTCGACAAACTTATCCATAGCAGTCAATAATTTATACTGCGACAACACCTCTGCCATGGCAAAAGTACCTGTATGATCCATATTAGCAGCTATAATCGGAATTCCTTGCCAAGCAATAGAACTATGAGCAAATGTATACTTGCGCTCCAAATCTACATCAGCTCGAGAGCGCAATGTACTTCTCTTGGGACGCAACAATACGTCTTTAAAATCCAGTTTAATATCTTCTTCGATCCGCATGATTTTTTCCCTCTAAACAAAATATTATTGTATCATTAATTGCGCTTCGTCATCCAAAAATTTATAATCCATACTTTGCTTTAGGCAATAGGAAACTGGTGAAAATCCAGTGCTGCCCACGCAACGGTAATGTGCAGGTTTAAATAATTTAAGCCCGTCAGATCAAGCCACCATTTGACAATCATATTGGGAAGGCTCTTGACGTCACAAGCCCGGAGACTAGCCTAAATAGAAAGTAATAATGATTGTGTCATAACTTTCTTTCGCAAAAGACTATTA
>SDBS01005382.1_pt1 | contig 12480 bp, 10 predicted proteins | sample 2277091 | NCBI WGS metagenome assembly SDBS01 (sample SAMN10404972, study PRJNA504765) | marine sediment metagenome | isolation source: marine sediment core GS10_PC15, 163 cmbsf | place: Arctic Ocean: Southern Knipovich Ridge | collected 2010 | reverse complement strand
ATGGAGCCGACGCTTAAGTTAGTGCCATTGGTCCATAGCCCTGCTTTTTATTGGTTTTGCTACCTTAAAATACGGGTTTTTGGGCTTTTTTCAAGCGCTCAGAAAAAAGTGTCGCGTACTATGCATAAAATAGGAGAATTTAGGGAGGGGTTGATGGCAAACCACTAATTTCGCAGAACCCTCAGTGAAGTGTCGTCTGTTGTAATATAGTTTCCCACGGTACCCAATAATTCATCATCGACAACCGAGGCGGCCGAACAAGCTATTACCTCAAACCCCCGGTTATGAGCATCTGTGGCCAATTTTAGTATTTCTGAACTATATGCACTTTCTGAGTAATGTAGATTGTCGTTAAGTAGGCCCATAATTAATAGCTTACCGGAGCTTTCAAATGGTTTTAGGAGTTCAGTAAGAGGTTTGGGATCCTTTATCGGAATCGCGTAGGAAGAGAAGTTGACTACTCTAGGTTCCTCATCTTCCACGACCGCTGTAATTTCAGCAGGGTGGTATAGTTTAACGCATGCGCCAGAGGCGATTTTGAAGAACGTTTCAGTTACGTCATTACCGTGCTCTGTCTTATTTTTCACATCTTCAGCGGTTTTTTTCAGAAATTGGGTAATAGCCTCTGCGTTTACTGTGCTGGATAACTTGCCTTCGAATGTTATTCCTGCAAGTTTATCTATTTCAAGATACACCGATGCCTTATGCAGCGCCAATGCAATATCATTGTAGAGGAACATGTTAACCATAGCGTCACCATTACTCTTCCGGCCGCCGTCGAACCCTTTTGCGTCATCCTTAATAAGCCCGACCGCCACCAACCTTGCAAAAAAGTCTTCAAAAAACTTGGAAAGCATCTTAGAGTGCGCGCTTAATGCTACAATTTGTGGTTCGCCAAGGAATTGGCTGATACTGTTTGCTTTTACTCCAATGGTAGTTACACAACCTGAAACTGGCAGTTCCCCAGTACCATCACCGCTACTCGCACCAATCTGGCGATTTGTTGTTGGGTTTGTACGACAAAAATTGGACCAGTCCCCTAAAAGTCTCGTACCATCAGTATCGTCCCCACTACGGGTTTGCTCCGCAAAGGATGGAGTCGTAATCTCCTCAAAGGTTGGAGGCGGCGGATTCATATTTGGTGATGTGTGAACTATTTTGCCAGAATATTGGTATTGGGGGTTGTAATGGCCTTCCATGATTGCCACCATAACCCCACCACCTTCTGTTCCATCGCGATCGGGCAACCCTATATGCCTGAAAAACTTCTTCTCGAACGTTTCACCAGGATCATTGGATGAGGCCTGTGCCCCGAGTGCGGTTAATATCGCTGCGCCAGCAACGAGTAAGATAAGACGATTTTTCATAAAATTCTCCATCAATTTATATCTACTTTACTGGTCAACCGGTGGTGAAATGCGCTTTAGCATATTCCAGCGCGCGATTGATATCGAGGTGATTCTTATACTTTTTAGCATCTTCTGGGCCAAGAACACGTTCACTTAGAATTGGGCTGGCCAGGACTCTTTTAAGAGTTTCTAGGTCCGCCTGGTTGCAGTCATCGGAGAGTTTCTTACGTTCTTGGTGATAGCGCTTGTGAAGCCGGTGCTTATCGGGTTCATCAAGTTTGTTTACCCCGGCTGCTGCTAAAAATGCTTTTATTTCTTCCAAGTCGGGGGCTTCCCCTACCAGAGGATCAGGTTTACGCCCGGAATTTACCAACGCTTCTTTTACTTGAGATGCATTTAGATTTGGATATTCGGACCACAAAATTGTGGCTGCGGCCGTGACGCATGGTGCTGCTAACGAACAACTAAACTGTGGCTCGTTCCCAAGTAGTTGCACGTTAACTCCAGGTGCGGTCATATAGTGGGGTTGGTACTGGTGGTTTCCCGTATAGATGTGGTTGCTTATAGTGCCCGATATTTGATCATTGCCAACCGAGCTGGCTGAGCACACAAGTACCTCAAATCCGCTATCGTGGGCCTGTGTGGCCATTTGTAGTATCCCTGCATCGCGCTCACTGGATAAGCAATGCTGGCCACAATCATCCAGAGCCATAATTACTAACTTACCGGTGTTTGCAAATGCTTTTAGTTCTGCAGCCAAATCTGCACAATTACTTATTGGAGTTGTTCTTTGGCAAGAAAAGTTGACCAATTTACATTTTGTATCCCTTGCGGCTGCTACAAAATCAGTAGAGTGGTATAGATGTACACGTGCAGCCGGGGCAATTTTGAAGAACGTTTCAACTACATTATTGCCGTACTTTGTGGAAGCCTGCCTGGCTTCAAGGGTGTCTTTCAGAAATTGGTTAACACCCTCTGTGTTCACCACGCTTGATAGCTCGCCCGAGAATTCTACGAGTCCATCATGGTTATCACTTAGATAGAACCACGCGTAATGCCTTTTTAAACAGGATCCATTGTGGTGCGATACGTCACAACCACCAAGACCGGCTGAGTCCAATGTTACGCCGAGGTTGGCATCTTCCACGATGTACTGGACTTCCCGTGCAAACTCCACAGAGTGACTTTTTAATGCTTGAATTAGCGGATTATCAAGCAACTGCCCAAGCGTTTTTGCCTTTATCCCCGGGACCTTATACTGTGCGACGATCTTCTCACCAACGTGGCTGTTTATTAATTGTGCTCTATAAAAGCCGAGCATCTCCTTCACTATAGCACTAGAGGGCGCTGCAACCTCTTCAAAGGTTGGAAGCGGCGGATTCATATTTGGTGATGTGTGAACTATTTTGCCAGAATATTGGTATTGGGGGTTGTAATGGCCTTCCATGATTGCCACCGTAACCCCACCACCTTCTGTTCCATCGCGATCGGGCAACCCTATATGCCTGAAAAACTTCTTCTCGAACGTTTCACCAGGATCATTGGATGAGGCCTGCGCCCCGAGTGCAGTTAATATCGCTGCGCCAGCAACTAGTAAGCTAAGACGATTTTTCATAAAATTCTCCATCAATTGACCAATAAATATTACGCCCGCAATGTCACACATTTACAGTCAAATTGTCAAGGATTTACGGCTATAACTTCAGGGCTAGGTTGCCAGTATTTTAGCCTTAGCTTTGCCGTCGTAGAAAATTACTTCGATGGGCATATCTTTTTTTGTGTTTGCTTTGCGGGTGATGGCGTTGTTGTTTTGGTCTTTGACGATGCTGAAGCCGCGTTTAAGGGTACTGCGGTAGGAATAGCTTTTCAGCAGCAATTGCCGCGTTTTCAAGGCTTGGGTGCGCTCGGCCAGGAGGCGTTCTACGGCGTTGGCGAGGCGCTCGTGCCAATCATCTAGACGTTGGCTGTATTCATCGGCCAAGCGTTCCAGTTTTGGCAGGCCTCGTGCACATGCGACCAGGTTCGTATCTTTATTGTCGATGAAGCGATTGATTGCGCTGACCAAACGGCGCTCGCGATCGCAAGTGTGGGCCAACAAATCGGCGCGCACCGGCACTGCCATTTCAGCGGCGGCGGTGGGGGTAGGGGCTCGTCTATCGGCGACGTAGTCTATCAATGTGGTATCAGTTTCGTGACCAACAGCGGAAATCAGCGGGATAGAGGTGTTGGCTGCGGCGCGTACGACGACTTCTTCGTTGAAGGCCCATAAATCTTCGAGGCTGCCGCCACCACGCGCCACGATTAGCAGGTCTGGTTTGAGGCTATCAAAGCCTTTGATGGCTGCGGCAATTTGCGCGGCGGCGCCTTCCCCTTGGACCAGGACGGGCCACAGTAGGATGTGTGTGGGGAAGCGGTCTTCTATGCGGTGGATAATATCGCGGATTACTGCGCCAGTGGGGGAGGTGATGACCCCGATGACCCTGGGTAAGAATGGCAATGGTTGTTTGCGTTCTTCAGCGAATAGTCCTTCGGCGGCCAGGGTCTTTTTGCGTTGTTCTAGTAGCTTTAACAATGCTCCCTCGCCAGCGACTTCGAAGGAGTCCACGACGATTTGATATTTAGATCTGGCAGGATAGGTGGTGATGCGGCCGGTGCATATGACCTCCATGCCGTCTGCGGGGTGGAATGTTTGTTGGGCATATTGGCCGCGCCAGCACACCCCGTCTATCAATGCATCGGTGTCTTTTAGGGCGAAGTACACGTGGCCCGAGGTGTGACGCTTTAATCCAGAGATCTCACCTTTGACTCGTACCCGTTGAAAGTTGGTTTCGACGGTTTTTTTCAAGGCGCGGGAGAGCTCGCCCACTGAAAATTCAGGGGATTGATTTAAAGGGTTGTCGAACGGTTCCATAAAACGTAACGTAGGGCTTGTTAACATGAACTGTAGATTATATGGTTGGCTATGAATTACGAAGCATTTTTTTCATCTGCCCTGGAGTTTTTAAAGGCTGAGGGCACGTACCGGGTATTTGCCGACGTGCGCCGTCACGCGGGTGATTTTCCCAAAGCGACAGTGACCGTAAACGGTGTTGCGAGGGAAGTCGTTGTGTGGTGTAGCAACGATTACCTAGGCATGGGACAGCATCCCAAAATAATTGCGGCGATGGAAGAAACCCTCAGGGACGTTGGCGCGGGCGCTGGGGGAACGCGCAATATTGCAGGGACCTCAGACTTACACTTTGCCCTTGAGCGAGAACTGGCAGATCTGCACGATAAAGAGGCTGCACTGATTTTCACTTCTGGCTATGTTGCTAATGAAACTACTCTGAGTACCTTGGCCAAGAATATGCCCAATTGTGTGGTGTTTTCGGATTCTCTAAATCATGCTTCGATGATTCAAGGTATCGTCAATAGCAGGGCTGAAAAACAAGTATTCAAGCATAACGATCCGGAGGATCTGGAGCGTTTACTGAGGTTGTATGATAAAGATCGCCCTAAGATTATAGCCTTTGAGTCAGTATATTCGATGGATGGTGACATTGCGCCGATTGCCGAATTTTGTGACTTGGCTGACAAGTATAATGCCATCACCTATTTGGATGAGGTGCATGGCGTAGGGCTATATGGTGAAAAAGGTGGTGGCATAGCGCAAAAAATGGGAGTCAGCGACCGGGTTACCATTATACAAGGGACTTTTGGTAAGGCAATTGGGTTGATGGGGGGATACATTGCTGCTTCGGCTCAATTGGTAGACTTTGTGCGCAGTTTTGCCCCTGGTTTTATCTTTACCACGGCTTTGCCTCCGTCAGTTGTTGCCGGTATCATCGCCAGCATTCGCCATCTAAAGACTAGTGCGGTGGAGCGGCGCCAGCATCAAGAAAACGTAGGCTACCTAAAACAACAACTGGATGCGAATGTCATTCCTTATACGCGCACTGATAGTCACCTAATCCCCATAATGATTGGAGATGCTGTGGCATGTAAGCATGCTAGCGAGATGTTGCTCAGTGAACATGGCGTTTATGTACAACCGATTAACTATCCGACAGTGCCTAGGGGAACCGAGCGTTTGCGGTTGGCGCCGACTCCGTTACACACTAAGGTAATGATGGATGATTTGGTAAGGGCATTATCGCAAGTGTGGGACAAATTATTTTTGCAACGTGCAGCGTGAATGAAGAATCAGTATGATAACCATCTTTATATAGTTGACGGATCTGGGTTTATTTTCCGGGCCTTTCATGCCTTGCCCCCGCTAACTCGTGCAGATGGCGTACCTGTAAATGCTGTTTATGGGTTCATCAATATGATGTTAAAGTTGTTGGATACCGCGGAAGCGGATCACATAGTGGTAGTATTTGACGCGGGCAGAAAGACCTTTCGCAACGAGATTTATCCCGAATACAAGGCCCATAGGCCGCCTCCACCCGAAGAATTGATTCCCCAGTTTGCCATCATTCGTGATGCATGCGTGGCACTGAATGTGGCGGCGGTGGACAAGGTAGGGTTCGAGGCCGATGATATTATTGCCACCTATGCCAAAAAAGCCGTAGGGCAGGGCATGGAAGTAACGGTAGTTTCCTCGGACAAAGATTTAATGCAGTTGGTATCCGATAATATTGTTATGTTTGATCCTTTGAAGAATAGGGAGATTGGGGCCGAGCAAGTACAAGAAAAATTTGGGGTTGGTCCCGATAAGGTCGTGGAGATACTAGCCCTCGCAGGTGACGCGGTAGATAACGTACCTGGGATTCCGGGCATTGGTCCCAAAACCGCAGCTGAGTTGATTAATCAATATGGTGATCTGGAAACGTTGTTGGCACACGCCAATGAGATCAAACAGCCCAAGCGCCGGGAGCGGTTAATAGAACATGCAGATGATGCTCGAATATCCAAAAAATTGGTGATTTTAAAGGACGATGTTCCGCTGGACAATACAATCGATGAATTTACTAGGCGCGCACCCGAGGAAGCTTCTCTTGTAGAATTTCTGAGGCTGAACAGTTTCAATACTTTGATTGCTCGTCTGGAAAAAAGAAAGGCGGCTGCGGTGCCTAAGGTCGAACCCAAATATTTCTTGGTACAAACCGTGGATGACTTGCAAAGGTGGGTTGCAAAGGCCCAGGAGAGCGGGTGGGTGGCAATTGCTACCCAAGTTGATGATTCTACTCCCACGCAAGCCAAAATAGTCGGGTTTTCAATGGCAACGAGTTCCGAAGAAGCTTGTTATATACCGTTGGGTCATAGCTCAGACAGTGATTTGTTTGATAATGATGGCGGTTTAAAGCAAATTCCCTTACCGAAAGCTATGGAGTTACTGAGTAGTTTGTGGGCCGATCCATCAGTTATGAAGGTTGGGCACAACATTAAATTCGATCAAGTTGTGTGGAAGCGTTATGGGGTTGAGATAACGCCCATCGATGACGTGATGGTGATTTCGTATGTATTAGACGGGGCCACGCATGCCCATGATTTGGCTACTTTAGCCAAGCTGCATTTTGACCAGACTATCGCAGAGTATAAAAGTATTGTGGGTACTGGCAAAGCTGCTAAAGCCTTTGCATCAGTAGATTTGGAGCAGGCCTGCCAATATGCCGCGGAGCACACTAACATTACTTTGCGTCTACACTACTTATTAAAACCAAAATTAGCCAAAGAATCGCTGCTAACGGTGTACGAAACTATGGAGAGGCCGCTGGTGCCAGTGCTCGCAGATATGGAGAATTTGGGTATTATAGTTGATGTGGCTGAGCTCAAGAAACTAAGCCATAATTTTGCAAAGCGATTAACCGAACTGGAGGCCAAAATATACGAGTTGGCTGGTTGTGAGTTTAATATTGGTTCACCCAAGCAGTTGAGCGAAATTTTGTTCGATAAAATGGGTATGCCTGGGGGCAAAAAGGGCAAAGAGGGAACTTATTCAACCGGCGCGGAGGTTTTGGAAAATCTGGTGGTTCAAGGACATAAACTGCCGGCAAAAATTATGGAGTGGCGCCAGCTTGCCAAGCTGAAAAGCACGTACACCGATAGCCTGGTAAAGCAGATCAACCCCAAAACCGGCAGGGTGCATACATCATATGGCATGACTGGTACTATGACAGGCAGGCTGTCCTCGAGCAACCCAAATTTGCAAAACATACCCGTGCGTACGGAGGAGGGCCGCAAAATACGTCATGCCTTTGTAGCAAAGCCCGGTTGCCAGTTGATTTCGTTGGATTATTCTCAGATTGAACTGCGTATTCTAGCGCATATGGCAGACATAGGTGGCTTGAAAGAGGCTTTTCACCATGGCGAGGATATTCATGCCCGCGCGGCCTCCGAAGTATTTCATGTGCCGATCGAAAAAGTGGGCAGTGACCTCAGGAGCAGAGCCAAGGTCATTAATTTTGGCATCATTTATGGAATAAGCGCATCGGGTTTGGCTACCAGCCTGCATATTCCTAAACAAGAGGCTGCAGGTCATATAAAAGCTTACCTGGAACGTTACCCAGGTATCCACGATTATATGGAGAAAATGAAGGCGGTAGCCCGGAAGCAAGGCCATGTAGAAACTATGTTTGGGCGCCGTTGTCCTATTGCAGGGATCTTTGACAAAATTCCATCCAGGCGCAACTTTGCCGAGCGCCAGGCCATTAACGCGCCCCTGCAGGGGACATCTGCGGACATTATCAAGCGCGCAATGGTCAAAATCCCTGAAGCTTTGAACGCGCGTAACCTAAAAGCGCGGATGCTATTGCAAGTGCATGATGAACTGATCTTTGAAGCGCCAGACAATGAGGTCGACGAGGTTATCAAAATTGCCAAAAAATTCATGGAAACCGCAGCTCACCTGAGCGTCCCACTATTAGTTGATGTGGGAGTGGGTAAAAACTGGGCAGAGGCTTAGTAGTTGCTTAATATTTCTTTGATACCATACAAATGACGATAGGTTGATTATGGAGATACCAATGAAAATAATCACAATAGCAGCTCTTTCAGCAGTTGCACTTGCAGTCTCAGCTCAAGCTGCGCCCCCAACCCAATACAAGCCCTTGGTGCACAAGGATTGCGTTAAGCATTATGGCAAAAAGGGAACGGAAGCAAAGGCCGCTGAGGCAAGGTGCGTAAAGGAATCAATAAATAAGTGTAGTCAGGAGTGTAGTGCCGAAGCCCGCAAAAAAAGCCTTAAGAAGAAGTTTATGTGCTCTCAACTATGTATAAAGTAAACCCCTGAGGGATAGAATCCTAACAGAGGATCGATTTGATCAGGAATGTAGTGATGAGAATAATTAAGATCGCAGTGCTTGTAGCGGTCGCATTTACGGTGCCCACTCAGGCTGAGGAGACGCTTTATACCAAGCTGAAACAGAAAGCGTGTGTCAAAGATTATAAAGCGCGTGGAAAGACGAATCCTGCCGCAAGCTGCGTTGTCGATTCGCAGCAGACCTGTTTGGTCAGATGTAGGCCTGAGGCCCGTAAAAAATGGCCCAAGCGGGCCAAGCAGTGCAAGGTTATATGCAAGTAATATGCCCTAATGGATAATTTCTTAGGGGGCTTTAAAAGCTGCTATAATTGAGTTATATTATGGTTTGTATTTAACCTGCTGGGGTATTTTGCTCCAGGGAAAGCTTTTAATCTTATGAAAAAACAACAAAATCAAATATTTGAGACAGTCAAAACCGTAGCCTTGGCGGTAGTACTGGTGGTTGGTGTGCACAGTATATTTTACAAGCCATTCAATATACCATCTCCATCCATGGTGTCCTCGCTGTTGGTAGGGGATTATTTATTCGTTGCCAAGTTTCCCTATGGGTATAGCAAGTACTCTTTTCCGTTTAGCTTTGACCTGTTTGAGGGGAGAATTTTCTCAGGCATGCCCAAGCGTGGTGACGTGGTGGTTTTTAGGCCTCCACAAGACCCTTATGTTGATTGGATCAAACGGGTTGTAGGCCTGCCCGGTGACCGTATCCAAGTCATAGATGGTATATTGAACATCAATGGTGAAAAGGTGACCATGGAGTTAGTCGGCAAATATCAGTGGCGTGATCAGCATGACCGGGAACATGAATCTGATTTGTATATCGAGACTTTGCCCAATGGCGTCAAACATCAAATTTTAAAACATGATCCTTTTGGTTCCGGTAGAAAGGATAATACTCCTGAATTTACCGTACCTGAAGGTCACTATTTCATGATGGGTGACAACCGTGATTTTTCCGACGATAGCCGATTTATTGGCTATATCCCTCATGAAAATTTAGTGGGTCGCGCGGATATACTTTTCTTTTCAACGGATATTCCGACTTATGAGGATAAATCGTGGTGGAAAGTATGGACCTGGCCTACGGCAACGCGCTTTGAACGGTTCTTCAATATTATCAAGTGATGGATAAGTCGCTGCACAACTCAACACATATCAGTGAGGTACTCGGGCATACCTTTGAATCTGATAGTTTGTTGCAGGAAGCGTTGACGCACCCGAGCATCACTGCAGTGAATGATATTAGAAATTATGAACGACTGGAGTTTCTGGGCGACCGCGTCTTGGGGCTGATAATAGCAGGGCTGTTATTTGAAAAATTTCCTGATGATAATGAAGGCATGCTGGCTTTGCGTTTTTCGAACTTGGTGCGCAAGGAAGCTTTGGTGCGGGTGGCAGAAAAAATTGGCCTAGAGCAATTCGTCATTATGACCAAGGCAATGCGTAAAGCTGGGGCTAAGCACCAGACTTCAATTATGGCTGATTGTTGTGAGGCGATTATTGCAGCTCTGTACTTAGATGGCGGTTTAGAGGCTGCGAGCAGATTTGTCAAAAAGCATTGGGAAGAGTTAATAGCAAGCTCCACAGATTCACGTAAGGATGCCAAGTCGAGTTTACAGGAGTGGGCACAAAAGCGCTCCAAACCAATCCCTACTTACACCATGACAAAAATGACGGGCCCTGATAACAATCCTCAGTTTACTATTGAAGTACTAGTTGAGGGTTTACCGATTGTTGCTGCGCGTGGTTCGTCGAAGCGCGATGCTGAACAAGCAGCAGCGGCCAAACTTATGAAAGAGATTGCTGAGCAATATGACGATTAAAGAAGATTTGCATTGTGGTTTTGTCTCCATTCTGGGTATTCCAAATGCTGGCAAATCCACGTTGGTAAACTCTTTGGTGGGCTACAAGGTATCAATCGTTACGCCCAAGGTACAAACCACCCGCGCTAGAGTACTGGGTATACTGATCTCCGATCATTCACAAATTATCCTGGTGGATACCCCAGGGATATTCAGTCCTAAACGGCGCTTGGAAAAGGCTATGGTCAAAGCAGCGTGGCGTTCGGTTAGTGATGCCGACATAATTGCTGTGATAGTTGACGCGCATCACCGGGACCTTAGCAAGAGTGAGGAGTTGATAGACCACCTCAATCAATCTGGTCATATCCCGATTTTGATTCTCAATAAAATAGATTTGTTGGACAAGGGGCAATTGTTGGCGATTGCGGATCAGCTAACCAAGGGGCGAGATATCAAAAAAACGTTTATGATTTCAGCCACCCGAGGGAATGGTATAGACGACATACGCAAATATCTGGCTGCCAGCGTGCCCCACGGTCCGTGGCATTATCCTGCTGACCAGATTACCGATTTACCCCAGCGTGTCATGGCGGCCGAAATTACCCGCGAAAAAATATTTTTGTTTTTGCACCAAGAACTTCCGTATTCAATTACGGTGGAAACCGATGCCTGGGAAGAATCAGATGATGGCAGTGTAAAGATCCATCAAACCATTTTCGTACAAAAGGATAGCCAAAAAATGATCGTCATCGGCAAAGGCGGCCACCAAATCAAAACCATAGGCGAAAAATCTCGCCAAGAATTAAGCTTTTTGCTCGATCGCAAGGTGCATTTGTTTCTACACGTTAAGGTCAAGGAACATTGGACCGAGAAAGCTTCTCACTACCATGCCATGGGCTTAGAATTCGAGTAGAAAAAAAATTACTAAATTATGCAATTTTTTTGTTGCATTATTCGTTTAAGGTGCCTATATGAGTAGGAGTAAGAAAATTTTAGTGGATCATATAGGTTTGATAAAAAAATGAGTAAGTCGTTTAAGATTTTGATTGGTTCGGTCTCAGCCGCTATAATGGCGTCGTCTTCATTGTTTGCGTTTAGTACGGAAGCAGAGCGGGATGTGCGCGTTACCAGGGCAGCTTTTCAGAAAGCATCTGAGTTTTCTCGCTCCAAAGTGGATGAGGCAGCAAATTTTGCCTTGTGCGCATACGGCAAGCATCGCTCCAGTTTTGAGTCCAAGTTGCGGGATCAGGGTTACGAGATCGATACATTCTCGGGCACGACCGGCGTCGGAGTTGCTGATGAGGCCGGTATCATTGGTTACAGAGGTAACAAAGTCCTTGTTGCGTTTAGCGGTACTGAAGATTTGAACCATTGGGTCGCTAACTTATGGATATCAAAGAGAAGTGCTCAGGCTATCGGGTGTGCCGGGAGCGTGCATGGCGGGTTTGCGACTGACTATGCGTCAGTTCAAGCGGAACTCAAAGCTAAGATTATAGCGTATGCTGTGGCAAATGGCTTTTCGTTATCTGAGCTAGAGATCATATTCACTGGGCACAGCAAAGGTGCTGCAGCGGCTACTTTGGCGGCAGCTGACTTTGTTCAGGATGGGTCCTTGTTTGGCAAAAGTGTTTCTCAGAAGACAGCTGATGAAGGGTTTACGGGGATCGAAGTTTATGGCCGTGGCAACGAGGCGAATAACGTCAAGGTCATTAGTTTTGCCTCACCAAGGGTAGGGGATGACGACTTTGCTGCTCAGATGGACCGTGACCTAGGGGTTAAGAACCACTTTAGGTTGGCAGTTTATGGCGACGTAGTGCCCGCAGTTCCATTTGGAAGCCTCCTGGGCTTCAAGCACACCGGAACTTATGTTCCTATGTCCCTAGCCTCACAACTAGCCTACGATGAAGGTGATTATGTGGGAACTGTGGCGAATGTTGTTTGCAAGGCTCAAGCAGGGACCATAGATATGCAGGACATACAGAAAGTTGTAACTCCATTGGTTTCTTTCGTACGGGCAGCACTCAGTTTGGACGGGCAGCAGGTGTTGAAAACACTGGTGGCAGTGGCTGAGAGGGTGCATAGTGCCCAA
>SDBS01005381.1_pt1 | contig 12485 bp, 10 predicted proteins | sample 2277091 | NCBI WGS metagenome assembly SDBS01 (sample SAMN10404972, study PRJNA504765) | marine sediment metagenome | isolation source: marine sediment core GS10_PC15, 163 cmbsf | place: Arctic Ocean: Southern Knipovich Ridge | collected 2010 | reverse complement strand
AAAATAGTAGATTTATTGCAGGAAAAAGGATAACTGTAATTTCAACCCCGTTTAGGCGGGGTTGAAATTACAGTTTTTATCAAAATTCATATTCCAATCCAAAAATCGGTAAAAGACCCCACTGATAGATGACATCCTGCTTATTTTCCCGATCATTCCAATAATAGGATGCCACATTCTTTTGGTTGTACACGTTCCAGACACTTAGATACACAACCAGATTCGAGTAGGTGAAATGAAATCGCTTATCAAACCGGACATTCAGTGAGTGATAATCAGGATATCTTTCATTATTAATTTGAGTATCATCGAGAATCCCACGATTTATCTCCTGTGATGCCTTCTGATCATAAGGTGTATATGGAGGACCACCGGCATAAATCAGGCGTATGCTGAATTCCCATTCATTATTTGGTTTATAACCACCTTCAACGCTTAATACCACTCTATTGTCGTACACCCGGTTTTTCCATAACCCATTACTATCTGAGTAGCGGGATTGAAAATATGAAGCACTAAGAAGACCATAAAAATCTTTGGCAAGTTTTTTCTGTATGGTTAGTTCAACGCCCTGGGTAAAAGCCTTTCCATTATCATTCAGATTTTCATGATATGTAAAAAAACCATGATTATAATACAATTCATCGATGATAAAAAATCCTGGTTGTGCTGAATCTAAAGGAAAATTTTTATAATCCTTTTTGTATACCTCAACTGTCAATCTGGTATTCTCAGATATCAAATGATTAACACCCAGGATATAGTGTGTTGCCTGCATTGTTTTTAACTGACGGTTATTCTGCCGTTGTGCCAGCAAATGGAGAGGCAGGTTTTGATAAAACAGACCGGCAGACCCACTGATCGTTGTCCGGTCATTTAGTTTATATGCCGCAGAAAATCTGGGCGACACCGTTGATTTATTATTGTAAGAAAAATGATCCCCCCGGATCCCCAGGTTCAACGTGAGTTTTTCTATAGGATTTATATTATAGTTTAAAAATAATCCATATTTTTCAGTTGAGATTTGATCAATAAGTTTCAATGCAGGAACAATATTTCCGGCAGGATCCAGAGTTTCAGCATAAAAATTGTCATAATCAGACGCAATCTGTTTTATTTCAAATCCGACTTGTACCGAGTGGAAATCATTTAGATGAAGATGATTTGTATTTCGCAAGGTAATAATCTGCTCAAGAGAATTATTTTTAAGGAGGGGAATTTGTGTCGAGGTTTCAGAAAAATTCTCTTTATAACTTGCCGAGGTAAAAGAAAGAGAGGTATTGGAATATCCCAGTTTTGACCAGAGAGCGCGCCAATTAAAACCGGCAGCAAATTCGTAAATATCCTGATCTCCATAAGTTATCATTGCGTTTTCATCAGCGATTTGTTTTGTAGAACTCGAATGACTATCAGCAAGAATTCCCAAAACTGTTATTCGGTGCTGGTCACTAAGATCATATACAATTTTTCCTTGAATATCTCCATAACTTGGAGCAACACTGGTACCGACATCGAACACTTTAATCACCCACTCAAGATAACTTCTGCGGGCAGAAAAAAGCCATGATCCTTTCTGATCAAAAGCCGGCCCTTCAAAAACACCACCAAATCCAGCCCAATTAAGATCAAGCTGTCCATTAAATCTTTCTCTGTTCCCTTCTCTAAAACGAATGTTCATGATTGAGGAAAGTTTATCACCATACATGGGCGAAAATCCTCCGGCAGAAAAATCCACATCCTTAATAAATTCTACATTTAAAATTCCGATCGGACCACCAGAGGACCCCTGAGTGGGAAAATGATTTATATTGGGAATCTCAATATTATCGATATAAAAAGAATTCTCAACTGGACTTCCACCCCGCACCACGAGACTATTGCTCTGGTCATTGACTTTGGCAATACTGGGCAGACTCATTATAATCCGGCTAACATCTCCCGCAGAACCTGGTGCTCTTCGTATTTCTTCCCGTGAAAAATTTGTTACACTTACCGGTTGTTCCTCATCTTTTACAAAATAACCGGCATTTACTTCTATCGCTTCTGTTTGTAGTGTCGATTGGCTCAATTCTGATTCAATAAAAGTTACCCGGTTAGATTTTATGATAATATCTGTCTTGGTTATCGATTTATAACCGATATAGCTAAACTGAACTAAAAAAGCGCCGACCGGAATATTCTGGATAGTAAAATTACCTTTAAGATCAGTAGCAGCTCCCAACCGGGTATCTGTTATCATCACATTGGCACCAGCCAATGGCTCTTTTGTTTGACGGTCGATCAAAGTTCCTTTAAGAGTACAGATAAGAGTACCGACCGGATAGTTATCTTGAGCAAAGGCATAGGTGAACATTCCCGGAAGAATAACGATTAAACATATGATACTTCTCATTCTCAACATTTTGATGATTCCTTTTTTTATCTAGTTTTTCAGACTGTAAATTTTTTGTGATAAAGTTAGGATCAAAAAGGGAGATCTACGCTTCTTCCCATTGGATTGGACGTCAAAAACGTGTGGTATATATCCAATCCCGCTGGATTGGACTTCCCCAGCCCTAAAATGAGATTTTCGATAAAAATTTTTGCGTCGTTGCGCTTCTCGATCGGGTAGGATATGAATAAATTCGGTTAAGCGAATTTGTTTTTTGGATTTATTTACCTTATTATTTACAAAACGAATAAACAAATTAAAGAGCATCGGTAATTATTTTGACTAACTTTATAAACAGAACCCCAAAAACCGGGCTTTCAATTATACAATAAAGGAGACATTTTATGCTGAAGATTAGTGATATAGCAAAGACAAAAATAAAGGAAGCGATGGGAAATTATAAGAAACCGGTTATTGGTATCAGGGCCATCGCTCAGGCCCGTTCTCCCTTTCAGGTTTCGTATAATCTGGCATTCGTCGATGAGAAAAATATCAATAAAAATGACAAAGTAGTGAAAATCGACGAAGTTAATCTATACATCGAAAAAGAACAGGTTGAGTATTTTGAGGGTGTTACCCTGGATTATGAAGATGGTTTGACTGGAAGTGGTTTTAAATTCATTGATCTGCCCCGCGTGCCAAAAAAATATAAAGGAACCCTTGCTGAGAAAGTTATAAAAGTTATTGACGAGGAAATTAATCCTGGTATTGCAAGCCATGGCGGTTTTGTGTCCCTGATCGATGTAAAGGGGAATGATGTGATCATCCAGATGGGTGGTGGTTGCCAGGGTTGCGGCATGGCAAATGTCACTTTAAAAGAGGGTATCGAAGTTGCTTTGAAAAAGGCTATTCCGGAAATCGGTGGTATATATGATGTAACGGAGCATGCAAAAGGAGAAAATCCGTATTACAAAAATGCTTAGCCTCGATGCTCGGTACTCGGTACTCGGTACTCGGTACTCGGTACTTAAAAAATTTTGAGGTTGATCAAAGTATTATTCAAATAAATTTTTTTATTCCAACTCGATAAGCGAGCAACGAGAGCCGCGAAAGTTAATATAAACAATGCAAAAATTAGAATACAAAGTGGCTCAGTGGTGGGAACCGACAGAAAAAAACAAGATTCTTTGCACACTATGCCCCCGTTATTGTAAAATCGGGCCGGGTCAGAGTGGATTTTGTTATATCAGACAAAACCAGAACGGTAAATTAATCACCACCGGTTACGGACATCCCACAGGTTTTGCAGTTGATCCGATCGAAAAAAAACCTCTGAGTCACTTCCTCCCGGGTAGTACCGTCCTGAGTTTTGGTACAGCCGGCTGTAATCTTGGATGCCGTTTCTGCCAAAACTGGACCATCAGTAAAGCAAAATTAGATGATTTACAGGCCCTTTCTGTTTCACCTGAACAGGTTGTACAGCTGGCTCAAAAACAGCACACACCATCGATTGCCTACACATATAATGATCCCACTATATTTGGTGAATATGTCATTGACATCTCAAAACTGGCCCGCGAAGAAGGTGTCCGTTCGGTGATGGTTACTGCCGGGTATATCGACAAAAATGCCCGTAAGGATGTCTATAAATATATTGATGCGGCAAATGTTGACTTAAAGGCTTTTACTGACAGATTTTATCATAAACTCACCTTTTCTCATCTCGCTGATGTTCTTGACACTCTGATCTGGTTAAAAAATGAAACGGATGTCTGGATAGAAATTACCACACTCCTCATCCCTAACGAGAACGATTCCGAAGAAGAGATCCGACAAATGTGTGAATGGATTCTTAATAACCTGGGAGAAGATGTACCGGTTCATTTTACTGCATTTCATCCGGATTTTAAAATGTTGAATAAAATCCCCACACCCGAGTCGACATTGAGAATGGCCAGGAATATTGCTATTAAGGAAGGTATTAAATATTGTTATCTTGGAAATATTTATGACCAGGAGAGTCAAACCACGCAATGCCCAAAATGCCAAACCTCCCTCATTGTCAGGGACTGGCACAGCATTTTAAGTAATAAAATGGATGGCAACAGGTGTTACAAGTGTGGTACTCAAATTGCAGGTGTATTTGACCAGATTAATTAACCTGGATAATTTATCTCTCGCGAAGATTCAAAGATTATTTCCACGAATTACACTAATTAGATCGAATTACACGAATTATAAAAAGAAATTATAAAAGAATTTGTGAAATTCGTGTTTTAATTCGTGAAAATTCGTGGACTCATTCATTTAGCGACTTGGCAAATTAAAACCCTATGTAATTTGCTCAATCTACATAATCCTGAACGCTTCACTATTCAGATTTCAACTAAACCATAGCCTTCCAGAATTCACGACGCATCCTGGCAATAGCGGAGATAGAAATTTCTTTCGGGCATACTGCTTCGCATTCACCATGGTTTGAACACGCGCCAAACATTTCTTCATCCATTTGTGCAACCATTCGTTCCGCACGTCGTTTGGCTTCCGGATGTCCCTGAGGCAACAAGGCCAGGTGCGATATTTTTGCGCCGACAAACAGGGCAGCGGAAGCATTTGGGCATGCAGCAACACAGGCACCGCAACCGATACATACGGCCATATCCATTGCTTCATCGGCGGCTTCTTTTTGTACCAGAATGCTGCGGGCTTCCGGCGCGACACCTGTACGGATAGTGATAAATCCGCCTTTGGCCATGATTCTGTCCATCGCACTCCTGTCAACGGATAGGTCCTTTAGTACAGGAAATGCCCTTGCTCTCCAGGGCTCAACGACTATAGTATCCCCGTCTTTGAACTCTCGCATCCGTAACTCACAGGTTGTTGTTCCGCTTTTCGGTCCATGGGCAGTTCCGTTAATCACCAGACCGCACATACCGCAGATCCCTTCGCGACAATCATTATCAAATTCAATCGGAATCTCATTTTTCATAATAAGGTCATCATTCAGAATATCCAGCATTTCCAGAAAAGACATATCCGGATTTACATCATTTACCGTATAAGACTCTAATTTGCCCTTAGACTCTGAATTTTCCTGTCTCCATACCTTTAAATGTATTGTCAAATTTTTCTTTTCCATCGGCATCTCCTTACTTATAACTGCGCTGGGTTGGTGTAACGTTCTCAAAGACAAGGGGCTCTTTATGGAGTGTCCATTCCTTACCTAAGCCCTGAAACTCCCAGGCGGCGACATATGAAAAGATTTCATCATCACGCAGTGCTTCCCCATCCTCGGTTTGGCTTTCTTCTCTGAAATGACCACCGCATGATTCCTTACGATGCAAGGCATCAACCGCCATTAGTTCAGCCAGTTCCATATAATCCACAACCCGACCGGCAAACTCCAGATTTTTGTTCATTGATTCCGCAGTTCCGGCCACTTTTACATTCTGCCAGAATTCATCCCGCAATTTAGGAATCTCAACCAGCGCTTTTTTTAATCCTTCTTCATCCCTCCCCATGCCAACATGATTCCACAATATATTTCCTATATCCCGATGGAATTCTTTTACTGTCTTATTTCCGTTGATGGACAATAACTTCTGATCCTTTTCTTTAGCGGCTGCTACCGCTTCTTTAAAAGCATCATTATCGGTGGAGGTCTGTTTCAGCTCAGTCCCGGCAAGATAATCGCCAATTGTATAGGGAATAACAAAATAGCCATCTGAAAGTCCCTGCATTAAGGCACTTGCTCCAAGCCGGTTTGCTCCATGGTCAGAGAAATTGGCTTCACCAAGCACATGCAATCCCGGGATTGTACTCATCAGATTATAATCAACCCAGAGTCCACCCATTGTGTAGTGGACGGCAGGATAGATACGCATGGGTACCTGATATGCATCCTCAGCGGTAATCAGATTATACATTTCAAAAAGATTGCCATATCTTTCTTCGATCGTGTCTTGTCCCAGACGATTGATGGCATCGGCAAAATCGAGATAGACGGCCAGACCCGTATCTCCGACACCCCGGCCTTCATCACAAACAGCCTTGGCATTACGGGAGGCAACATCCCGTGGTACCATATTTCCAAAAGTAGGATACCGCCTTTCCAGGAAATAATCTCGTTCATCATCGGGGATTTCACCAGGTGGACGTTTGTCGCCCACTTTTTTGGGCACCCAGACCCGACCGTCATTTCGTAAACTCTCACTCATCAGGGTCAGTTTTGACTGGTAATCTCCGGATCGCGGAATACAGGTGGGGTGTATCTGGACATAACATGGATTCCCGAAATAAGCACCCTTTTTGTGGGCACGCCATATGGCACTGGCATTTGAATTAACTGCCAGTGTGCTCAGAAAATAAGCTGTTCCGTATCCTCCCGTTGCCAGAATAACCGCATCGGCCAGATGAGATTCATACTCCCCGGTAACCATATTACGGGTTATTATTCCACGTGCCTTACCATCGATCAACACCAATTCAACCATTTCTTGACGGGGATAAATTTGAACGGTTCCCGCACTGACCTGGGCCATTAATGCGCTATAAGCACCTAGAAGTAATTGTTGACCGGTTTGTCCCCGCGCATAAAAGGTTCTGGAGACCAGAGCACCGCCAAATGTACGATTGGCAAAAAGCCCGCCATATTCCCGGGCAAACGGAACACCCTGGGCCACACATTGGTCGATAATATTATTACTGACCTGAGCCAGACGATAAACGTTCGCCTCTCTGGACCGGTAATCTCCTCCCTTGATAGTGTCATAGAACAGGCGCCAGATACTGTCACCGTCGTTTTGATAATTTTTTGCCGCGTTTATTCCACCTTGTGCACCAATACTATGGGCCCGGCGTGGGGAATCTGAAATACAAAAGTTTTTGACATTATAACCCAGTTCGCCAAGAGAGGCTGCAGCGGAAGCACCACCCAGTCCGGTCCCAACAACGATTAGATTATATTTTCTTTTATTGGCTGGATTAACCACCTTCATTTCAAAGCGGTGATTATCCCATTTTTCAGTCAACGGTCCTGCCGGAATTTTTGGATCTAATTTCATAACGAACCTCCTGTGATAATAAAAATCCAAACAGGCAGCACGATGAATCCCGCCGCCATCAGAACAGCAAATACACTCGCAAGACCAAATACAAATGGGGTAAAACGCTTTCCACTAAGTCCGAGCGATTGAAATGCGCTCCAAAATCCATGACTCAGATGAAATCCAAGCACGGCCATTACAGCGATATATAAAATTACATTTACAATATTACCAAAGAAATTATAAACAACAATATATAAATCACGAATGACTTTCCCATCTGCTGTGGTATACATTATCATTTCGCCAAATTTGAAATGAAGCAGGTGCCAAACGAGGAATGCGATGATTACAATTCCCAAATAAATCATTGTTTTTGATGCAAATGATTTCTTGCTGGTATGTTTAGCGTCCCTTACAACGGCATACTTCTGAGGTCTGGCTCTCCAGTTACCCAGGGTAACAATTATCGCATAGATAATATGAATAAGAAAAACAGCAGCAAGTAAAAACTCTGCGATGTAAATAACATTGCCCAGTTCAGTGGTCAAAAAGTTGGCGTATTTATTAAATGGATCCTTATCCGGTAAGAGGAGGGTGAGATTTCCAATGAGATGAACAACAATGAATCCGCAGAGCAAGAGACCCGAAAATCCCATAAAGATTTTCTTGCCGAGAGAGGAGTAGATTGACATAGAAAATCGCATAGTAGATGCTCCGATAGTTAAGTAGAATGTTATGATATTAGATTAATTATTAATTGATAACTTCCTGTTGGAACTGTTTATTAAAGGACCTCCTATCCTCGTTTATGGATGGAAAATATTACTGAGAGCTTTATTTTATGATTCAATGGGGAAAGTACCAATTTTTTGTGAAAGTTGTTTCAAACCTTTAAAAAACTTAAAGGCGAACGCTAAAAAAAGCAAACTGATTTTTGTGGATGAGCAAAGAGATTTAAGGTAAACACGCAAAGCGTGTTTACCTTAAATCTCTTTGCTATTTTAGTTTCTCACGAAGGAGAGATTTTACCGCATCCCAGGAACGTTTATCGGCATTATAATTATAGGCTTTTCCGGATGAGGTATCAAACCCAAGGCTGTAACGTGTAAAACCATGATATGCCCCACCATATAAAATCATCTGCCAGTCAGCATTCGCATTCTGCATTTCTGTACGGAAAGCCTCAATTTCACCTTGAGTAATAACAGGGTCCTCAGATCCAAGTAAAATCATCACCGCTCCTTTGATATTATTGGCATCCTCCGGTATGGGAGTACTCAGAGCACCAAAAAAATTGATAGCAGTAGTGATATTTGCTCCACTACGTGCTAATTCCAGAACGGTTGTTCCACCAAATCCATAACCAACTGCTGCCAGGCGATTTTGATCCACTTTGTTTTGTTGTAACAGGATCTCCAATCCTTTACGTGCTCTCTCCCGCATCAATTGCCGGTCTTCTCCTAAAAATTTGGCGGTCAATTCCTGCTCTTGATTTTCATCTTTAAGTATTATTCCCTTTCCATACATATCCAGAGCAAAAACGACATACCCGATTTTGGCCAGTTCATCAGCCCTTTCCTGAATAAATTCGTCACGGCCATTGGCATTATGGACGAGTAAGACACCCCCACGAACTGATTTGAGTATTTTATCATAGGCCAGATATCCTTCCAGTTCCACATCACCATCTTTATATGTAATCAGTTCGTTTTTCACCTGTGCACTGCTTAGTGAGAATAATAAAATGATGAGGAAAATAGAAATATACTTCTTCATGACAAGCCCCTTATTTTTTACATCTCTTTTATTATTAAATAATTAGACTTCTGTAAAATAGAGTTTTTCGTCATCCTGAATTTATTTCAGGATCTATAACTTCAACATAAACAAGATTCCGAAACAAGTTCGGAATGACGCACAAACAGAATTCTATCGATTCTGCAGAATTCTAATTAAATAATGTTTAATCTCGATAATTTCGTGAGTCATAAATCATACAAAGGAAAAAGGAAAAAGGCAAAAGGAATTTGGAAAATTAGACATCCCCCTTAATCACCCTGGACAGGCTCTTTGATAAGGGGAACAGATTGTGCTCATCCAGTATCCAGCATCCAGAATCTAATTCCTAATCCCTAAATTTATGTCTACACCATATATATTACATCGTCAGAATTTTAAAAATCTTGGAAAAAATTTGGATTAATTTTAACCGGAATGTAAATTTTTTCTTTAATTTAAAATACATTGAGGATATTATGTCATTATTTCTAAAAAAACTCGTAATAATTATTTCTGTTATAATTTTTATTCTCTTTATTTCTCTCCTTGTTGCCGTCTGGACCATGGGAATGTTTTCTCCTGTTTCCATAACGAAAGATAGACGTGGTCCATATTATGTTGTGATACTTTCACATACGGGATCTTACCAGGGAATCAGCCAGAAGATTGATGAAGTATCCATCATGCTGACAGAAAATCAGATTGAACATAGGGTTGCATGTGGTATATACTATGATGATCCTGCAAAAATAGCCATAGAAGAATTACGCAGTGAGGGGGGATTTCTCGTTACTGATTCTATACAAGTCACCCCACCTTTCAAGTGTTTAAAATTTCCCGCTCGTTCGGTGGGAGTTGCTTCAATCGAAGCAAATCCGGCGATCGCCGGATTTAAAACTTATCCTGCACTCCTGGATTGGATTGATAAGTATAAATTTGAATCCGATACCTTGCAGCCAACCATCGAATTGTACCATAATAATGGTATTGTAGAGGTCGAGCTACCTTTAGTGCTTCCGGAGCACATACATTTGTTATCACCGTATCTACCATCACGGCTGATGGTAAAATTGAATATACGAAAAAGTCCTATTGACGATCTATAAATTCTAATCAGAAACCCGTCCAATATTGGACGAGTTTTTTTTGTCCGGATGGAAATTTTGTTTCTACTCATCCTAAAATTCCCTATTTTCTTATATTGTCTAACCAAAGTGAATCTGTAAAATCATCATCGTTTTACATTTAACAGATTACGAGATAGACATATAAGAATAATATTCCCCAGGAGCTTATCATGTCCGTTATTAAAAAGTCACCCCAGGAGTCGGCAGTGGAGATGACAGAACTGGTATTACCAAATGATACAAACTTATTAGGTAATTTATTGGGCGGCCGTTTAATGCATTGGATGGATATCGCCGGTGGAATGTCTGCTTCCCGTTATGCCAATAAAGTGGTTGTAACCGCCGCCGTCGATAACTTGATATTCCACCATCCAGTTAAATTGGGTGAACTGGTTAATTTAAAAGCCATCGTCACCTGGACCGGTCGTACCTCCATGGAAATTCTGATCAAAGTGATTGCCGAGAATACTTTGACCGGGGAAAAAAAGCTGGCGAATGAAGCTTTTTTTACCTTTGTTGCTCTCGACGAGGCAGGAAAATCCTGTCCGGTCCCGGTTCTTATGTTAAAAACTGATGAAGAAAAAATACAAAACAAAGAAGCAATTAACCGCCGTACCAGACGATTAGAACTTAAAGGAAGATTATAATCACATAAATGTAGGGACGTAGCACCCTCGAATGACGAGGTCTTTCGACCGTAAAACGGGGTCTTCGACATGCAACTACATTTATTTATCTCAATAACTATGACCCAAAAACCAATCGTTTCATTATTCATCCCCTGTCTTGTTGATCAGGTTTATCCTGAAATCGGGATCGATATGGCGAAAGTTTTAAACCATCTCGGCTATCAAATCGAATACAACAACCAACAGACATGTTGTGGGCAACCAGCATTTAATGCCGGTCAAAGGGATGAAGCACGAAAAGTTGCCACAAAATTTATCGAGGTTTTCACAGCAGCTGATGTTATTGTCGGCCCCTCGGGATCCTGCACGGCGATGGTAAAAAATTATTACCCCACATTATTTGCCAATGATTCCCTTGAGGATCCAGCTTTGCACCTTGGACGGAAGATTTTCGAATTTTCAGAATTTCTGGCCCATGAAGACCAGATAAAAAATATTTCCGGACAATTTAAAGGCAAAGTCGGTTTTCACAATTCCTGTCATAGTTATCGCGAATTAGGCATCGATCACATTCCTCTCAATATACTTCAAAAAATTGAGGGAATAGAGATTGTTCAGCCATCCGGTGAGCCTGTCTGTTGTGGATTTGGCGGAATGTTCTCTTTTAAATTTGATGAAATCGCCGCGACAATGGCCAAAACCCGTATCGAGATGTTTACTTCCCTGAGTGCGGATACAATTGTTACGAATGATCCCGGTTGTCTGATGCATATGCGACAGGAAGCCCTGGATCGCCGGATTGATTTGAAATTACTGCATCTAACTGAATTTTTAGTACAAGCAATTCAATTGTGATATACAAAAATGAGTGAACTATCCCAATTTCTTAAACAAAGTCGTCTTATTTCCAGAGATGAAAATCACCGGCTAAAAATCCTCAAGGCCATATCCACCAATGATGAAAAAGTTGATGAAATGAAAGCAGGCCAATTTAAGGATTGGCAACAAGCACGATTAACCGCCGCTGAAATAAAAGAATATGTATTAGATCATCTTCCGTCACTTCTCGAGGAATTTGAGGAAAAAATCAGTTCACGCGGTGTAGAAGTACTTTGGGCCCGGGATAAGGAAGAAGCACAAAAATATTTTATAGAAATCGCTACCCGGCACCAGGCAAAAAAAGTTGTTAAATCAAAATCAATGACTACCGAAGAAATTGAATTTAATGAACTGTGTAATGATAATGGTATTGAGGTTATTGAAAGTGACCTTGGAGAATTGATCGTACAACTGGCTGATGAGAAACCTTATCATATCGTTACACCAGCCATGCATAAGAGCAAAGCTGAAATAGGTCAGATTTTTCAGAAGCGCCTGGGGATACCGGAAACAGACGATGCGGAACAGCTAACAATGATCGCCAGAGAACATCTGCGTAAGACATATATTACAAGTGATATCGGGATAACCGGTGCAAATTTTATAGTGGCCCGGGAAGGTGCCCTGGTGATGACTGAAAATGAGGGAAATG
>SDBS01005380.1_pt1 | contig 12486 bp, 14 predicted proteins | sample 2277091 | NCBI WGS metagenome assembly SDBS01 (sample SAMN10404972, study PRJNA504765) | marine sediment metagenome | isolation source: marine sediment core GS10_PC15, 163 cmbsf | place: Arctic Ocean: Southern Knipovich Ridge | collected 2010 | reverse complement strand
GAGCGTCTGCCCCGACGTGATCCTCTCCGCGCGTAGCGCCGTGATCGCTGACGCTCCCTGATCGTGGTTCAACGGGTTCGCATCGCCCTTCACGCCCATAGCCGTGACGGCCTCAGAGTCCAGATACTTCGCATGGTGCGCAGACGCAATAGCGTCGTGCGTCGCCACGATCGTATCCACTTCCCCGTCAGTGTACTTCGCATGGTGAGCATCAACGATGGCATCATGCGTAGCAACGATTGCGTCGACCTCCGCATCGGTGTATTTCACGTGGTGAGCATCAACGATGGCATCGTGGGTCGCCACGATGGCGTCCACTTCAGCGTCCGTGTACTTCACGTGGTGCTGCCCGGCTGTCACGTTGGACAGCCGTGTGTGATCCATCTCGAACGTCGCGTTCAGCAGACGCTCCAAGTACCGCATGTTCTCATCGAGGGCACGCGCCAACTGCGTAGGGTCCGACACCCGCATAGAACGAGGGAAGGCAATCTTGCTGCTCATATCGCGAAGCGCACCGTGAAGTGAAGATACTCAGGGGTACCGCCAGGCCCAGTCTCGGCATCCCAAACCATGTAGGTCGAATCCGTGTTCGGAGCCAGCAGCTTCCCATACCAAATCATCCCGCCAGGCTCCGTCGTATTGTCAGGGCCAACAGGGTTGGTCAAGCCAGTCGTAGGGGCGACCGTCAAGCCGACCGCAGCCTGCTCACCCGTCGAGTAGTAGATGAACAAGTCATTCATGGCCCCCGACACGTCCGGCATGACGTGCGTGTCAAAGATGTAGCTGCCCTCAGTAGAGGCCGACGCCACATCAGGCGTCTCCGCCAAGCCGCTGAACACGAACAGAGTGATGTCCTCGAAGATGCCGTGAGTGTCGTCGTCGAGCGTGTACGAGGCAGGCTCGCTACCCGCGTCCGTCACCCTCTTGTAAAACACGGCCCCCGTCCTGTTGTCACCAACCGACTGCCCCCTCGTTATCGCCAGGGTGAACCCTTCGTCCGACAGGATGGACTCGAAAATCTCGAAGGCTGAACCACGACCGCACAGGAGGATGAGGTAGTCACCGTTCACCACACCGGCAGGCTTCGCGATCGTATTCATCGCAGCCTCCTCAACGTGAGTGAAGTTCACAGCGCCCCAGGAGACGCCAGGGTAGTTGCGCAGGTCAGCGATAGCGGAGGTAGGGCCAGTCAGGCCAGCGCCGAAGCTGCCCTTCGAGGGCCGGGCACTCATCTTGATCGACGTACCCGTGATACGCCTATCCGTGGAGACAGCAGACGTGTTGATCCCCCGGTACCGCATCATAAACCGGAACACCAGCCCGTCATAGCCGGGCATCCGCTCAGTCGCCTCATCCCCCGCAGGATCAGAAGTGTAGACCGGAGTGGCGTCAACATTGTCAGCGAACACGTCGAACTCGTACGTAGCGGCCCCGCCAGCTACGTACTGTGAGGAGATGTCGAACCGTCGAAGCCTGTACTGGCGCATGTCCTGCTCTGAAGCGGGAGGAATCCATGACGACTTGACCTCCCACGTCACGTCCGTCCCGGCATCATGCAGGGTGGCGCGGTTGCGGAACGTCGACACGCCATCGGTACCCGTAGCCACGTACGTCACGTCCCTGTATGACACGATGTCGGTCCACTCCAGATTCCAATGCACCCACGCCTGGTACCGCATGTCGAACACGAACGTCTCCCTGTTGCCGTCCATCTGGCCGACAACGAGGAAGTACTTCGAGTCCTCAATCCAGCCCTTCGCGAACAGCTTGTTGCTGGCGAAGCCAGAGATGATGCCCATGATCTCCTGGTTCACCTGCTCGTCGATACGCTGAGCCTTCACACCATCGAAGCCGTACACGCCAGAGCGCGGGTCGAGGAAGAAGAGGACGCTCTCGTCCGAGGCGATCGACCCCGCCACAGTGGTCCCCACCGTGTCGTCAGAGGGGAACACGGAGAACGACTCGGTGTCGTCCCCGGCCAGGACGTAGATCGCGTCGTCCTTGAAGATGATGATGTTCGACTGGAACGGGTGGATTGCTTGTATCTGCCCGCCGTCGTCCTCGTTCACGTCGATGAAGGACGTGGCCTCGAACCTGTTGCCGCCGTACTGGTCAGCCCCCGCGGTGAGAGTAGACCATGCGATACGGGAATGATACGACGTGCCAGCATCTATGATGTTGGCCGCGAACACCCTGTTGTGAAGCGACAGGATCGACTTCGCCTTCGGGAACTCCGGCGTGCCGTCTAGACCCCCACCATTCAAGGTCGAGTCGGTGATTTCTAGCCATGTCGCTCCGTCAAACCGCCATGTGTTTCCGCGCAGCGATGAGACATACAGATAGTCCCTGAGTTGCGCAAATGAAACGTCGTACTCTCTGTCCGGGTCGGTGCCGACAACGTAAGCGGCGAGGTTCTTGGTCGTGTCGACGAGTGTAGTCGTTGTGCCCGCGTAGATGTCGCCCGCAGTAGTGACTCCCACAAGGTGATGGTCGCCGTCACCCTCCGTGTAAGTCGCGAGATGAGCGAAGGCCACACCTGCATTCGCCACAACAGCGTAACCTGCTCGTACTCGAAAGCCGCCACGATAATCCAATTCCACGTTCTCCGCCAGGAGGAGTTCGCTGGGGTCCAAACTGAACTGTGACGCATCAGGAACCCAGCCTCCCGACATGTCGAACATGTCGATGATGACAGACGGTGTAGTGAGTGGCATTACGCAAGACCCCAATCCTCACCGAACGGGTCGTTGCGGTTGAACGCGGACGGTCTGCCGTCCCCGAACGCCCAAGGATTCCTGTTCACGCGGGACTGGTAGGCCAAGCGGAGGTTCCGGGCACCGCCCTCGAAGCGGGCCTGTGCCTGTATTGCTTTCTCGAACTCCTCTTCACGCTCCCACACGCGCGCCTCCACGTAGTCGGCCAGCACGTTGTGGTGGTTTGCCAAGAAGGCAGGAGTGTCGGACGTAGCGATGAACGTCGCTGGCAAACCCAGCACGTTCACGTGGTACGTGAGGATCGCATTCGGGGTGGGCACAAGGTAGATGTCACCCTCCCACCAGTAGTACCACTTCGCCGTACCCTCCGGTATGTCGTCACCGTAGCGGGCCAACACGTCGGTACGGGTGATCGGAGACAGGGACTTTCGCACCCCGTCCTGCACGATAGCGATGATCGAAGCGATGTCAGCCTGCGGCGTGTACCCGGCCTGCGAGGCCACCGTCACCAAGTCCTCGATGCCGACCAGCCACTCGTTGTCGAAGCGGTTGCTGACCTCATCGGCCGCGTCGTTGAACCACAGGATCAGCCCGGCATCAGCCAACTCGGCTGTACCGACCATCGTCTTTTGCCGCACCCTGTCTATCAGTTGCTCAATCGTAGCCATGTTACTTCACGTGGGCAAAGCATTTGCCCGCGCTCGTCACCTTCCCCTTGCACGTCGCCCCCTCCTTCGTAGTCACGGGGCATATGGTCGTCGGAGAGTGGTAGGAGCGTGTGCCCCCGCCCTCTCTCATCTGGCTCTTGTGAGGCGTACCCTCACCCGTTATGTTGTTCTCACTGCGAGGGCTTGCGCCCTCTCGTATCTGTGTACTCATAGCATCCGGTCAAGGAGTCGAACCCTGACTTTGGGTGTTGGAAACCCATACGCTCCCCAGCGTACCGGATAGGTTGTGGGGGGAGGGCGCTGCCCCTCCCGTCCACTCATCATCATGCGTCCGTGAGGGCGATGGAAGCTCCCTGGCGTGACAAGTTGGAGAACACGAGTTGTCCGTAGCACTTGATGTGCTTGTAAATCACGTCAGCGTTAGTGGGCTTCAGGAACTCTGAAGGCTCAAACCAAACATCGTTTAGTTTGGCGAGGGTGATGTAGTTCAGGTTCAGGTAGTACATGTCTCCCGAGGGGACGTACGTATCGAACGTGATTGGGGCACCCTTGAACATCAGGTTTTGGAAGCCAGCATCCGCCATCTCAGGATCAAGGAAACGAGCGTTGTCCGAGATTAGAGCCTCGTACGCCTCGAAACCATTCTGAGTGGAGAAGATGTTGGTCGGGTGGTCGTTACCCTCGCTGGCGGAGTTGTAGAGATTACGCATCCTGACCAGGCCGAGAGCCTCAGACGTTGCATCGTACTGAGGAACCCACCATGCCTCGGCGGTCTTGTCGATCTCCCCAACAGTGTTGTTGTTCGTACCCACAGCCGTCTTGAGGCCCAACCACTGCTTGCTTGCATTCGTCCCAACCCACAACTGCTGATTGATATTCTCAGCAATCGTCATCTGGACCTGCTCCATACGGGCTTCGAGCAGCGAGATGATGGCCTCGCGGCCACTGTTCTCAGCAAGCTCGATCCCCGTGAAGTGAACGAGTCCGTAATACTGACGCCAAGCGTACCGGGCAGAACCCAGGCCGGTATTGGCAGCAGTAGCGAACACATCGTCATCTTCGTAGACTCCGTGGTTCGCAGCCTCCGCATACATGAGCGGAACAACGACGCCGGTACCATTGAAGGTCTTGACCCGGCCACCGTTCTTCAGCGCCCAAAGCAGGGGCTTCGAGGACATGATGTTGTCCTCAAAGGTTGGCATGAAATGGTCGATGGTACTTGACAGAAGTCCGTCAGTACCGCGATCAGCAAAAGCCATAGCTTTAGTTTAGGTGTCCTTTCTTAGTTGATGAGGCCCGAGTCGACCTGATCGAAGATACCACGAATGGTGTCCTTCGGTGTCACGTCGTCATTGACGGCCTCTGCTGATTCCCCGCCACCCGGACGTGCAGGCGCAGCGGCCTCTACGTCAGAGCGTTGTTTCCTCAGCATGTCGGCCTCGTGCATAAGCGTAGCAAATGCAGCGTCAAGCCGAGTAGTGCCCAACTCGACAGCTTTCTCCAGAACTGCGTTCCGGTCGCTGTCGGATAGGGTCTGTCCGATTTGCCCCTCGATCACCGTGAACTCGGAGTCGATCTGCTGCCGAAGCAGCATCTCGTTTGCCGAAACCACATCGGGGTGATCTGCCAGTCCAGCGTTCACACGATCCTGAACCTGCGCATCAATGTCCTCTTGCGAGGGGAACTTGATGGCAGAATCCCGAACCGCGAGATCGGCGGGAAGCTGCTCCTGCGTGAGCAGGCCAGCCTCGATCGCCAACGCCGCAACTGTTTCAGCGGGGTTGTCTCGGAGTTTCTGAAGCAGCATCAACGCAGTCTCGTTGTCCGTGCTGAACGACTTGCGGTCGTCAGCAAGGGCTTGAGTCTTGCGTGTGTAATCGGCTTGCCTCAGATACCCATCAACAAGCTCTTGCGTGCTGACAGGGGTGTCGAGTCCGTCAACCTCGACGAGTACACTCATCGGGTCTACGTTCGTGGCCTGCTCTTCGAGCAAGTCCCCGAACACGGATTCGACCGCCTCAGTTGATTCACTGGACTGATCGTCACCATCTGCCTTTGCCTGGTCAACACCGTCTGCTACGACGGCTTCCTCTTCCACGGGGTCGCCAGCTAGCAACTCCGCTTCAGCAGCTTTGACTGCATCTGCAAATGACGTGATTTCCTTTTCATCTCCCATAGGCGCTGAAACCTCCTTGTCTATCCTTGGGCCGTCAACGGTGGGAACAGCCCTGTGTTCGATTCGTCGAGTTTACCGAGCGGTGGCCCGGCTCCGTCGAAGTTGGGCTGGCCTTCAGCCAACCCGCCAAGCCCAAGCTGTTCGCCCCCACCGAGGGCGTCACCACCTGGACCGACTGCGCCCAGCGCAGCCTGGTTGCCCTGGAACATTGAGTCCAGGTCGTCTACCCCAGCAGCCTCGAACCACAGTTCGAGCATCTTCTGATAGTTCAGGTTGATGCCCGTCTGCATGAGTTCAAGGCTCATGGGGAAAAGGGTGAGGAACAGGTCTTTGTACTTCTGCTCCCGTTCTGCTGGGTTGCGGAGTTCGGTCGAACCGACCTCCACGTTGACCTCGAAGCGGCCTTCCCATACTTCGTCGGAGAGAGTGACCTCCACCTGCTGCGCGCCAGGCTCCTGCGCTACGGCAGCGGCCTCGCGTCCCGTGAGAACCATGCTCTTCTCTTCCGCTGAAGTGAGCGGGAAAAGGTCTGCTGCGTAGTCTCGTAGCAACTGACCGACAAGTCGTGCGGCACGTTCGATGTTCTGCAACTTGTGGTTCGTCTTGATGTTGGTTGCAGCCTCAATGATAGAAGCCTCTGTCGCCGTTTTTCTGATGCTCGGCGTACCGCCTCTGACATACTCCGAGAGGCCAGTGACCTCATACACATCCTCCTTCGCGACGATGTAGTTCTGATAGATGTCCGCGGCCGGAGACGTAGGCGCGATGTGGGTGATGATGTTGGCGATCGGCTCATCCGAGTCGATCTCCACGACAGCGTTCGTCTCCTGCGAGCGGAGAGCCTTCTGGCCCTCAGCCCCTACGCCGCCTTCACGCACGACCCACTTGGAGACGTTGCGCTTCCTATGCTCCATGATCTGCGAGCGGGTGACGTTGATCTCATCCTGAAGGACGAAGATTTGCTCCACGTCGCCCATAGCGTACGGGGAGCCGGGGAGTTCGTGACCGGCAATGTCGACGATGGGAAGCGCCATGTCGGTGACGACACGGAGAGGCTTCGCCTGATTCTCGACGAACACGACGAGGAAGTCGTCGATCGTGTCGTAGAACTCGAACACTTCCACCATCTGATCCTCTTCGGTATTCGCAGACTCGGGGACGATCTCGTCCCGGTCGCGGTCACTCTCACCGTCGCCGCGTTGCGCCGGGGCAATCTGCGCCGTGTTCTTGTACTGGTCCGAAGCCTTCAGTTCCGCGATGGAGATGCGGATACGCCTGATGACCCAGCGCGCGTTGAACATGCCGTCAGCGGCAGGGTCCAGCCACACGTCCCACGGCGACACCCTGTCGACGTAGAGTTCAACCTTCGTGCCGTCCGCGAATGCGGACTCTTCCACGAGGTTGGTAATCATTGCGTACGACACGGCCAGGTAGCCGTTGCCGTACAGGTGGGAGTCGAAGGCGGCACGGCGGAGATGCAGGTTGCCGTCCATCCTGTGACTGCGCCACTCTTTGTTGAGCCAAGCCGTCTGCTCCCGGCCAGCTTGTAGCGTGGCCTTTCGCGAATACGGCTCCACTCGGAACGAGGGAGCGTTGGCGGTGATGTAGGGGATGATCGTAGTGACCGTCGAGAACACGTAGGGGACGACCAGCTTGCCCTTCACGCCGTCACCAGCCGTGTTGGCGTCGTGCGCCCACTGGTTGCCCTTGTAGTACTCGTCGGCCTGACGCCACACTGTGTGGCGACTGTCACGCTTTGAGCGGCCAGCGGCGAGGAGCCGCTTGGCACGCACAACTTGGTCAGCCCATTTCTTGGCTGACACGTTCTTCTTCGCGTATCCTACTGTTTCCGGCATTCCTACCAACCGAAGTCTGATGGCCGGTGCAAATCCCGGCCGTCCTTCTTCGCCTCTCTGATGATTGACTTTTCGATGTCCCTCGAAGAGATGCCCGAGGCATTCTCTTTCTTGAGACGCATGATGCCCGGACTCACGTTCGGTACACCATCATGGTTGTGATGATCACAACGCGCTACGCTGCCCTCCACCCACTCACCCGGCTTGGCCGGGTGGCGTGGGCAGATGTGGCTCGTAGTCATTACGCGAAGTCCGCTGCAACGAGCGGGATTCGGTTGTCGCTTGTGTCCCCTGCGGGATACTTGTCGGCTTGACCGATGATCCGAAGATCAGCGTTGGCGACGCCGATGGCGGCGTGAATCTTCACGTCGTCGATCACGTCCCACAGGTTCGCGTTGTCAGCGATGTCTACAGGGGTCGTCCCCCAATAACCACGCTTCACAACGATAACGTCAGTCGTCTCGTTACGAGACGTGACGTAGATGCGCTCGGCACCACCAGTGGCAACCTTGAGGATGTCACCAGCAGCGAAAGCCGAAGCGTCGTCGACACGGAACTTGTCCGTCTCTGGACCAACCAAGTGCAACACAACGCTGCCGTCAACGTGAGTCGCGGCGGTCGTACCGTTGATTCCGCGGATCACTGTCCACGCATCTTCGGTCGCGCCATCCACAACTGCTGTCACGAGCATCTGCTCAGTCTCAATCAAAACCCTGAACGGGGTCGCGATGTCCTGAAAGCGCTCATAGTCGCCACCGTCAACGTCGAACGCTGTCACAACAGCGTCGATGTTACCGGCTTCGTCGATCAACCCACTAGTGGGGTTGACGAGTTGGCTCGAAGTCGCATCCGCCAAAGGCGTCACGCGACCTTGCACCGAGCCGTGCCCGATGCCGCCTGCATCCGGTGCAGTCACGAGGAAAGCGCTCGAAGCGCCCTCAACGGTGAACACCAACAGCGAGCCGCTTCCTTCCAAGTCGACCTCGTAGTCGTCATCCCAATTCACATCGTCGGCCGTAATCGTGGCCTGGACGATGTAATCTGTTCTCTGAGGCATAGTACCTCCTTCCTATTTTGTTGGGATCGGTTTGATCCCTGGATCGCCCGAAGGGCCGTTGATCACCGGAGCAACTACGTTGCTCTCCATGTCAGTTTCCATAGCGTCCCCGCTTGCGCGAGGCGCTGCGGCTTCCGGCTCAAGTGGGGCACCCGAGATGGCACCACTCCGCCTGGCCGGGCCGGGACGGGGGGTTGCGCCATCGCGCGGCGTCTCAATGTTTGTGCTGATTGCCATATAACCTCCTACCTAGGATACGGGCGTCAAGACGGTTCCGGCCAGTCGATCGCAACCAAAGTCGGACGATCTTCCACATTCTCGAACGCCGTGTCGAGGAAATGCTCCCCCTGGGACGGCTTCTGCGACGAAAGGGCGAGTAGCTCGCCCATCGTCGTGTTGTGTGGACCGTCATCAAAGTAGATCGACGGGTATCGGTCCACGTCGAGTACCATCTGCCACCCACCCAGCGTGGCGATAACAAGGTCGTCGTGGTTTCCCTTCGTGGCGTTGTAGCCGCCCCGACCGTCCGCGACGAACGTGGACGACTCGACGAGGAATCTCTGCTCGTGGATCACGATGTGCTGGTCGCGTAGCCCCTTGATGAAGTCGATGACCATCTTCGGCTTCGTCTTTGTCGACGTGAGCCAGCCGTAGTCGAGCCGCCTGGCCTCCTCCCTGATCTGCTGGGCGAGCTTGGGCATGCGGAAGAGGCGCGGATACCGGGCCTGCTTCTGCAAGTAGATGAGGGGCACCATCCCGTGGTTGTTGCGCTCGACGCCGATGAGGGCTGAGTGGTATCACCAGCCGAGGGACGCGAGCATCTCCCCGAGTTCGTCGAGAGGGATACGGGTCTGCATCGTGGCGACCATCTCGTCCGTGTTGGCGTTCCACACGGTGACAGCCGTGTAGTCGCCATGCTCCAAGCCTTCCGCGGTGTCGCAGAAGAGGACGTAGTTGGGGAGTTGCTTCATGCGGCCATGCTTGTCGCGCTCCACTGTGGGCTGCTCCCACACGTGCAGCATGATGTCGTGGTCCTCCACGTTGTCCCACGGGTGCCATGTCTCCCTGAACGGGTCGTAGTAGAACCTGTCCGGGGCCGGGTAGTAGTCCTGGTCGTCGAGCAGGTCCGGGTCGATGGCCGGACGGCCCGACTTGGCGAACGCCTCTGTCGGGTTGGCCGGGTACTCCTGAAAGAACAGCCACTCCTGCCCGCGATACTTCAGAGCGGTGGTCCGGTACCAGTCCTCGTCCCTGTCCGGCACAGCGGACCAGGGGTAGAAGAGGGGCGTCCAGGCAGAATCGTCCAACTGGCTGTCGAGCCAGCGGTCGTGGAACCAGTTGCCCATACCGTGCGCCGTCGAGATGACAACGAGGGGGCCGTACGTCATCGGCTCCAGGGCACCGTAAACGGACCCTGCATCCTGCATGAACGCGGCCTCATCGAAGATGACACCGTACACGGCGTCACCACGGCCAGAGGCAGCCGTCGAAGGAAGGCTGTCGATGCGGCTGTCGTTGTCCCACGCCATCGACTCCATCGAGTCGGTCGTGAGTTGCGGCCCGCGCTCTTTCATCCAGAGCGGCAAGCCGTTGAACATGATGCGCACCTTGCGGAGCGTTTTCTTGGCCGGGCCTTCCCCGGTGGAGACGAGCAGCCAGGGGTGGTCCGAGTTGAAAAATGAGTCGTGAAAGGCGTAGGCTACAGCAGCCGTTGTATACCCGATCTGTCGGGCCTTGAGGACGATGACCCTCTCAGTCTCGTCGATCTGAGTGAGAAACTCAGACTGTGCTTCACGGAAGTTGAGGGCGATCTTACCCCTCTTGGGCACAGTGATCTTGAGGTACTTCCGTGCGAAGTACTCACGATCCTCCTGGCACAGCCGCCACTCCGCTTCGTGGAGTAGCGCCTCATCTGAGACATCAAGCCTCGGCGCGCTTTGCAAGTTCTTCCCTGATCTCTTCGAGTCCAGCAGTGCGGAGAGTCTCATCCTTGCTGGGCTGATCGTGCTTGTCCATCCAGTCGAGTAGCAGGCGAGCGGCCTGCACGCTGCGAGGATGCGTCGGGTCCACAGCCTGGACGCCCAGGGTGTGGATCACGTCGCCTAGTTTGGCGACCTTGAACTCGGCGGCGATTCGGTCCCGGTACATAGACTGGAACCGTGGATCGCGCTCATAGTCCTTCAGCGTCTCGTAGCTTACACCCAGCCGCTCACCTGCGTCTTTCTTCGTTGAAGGTTCCCGAAGGTCCGCAGGTGTAGCGAGCCACTCCGCGTACATCTCCATGCGTTTCATGCGAGCCTCAGGGGCTTGCTTATCGGCAATGGTGTCGTACGTTAGGTGCATCCCCAACACATCAGCGTTTTCCTCCGGGTTCATGCCAAGCCCATATCGACCAGGGTGTCCATAGTCTCAAGCTGGCGTGCGAACCCTGCGACCTCTCGGCCGATCTGTGAGTTTCGCCGCTGCTCATCGAGATGCGACTCTTCCCCCATCTGCGCCTTCCGGCGCTTGTGCATCTTGTTCCAAGCTGCAACCGTATAGGAGAGGAGCGCAGACTGCCCGCAGGAGCAGTGAGCGACCGTCACGACATCATGGCCGGACACGCTTTGCATTGCGCCCTCCATGATCTCTTCCGGGTATATCACTTCACTGCAACTCGAACACGTCCAAGCTGTGACATCATCCTTCTTTGCCATACCTATCTCCTACGTGTCAAAACGAGGGCTATCCCTACGAAGGCGAGGGACGAGAATTCGATGAGCCAGAACCATCCCACCCAATCAGCGGGGATACTCATTTCCGGCTACTGGTTTCTAGGTCCGCGGTTACGCATCTTCCGCTTGGACGGCGAGTCCTTGCGAGTGACCCCGCCGAACCCAGCCTTGCGGATGGGGGCGTGAACAGTTCGCACGTTCGCCATACCGCGACCCGTGTGGGGATTCTTGTCAGCGAAAGACTGACGGACCCGGCTCTCGTTGGTGCGGCCAGCCGGTGCCTGAGTCTCCGGGCCAGCGATGGCCTGACGGGCCTTCTCTAGCGGATTCAGTTCACCGAGTTCCTGCGCTGCGCCGACAAGGCCAGCGGACAGGGTTCGTTTCTTTGGTCGAATGGGCATTGTTCCTCCTACCCTACAGGTGGGCGTCAAACGTATTCGCCCTGCACCTTGAACCTGTGGTTCACGAGGCCAGTGAAGTCATCGTTCAAGTCCATCGACAAGTACATGGAGTCGTCGAGGGCGATAGGGGAGCCAGCCCTGGTGAACGTCCACCGGACGACAAGGATTTCATTCCCCGTCCCCCACGTTTTCACGTCCGCGTCGAAAGCACGAGCAGCCCAATCCGAATTCGTGAACACCAGGCCAGCAGTATAGTCATGGACCTGGCTGTCGTCCGCAGTGTTGCGGACGGTCAGCCTGATCCCATTGACAAGGACCAAAGCGTTCCCGTACTTCGCAGCGTCGAAAGCGCCAGCATCCTCCACAGCGATAATCATCCTGTGAATATGAGCAGTCCGACCCGGCAGAGGCGTCCAAATGAACCGCTCCATAGCCGACAAGTAGTTCCCCGTAGCCCGAACAGTCGAACCGTTCGACAGGAAAGCAGAGATACGATGCCTCGGGTGGATCGGTGGAGTCGCCATACACCTATGCCGCCACCGTCAACGGTGACAACTCCTCTTGACGGCCTACACATAGATGAGGGGCAAGCGCGCTTTAGCCCCTCCCAGTGGAGATAGCTCAACGGTAGAGCGCCTGGCTTCCAACCAGGACATGAGGGTTCGATCCCCTCTCACCACTCGACAACACCGCCCTCGGTGGGCTGGACCGGCTGGACGCCGCTCTGCACCGGGGGCCAGACATAGACCGGCCTACCGGACCCCTAAGCCCAGGGACCGCACCCCCGTTAGAAGGGTGAGGTCACCTATCCACCCTCGAATGCGCCGGTAGAGCGATTACGGCAGATCGAGGCGCTCAAATAAGCGCCGACGCATACACACCATCCTGAAACGCCATAAC
>SDBS01005379.1_pt1 | contig 12487 bp, 9 predicted proteins | sample 2277091 | NCBI WGS metagenome assembly SDBS01 (sample SAMN10404972, study PRJNA504765) | marine sediment metagenome | isolation source: marine sediment core GS10_PC15, 163 cmbsf | place: Arctic Ocean: Southern Knipovich Ridge | collected 2010 | reverse complement strand
TTTGGCTCGCCGGGGTCCTTGCCCATTTCGCGACGCTTCTTGGCCATGCCGAGTTCCGTACCGGGGCTAACGAGGCAACTGGCCACTTCGACCAGGATGGTATTTTCGACTAGTTCGGGGATCACTTCTTCACGCACGCCTATTTGTCCGGCGCTGTCCATCGTTACCACTCGTCGCATTTTCTTGGCCAAGGTTAATCCCTTTCATCGACTTGTAAGTTGACAGTATTTGCATCTGGCCTGAGCCTGAGACGGCCCTGGCCCTATTTGACTTCCGAAAACAGCAGCACCGCCGGCGTTTGCGTATTGTCGTAACAGTTCGACCGGTCGATCACCGCGATGTAATACCACGTATGCTGCGGGGCGTAGTTGGCGGGGTCTTCCGGCGATTCGTCGGCGTCGTAGAGGTCCACGCGAATATTCACCGCGTAAGTATCACTGTTGACTGTTACCAAGTTGCTTATCGGCGCGTAGAAACTATCGCGTATGGATTGGTAGTTTCTGTCGGATGATGGGATTGCACCACCCAGGAGATTGCCGAGGATGTATATTTCACCAAAATCACTAAGAGGTGCCGCGATTTCGCCTGGTGTCAGGTAGCCGTCATAATCACTGGTTGCGCGGAGATTGGCAATATCACTGGTAACGCGGAGACCGGCAATCGTGGTAGCATCCGCTCGGCCTGGGCCTGGTGGGGCTGCTGTGGTTGATCTATAGTCCGGGGACAAGCCTGCAGCGTAGCTCGGATCACCAGGATCGATCCTCGTCCTGTCGCGATAGGTGATTATATAATCCAAAGCCATTTCGATATCGGCAGCGGTGATTGTTGTGTCCAAAACAGTATCACCAGTAGTATCGATACCCGTCGGCCAGGGCAGTTGCATCAGCACTTCCCGCGATGCTGAGTTGATATTGATCCTGCCATAGATTCGGTCGTTGTCATTTACGAGAGGCTCGATCAGCTCGGGAAGAACCATCGGCCAGGGAACGTCTGGATAGTCGACAGGCGTACCGCTGACCGTACCTCTGAAGTCAAGCTTACCCCGGGTGTCGTTTTGTCTATAGGCTGCTAACCGTACAGGGAAGTTATCTTCACCAAACCCACCGGTCGGCCCGGTGATGTAAATATCCGCAAGATCGGTCATATCATTTAAAGGTGCATTGATAGGGGAAAACTCGAAGCCTTCTAATACATCTGCAGTCGGGACGTCCCCAGCCGCTAACAGATTTGGATCGCCGAGCGTGTGGCTGTTTAGGTTTGAGTTATCAAAGGGCGGCGGACGGTACATACTTTTGTCGCCACCGACAAGCACCCGGTTGCGGCCGGGATCATCATCCCGCGCGCCAATTTGTCCGTTAATGGGGCCGGTTACGATACCGACATCAAAAGGAAGAGGTGGATTATAGCCAAAATCCGTTCCCCAAGTTGTGTCAAGTAGGATGCCTGAACCTTGTACTGCCCTCATAATAGATACATCTCCAGCTAGGTTCAGGCCGGGCACTCGGATATCAGTAGCAGCGTCAATGCCAAAGGATGGTAAATTAGACCCGATGGGTTTTGGTGTGGTTTCGTAGCTTCCGTTAAAGTCGTAGAGGACTACCCGATTATCCGGATTCAACGTCATTGTCGGCAGTGAAAAGGTTATATATGGAGCACCTGGAATGCTGAGATCTTTATATCTTACGTAATATCTTTGAATGGCTCCCGCAGCACCTCCCAAATTGTTAATTTCTATTATCGAGTCGCTTGGGTTCAGCAACTCGATGGCAAATACCCAGCCGTAATCTCCAGCACCACCTGCTGACTCCGGGCAGTTGTAGGCGTAGACTTCCGAGATAACCAGTTGCGGGACGATTCCGTAGTAAACAGGCACGGAGGGACCGGCTGTTGGGATAAACTCGAATGCCGTTTCGTTGAAGTCATCTTGTGATATCGACGCCCACAGGTTGGCAACAAAGTGTCCCGCTTCTGAAGGGGTGGCTCCTGCGGCTACGAGTTGATCGTAAAGAAAATCTTTGTTGTCCTGGAGATCCAGTATGGTCGGGTCGGTCAAATCCAGCCGGCTGGTAGCTATCGGGGCAACGTTGGAGGGCAGTCTCGGTATAGCCCTTGAACTGTTGAAGGTCGTCAGATACGGAAGCCGGGTTTGAAGTGATGCCCGATCCAAAGTATTTGAGGGGTCTGCCAATGCGGCAAATCGGCCGGTACTTCCCGCCAGGGTGTTACCGCCAAGCCAGCGGAAGAACATCTCCTCGCCAATGGCAAAGGGCCGGTAGCTTACTGTGGTTGTGTTCGGTGTGAGCAGCAGGCAAGCGGCGTCATCGTAGTAAGCCTGCATGTTCGCCAGGGTTGATATGCTATTACCGGCCGCCCTTGCTTCGTGGAGATCGCTAATGTTCGTCCCCGTCCCGCTGGAGGAAGCTCCATCGAGATACTTTTCGAGGTCGACGTTCACTGGAGATGTCGGTGAGGTAAATATTCCGCTTTGGCCTGCGGTGTTAACGCAGATTTTGCCGGAAAGATCGGTAACCCTGGCCGCGAAGTAATACTTCTGACCCTCGGCGTTCGTTACGCCCGAATCGACAAGTATCGCATCGGCGATACTGTCTCCATCGGTATCAACGGGCCGGCGAGTAAGGTCAGGTGTATAAGTCCCGCTTCGGGTAGGGTCGGTTTCAAGCGTCCATGGTTCATCCAAGTTGGCCGGGTCCGTCGGAGTGAATCTCGGCATGCGGCACTGTTCTGGCAGCAGTTCACCGGTGATGTCCGACAGGTAAGAATAGGTCCAGACGCCAGATGAGGTTGCGGTTTCTGTCAGGTCATCGCTTGCCAGCCAGATGTCGGTAAGCCAGGGGTCGGCGGCATCATTTTCGGGGGCACCTGGTGGATATTCTGCAGCCGGCATATCGATGAAAGCCTTCCATGCTCTCGATCCGTCCCAAGGTGCCGGAGCTACTGTTGCTGGCCAGGGGGTAACGGTGTTGGTGTCTCGTGCGTTTTCGTAAGGACCGTTGTTGGCGCTGGTATCGAAGTGCAGGTCTCTTTTGAGTATTTGTTGGATCTGTTTTACGATGCCGGCCGCGATCGGGTCGGTAGGGGCCTGTTGAGCGAGTGCGCGAGATTGTTTGGCATCCAGGTGTGATGAGATAAGTAACGTCGAGCCCAGCATCGCCAGTATGGTAAGCAGCCCGACAACCAGCAGGATAATCGAGCCGCTCCGTCTATGCATATCAGTCATTGTACTTCTCCTGCGCAAATGCATTTATTAGTTGATCGGGCAGATTACCTCATACCTCTGGCCCTGCAACTGCTCTGGCATGTCCGGATCTATGATAACGAAGCTGATCTTTATCGCTTGAGGCCAGGGAGCCTGGCCGTCTCTTGTCCAGAGGGCGTCATAAGGCGAAGTTGTCAATTCTGGGGTATTTAAAGCAGTAATGCCGGATCCGGCTGGGGTACCTTGGGCTTGGACGTCATTGGCATCGTAAATTGCAGGAAAAGCATCTGGCCTGATACCATACCAGTCAACATGCCCATCATTAGTATTGCCGGCAGGGCCGGCTCCATAGTAGTCTGATCCATCTGCCCATGTAATGGACAAGTCTGAACAGTTCAGGGCGAGTATCTGCCATTGGCGATCAATACCATCCAACTCGCCGGGAACTGGGATTGGCTCGAGGCCGTTGGTTTGGACATCATTACTTAAGCTCGATATAGTCAGCTGAAGCGTAGGCCCGGAGCTAGCGTACAGCTCGGATGCACTCATCTGAAATACATCTGGCGATGTGCCTACAGGATCGAGTATCCATCCTCTTCGCCAGAGCGTTCCATTGGTATCAATGCCGTAGGAGACGATCATCCCCGGTCCGACTTCTGGACCTGTAACGCTTGGACTCGGCCCGCTGGTCGTAAAGAAGATTGTTGCTGGGCTGACGGGCATAGTGCTTACTTGCTGACGGATGCAGAGGAATCCGTTTCTGGTGATTCTGGCGAAGTCTTTTCTGATTGCATCTGCGATTGCGGCCGCGGCGGCGTTGCCTCGCATGGTTGCGTGTGCGGTCGATGTGACCTTCTGCGTGGAGTTGAGGACCATCGAAAACAGCAAGATCATCATCGACAGGATGGCCGTGGAAACCAGCAGCTCTATCAGCGTCAGGGCCGACCTATCGCGATTTTTATTGTAAGTAAATTTCATAGCGAACTTCTAATCATTTAACGCAGTACGCGTCGTGAAAATGCTCATCGTCGGACTCGTATTGCCCACTGGGTTGTTTGCCGAGTCAGCTTCGTAAACCACCCAGACTCTGGTAGTACGTGGTGGCGCCACTCCCGGAACAAAGAAGGCCGGCCCTTCGGGCAGCCGCACATCAAGCCGGCCCTCGGTGCCGTTAATCATCTTCAGCTTGGCGAAAGTGCCATACAATTTGTCGTTGGGGGTAGCTACCGCGCCATCGACGTCATCATCGAGGATAATTGCAGACCCCTTGAGGAATTTTTTCTGGTCGGCTCCTGCAAGTGCTGAGAGATCTATTCTCGTGAAGTCCTCATTCATGTCGTTTCTCAGGCTGACATCAAAGGCTTCGGCGATAACGATGTTTTGGTGTGGCTCAAGGCCGGTGACCCGTACCTTTTTCTTATAGGAGATGACGACCAGTTGATAGTCGTTCTCATCCTCTATGTCGTCGCGGACCTGCCGGGCCAGTACGATCGCACCGTAATTAGTGGTAGGGCGAAAGTTCGGTGTAGCTCCCCACCAGTCTCTTGGGTTTGTTGGAATGGACCCGTCGTAATTGCTAATCGGCGTTCGTGGGGCCGGGTAGGCTAGTTCTGCTTCGGTGAGCAGTGGGGTAACAGTAAGCGTTTGCGGCGGGGTTAAGTTGACGAAGTTGAGTGAGCCGGGAAGACTGGTCGCAACCGTGGTAATTAACCCGTCAACAGGATTGGCACCAGATGTATGCGTCAGCCTCGCTTTGGCGACGGCCAGTGCGTTCTGGCAGATGATCGTGCCGATGGTATCGTCGGTGGACCGGCTGGTCTGCTTGATCGCGGCGGGGAAAAGCGTCCCGGCCATCACCAGGCCAATTACCATGATGCCCATCGAAACCAGCAGCTCGATAAGCGAAAAGCCCGCCCGGGATCGCTGGGGCCTGCGATGCATTCGTCGAATATGTTCTATGGCTGGATATACCATTTCGTTACCTGTCAAAAAGCTGACCCGTATAGACGTTTATGGGTGCGATCCGGCCGATCTTTTCGAGAAGGGCGGGCCGGTCGGCCTCGGGTGTATTTTTCAATACCGTATTGTCGAACAAAACCACGGCCGAGACGCCCGACTCGGGCGAGGTGCTGTTCCAACCGACAGTTGGGTCAGATGGGTCATCCCAAAGGCCCACTTTGTTGGCCGTTGCGTCGGCCGGATCTTCGAACATGTAGGTGCTCTTGTCGCCGGCAGTGTAAGGTTTGAAGACGATTCCGCTACTGCCGATACTGTTTACGATCGATCCGGTGGGGCTGAAAACGATTGTCATCTCGCGGAAATCGTCCAGATCAACATTGGTAAGGTTCTGGTAGGCGGCGGGCATAGTAGAGCCAGGGATAACGAAGTAGCCAGGGGTGCCGCCTGCTGTGTTGGGGTCGACCCTGATTTCACCGATTGCCATTGTTCCCGGCATGCGACGGGGGGTATAGCCCTCGGCCAGTCCGAAATTGCCGTTGGTTCTGTCATACAGCATCACCGCGACGTAGCAGCCGGGGTTTATTTTCGGGTCGTTTGTTATGCTCATCTGAATATGCAGGGCTGCGAAGGTTCCGTTCTGGATCGCGCAGGCTCTTGCGGCGGTTATCTGGGCGGCCAGCATGTTATAGGCCGCCGACTGAGCGCCCGCAGAGAACATGGCGACGATATTCGGCAGTGCCACCCCGGCAAGCACAACGATGATGGTGATAACCACCAGCAGTTCTATGATCGTATAGCCCCGGCGCGCTCGGCCGGCGTTTCGGCCGGGCTGGCGAGAAAATCGAGTTGTTGTACTAGCTTGGTACATCAGTAATAAATCCAACGTTATTTCTTAAAAGTACCTAATTACGCTACCGGTTATCGGAGCGAATATTATCTTCGTCGTCAGCAGCCACGCCGTCAGTCTGCCAGGAACCCCTGCCGTCAGGTCCAGGTGATATAAGCACCGGCGTCCCGCCCAGCCCGCCATCCTCTATATACACCATGTAATTGCCGTAAGCGTCTTTGAACCCGGCTGCATCCATCGTATCTTCAGGCAGCTCAAGCAAAATCGCGGCCGAGGCTTTTTGGATCTTGGTTACTCGACCTTGCATCCTGGTGGTCATTGCAGCAGGGTCGATTGAGTCTGTGTTTTGAGGTAACCCAGGGAAGGCTAAAAAGTGAAGCAAGATAAAGCCCGACTCTTTAATTGGATCAGTCGGTAGTGCGGGTTTTTTGATAACACCGGCGACATTATTGTCTGGCGGGTATTCGCCCATGATGTCGTAGTAGCGGTCTACGGCGTTCATTATCACTTGCTGGTTTACAAGCGTTTGTTCGCGGTTGGCCTTGTCCATAACGTAGACCGTAACGCCCGAAATCAGCGACGCCAGCACGGCCAGTATGACAACCACCATAAGCACTTCTACCATCGTAAAGGCGCGGGCCTTTCGGCCGGTTGTGCGGGCCAGTGGCGGTTTAGTTGTATCCCGGTTGCTTCGGGTCATGTTCATGCTCCTGCAATAGTCCTACTTGATCGGGAAGTTAGCGATATTGTCCGACCATTTCTCAACGGAGTTGCTTTCGGTCTTTCCGTAGCTCATGTCAGGTCCGGCAGACAGCAGCATGAAACTGTCGGGGTTATAAACGCCGCCGGCGTTGCCGAACATATTTGTCTGTCGTTCGTCCTGAACCTTTTCATGAAAGCTACCCTGACCCAGATCCAGCATGAAAGGCTTGTTGTACATGGTTTGGTACGGTTGGCCACGCCCATTATTTGGTTCTGGCTTGAAGTAAAGGATCGGCACGTTGAACACATCTACGAAGACGGGCCATGCTGAGTTTCCGCCATTGACATCAATCTTTTCATAATCCATGTCTGTTAGATTGGCGGGTTTTATATCGACATCCGTGACATCGACGTACGGGCCGTATCTGCGCGGGCTGCGGTTAAGATTATTGATGTCAGAGGAGTAAAGATCCGCCAGGCCATTTGGGGGGCTACCTGGAGAGACTTGGAAACCTGCCGTGCCCTGAAGGTCCGGCCCTGCCAGAGCCCAGACAAGTGCATTAGCACCATAGGCATTGGTTCCTCCGGATGTCAAAGCGGCATTTACGTTAGCAATCATAGCATAAGGGTTACCGTTATTGTTAAACGTCGTGTTCCAAAATGAAGGCGGATAATCTCTGCCCAGTCGCGTTTCGCTTTTGAACTGCTGGAGGCCCGCATCGAGTACGCTTATCAGGGTGATAACCTTGACCTTCTTGGCCTGGATTCGCGCGGCGCTGAACGAGGGGACCAGCAGGCCGGCGAGGATGCCGATTATGGCGATGACCACCAGAAGTTCGATAAGCGAAAAGCCGCCTCGCCTGGCATTGTTCAGTTGTCTGTTGTTATGTGTCATAAGTTTTCTGCCTTGTGGTGTCTTTTTAAACCGGGTTATTTAGGAAGTAGTCCTCTGTCGTGGTTCTTGCTGTCTACGAGCGGGAAGTTCGTAATGTCGTCGGCAGTGCCGTAGAGCATGTCTGGGCCGGCCGAGATCAACAGGTATTCATCGGGGTTGGCGGGCTGATAAGTCATTTCGATTTTCGAATTCCAGATGTAGCACTTGAAATACGATGTAATGCCTGCTGTGGTGGCGGCGCCGGTTATGTATTTCTCGTCCCAAAGTGGGTGCACGGCGCTTCTGTCGGGCCCCGGTACGGTCTTGAAACCTTGGTTGTCGGCCAGGTTATACCTATTTGCCACAGCGGCCGTGGGATCGGCCTTGAAGTAGAGGATCGGCATGCCGAAATCATCTATGACTGCAGGCACCTCAGAGCTGCCGCGATCAGATACGTTGATGCCTAAGCGACCCAATCCATGTATATATTCGTCCGCTCTGGAGAAGAGTATGTCCGCCCGGGCAGCAGTCGGGCCGGGGCCTTTAAGATTATAAAGTGTTCCCAAATCGTTGGTTTTGAATCCGGCAGTGCCATTTCTATCAGGTCCAATAAGGGCCCAAACCAGCGTCTGTGCACCAAAGGTTTTAAACCCGGTGCTTCCTCCCCACGGGTGGGTTTTGCCGGGGTCACGGGTATCCCATGCCGAAGGTGGGTAGTCTCCGCCAACGTTCGAGTCGTTGTAGAACATCTCCAGGCCGGCTTCGATTGCCTGGATTATCGTCCTGGTTCGGGCGGCCTTGGCCTGGATCTTCGCGTAGCTAAGCCCTGGTACGAGCAGGCTGACTATCACGCCGATAATGGCGATGACCACCAGGAGTTCGATTAGTGAAAAGCCGGTCGATCTGCTCGGTGCCTTAGCTTTCGGTTCGTCATGTGCGTTTGAAGTTCTCATAGTTTTTTTGTATCTCCTGCCGGCCGGGTTACCCGCCAACATTCTGGATCATGGACACCAGCGGCATGAATAGCGCAACGACGATAAAGCCAACAATGAGACCCAGCGAGATAACCATAAATGGCTCGAGTAGTGAGACCATCGAAGATACGAGTGTATCGACTTCGCCTTCGTAGGTGTCTGCCACTCGGCCGAGCATGCTGTCCAGCTCGCCGGTTTCCTCGCCGACGTCGATCATATTGACGACCATCGGTTCTACGATCTTTGCCTGCCTAAGAGGCTCGGCGAAGCTCTCGCCCTCGCGGATGCCGTCATGAACTTTTGACAGTGCCCGCGCGAAGGCCTCGTTACCTGCGGTGTCCCGCGTGATTGTCAGAGCTTCTAGGATAGGCACACCCGCCGCTAGCAGAGTACCCAGCGTTCGAGTGAATCTGGCCACGGCCGTCTTGCCGGTAATCTGCCCGAAGACGGGCACATGCAGCGCGACAGAATCCAGGAAGAATTTGCCCGACTCCGACATCCGAATAAGCCTCAGGCCAAAAATTATGGCGAAGGGCGAGACTAAGACCACGGCCCAGCCGTAATCATTTTTAATCCAGTTGGATGTGTTCAGCAGTAAAGCTGTCACTGGCGGGAGATCCTGGCCCATGTCGGAGAAGATGGATTCAAATTTTGGGATAACGACAAGCATGATGCCGACGACGATCAATACCGCAAAGCTGATAACTGCGGACGGATAAATCATCGCGCTGAGGACCTTGCTCTTGAGATGCTGCGCCTTTTCCATGAAATCGGCAAGCCTTTGGAGGATGACATCCAACACGCCGCCCAATTCACCTGCACGGACCATGTTAACGTAGAGACGGTTAAAAGTTTTCGGGTGGCGGCTCATTGCCTCCGAAAGCGTCGCACCACCTTCGACGTCTTCGGCGACCAATCCGATGGCCATTTTCAACGCGCCTGGCTTTTGCTGCTGTTCGAGGATTCGCATGGACCTGAGGATAGGCAGGCCCGCGTCGACCAGAGTTGCAAGCTGGCGGGTGAACTGACAGAGCAGCTTTGTAGACACACTGCCGGCGGTTTTGCGTTTGCCGCGATCGGCACCAACGGTGACGCGTTTGATTACGCCTGGGCCTTTGCCGCTACCGCCGCCGGAAGCTTCCTTGATCTTCGTGGGGAAGTGCCCTTGGGCCCGGACCTTGGCGATAGCTTCTTCAGATGAAGTAGCCTCGACAGTTCCTTTAACTGGCTGACCAACTTTGTTCATTGCCTCGTAAGAAAACGTTGGCATGATCGGCTCCCGTAATTATGTACTTCGGCAACAGCTATTAAGACTGTTACTCATGAGTCATCAAATATCGTTTGGTTTACAACTTCTTCAATGGTCGTCGCTCCGTCGAAGATGGCAAGCAGGCCGCTTTCTCGCAGGGTCCGCATGCCGGCCTTTCGGGCGGCTTCGCGGAGCTTCTGTGTGCTTGCGCTTTGCATGATCAACTCGCGGATTTCATCATTTAATTCCATTATTTCAAAGAGTGCTATTCGGCCGCTGTAGCCCGTTCCGCGGCAGAAGTCGCAACCTGTTCCGTGGAAGAACTTCTTGCCGGTAACGTCTTCCGGCTGCAAGGCCAGTTCGAGAAGCATCTCTTCGGTGGGTGTAAACTGCTCTTTGCATCGCGGGCAAACCGTTCGGACAAGCCTCTGGCCAACGATGGCTTCAATTGTCGCTGTGATAAGGAACGCTTCGAGTCCCAGGTCCAACAGACGAGCAATCGTCGATGGCGCGTCGTTGGTGTGAAGCGTCGAGAAAACCAAGTGGCCGGTGAGTGACGATTCAACCGAAATCTTGGCGGTTTCAAGGTCACGAATTTCGCCGACGAGGATAATATCAGGGTCCTGACGCAGAAAAGAACGCAGGCATCGCCCGAATGTCAGGCCAATGTCGTCGTTGATCTGGCATTGGACAAGACCGTCAATGTCATATTCGACAGGGTCTTCACTGGTCAAAATTTTCACGCCGATTTCATTACGCTCATTGAGAGCGCCGTACAGCGTGGTTGTCTTGCCGGAACCGGTCGGGCCGGTAACAATAACAATGCCGTGAGGTCTATTGATAAGCTCGCGATACAATTTAAGATCGTCTTCGCGGAAGCCTAGTTTATCCAAATCGAGCGAGACGCTGGAGCGGTCCAGAACACGCATGACCACGCTCTCGCCAAATAGTGTCGGTAAGACAGCGACACGTAAATCGACCGGGTTGTTATTGATAAGTAGCTCAATTCGACCATCCTGCGGCAGCCGGCGTTCGGCGATATCGAGATTAGCCATAACCTTAATTCTTGATGCGATGGCTACGGCGATGGATTTTGGCGGTGGAAGCATTTCGTAAAGCACGCCGTCGATACGGTATCGCATCTTGAACTCATCCTCGAACGGTTCAAAATGGATATCAGACGCACGGTTGCGGATAGCTTCCAGCAGCACCATATTTACCAGTCTCTTGACCGGCGCCGATTCCGTTGCTTCCTTGATGGTCTCAAGGTCAATACTCTCGCCGCGATTTTCAAGAGCTGTCAGGGTCTCATTGCCTGCCATCTCGTTGATAAGGTCGCCCATCGATTCTGGCTCAACGTCATAGTACTTGGCCAGGGCCGATTCAAGATGATCCGGATCAGCGATCTTGGCTGTGACGTGGAAACCCATCAATGTGCGAAGGTCGTCTACCGCGTGGAAGTTGTCGGCCGAGCCTACTGCGACTTCGAGGTGATTTGAGGCTGCCTGGTAATCGATCGGAACGATCTTGTAGGTGTTGGCCATCTGAGATGGCACTTGCTTTATCACATCATCAGGGATCTGTTCCCCCGCCAGGTCGATATATTCCATGCCGACTTGAAACGCCAGTGATAGGGAGCGGGTCTTTTCGTCGATGTAGCCAAGGTCGACTAATATCTGTCCGATTGGCCCGCCGCGTTCTTTCTGCAGTTCAAGAGCTTCGTGAACCTGGTAACGGCTGATTTTGCCCATTTTTACCAGCACGCGTCCAAGCGGCCGGCCCTTTAGTTCACTAATGTTGTAGCTTGTGCTTGTTGCCATGGTCTACTTCCCCGCCCGGGCCTTGGCGCCCTGTTCTTGAGTATCGGGGAGGGTGATCTGCAACGTTTTACCGGCCTTGTGGCCCTCGATGATTTCACGCATTTCGTTAGGGGCCTGGCTCCGGTCGATGCAATCCTCTTCGGATATGATCTTGTCTGCGTACAGGCGCAACAGGTGCTCATCGAGCAACTGCATTCCTAATTTCTTTCCGGTTTGAATCGAGGAGGGGATACGGAACGTCTTGTTCTCTCGAATCAGGTTGGAAATAGCGTTTGATACATACATAAACTCGTATGCAGCCATCATGCCTCGTACATCTTGTCTGGGCATCAGGGCCTGTGACAGCACGGCAATCAGCGATTCCGAAAGCTGGACACGAATCTGTTCCTGTTGGGTTACCGGGAACTGGTCGACGATACGCGTTACCGTTCGGTGAGCACTTGTGGTGTGCAGAGTTCCGAAGACAAGGTGGCCAGTTTCAGCAGCACGCAGGGCCGCTTCCATTGTTTCGAGGTCACGCAACTCGCCGACCAGGATTACATCCGGGTCCTGACGCAGTGCGCGGCGGAGTGCTTCAGAAAAGCTGGGCACGTCAACGCCGACCTCTCGCTGGTTGAGCATCGATTTTTTACTTTGGTGGTAGTATTCAATCGGATCTTCAACGGTGATAATGTGTTTGTCCTGGGTTTCATTGATGTAATCGATCATTGTCGCCAGAGTGGTCGTTTTGCCCGATCCGGTTGGCCCGGTTACCAGGAATAGCCCACGAGGTCTTTTGCAGAGGTTGCGAACCACGTTGGGAAGACCAATCTCGTCGAAAGTAAAAATCTTGGTCGGGATGAGAC
>SDBS01005377.1_pt1 | contig 12495 bp, 13 predicted proteins | sample 2277091 | NCBI WGS metagenome assembly SDBS01 (sample SAMN10404972, study PRJNA504765) | marine sediment metagenome | isolation source: marine sediment core GS10_PC15, 163 cmbsf | place: Arctic Ocean: Southern Knipovich Ridge | collected 2010 | reverse complement strand
CGGCTCGAACCCGATGTCGTGCATGGCTCTGGAGGCGATGAGGAACACCGCGCCGAGCAGAGCCTCGCAAGCGTTGGCAAGGATGGTCTTCTTCTGGCGGCCGCCACTCTCGGCCTCCCCACCGCTCATGACGATGAAAGCCCCGAGGTCCATTGCGCGCGCGACCTCGGCACAGGTCTCGGTACGGACCAGATGATTGTACCAGCGGGCGAGTTCGCCTTCGTAGGAGTCGGGAAAGCGCTCGATCAGAAGCTCGGCGACGGCCAGTCCGAGCACGCGGTCGCCCAGGAACTCCAACCTCTCATTGTCCTCGCCGGGCTTGGCGTTGGCGCGCGCGCTGGAATGAGTCAAAGCGAGCTTGAGCAGCGATGGGTCCGCGAAGTCGTGTCCTAGTCGCTTGGCTAGGTCTTCGGCCGCGGTTTTGCGCCTCTCGCCCAAGCTCACTGCACCACTTGAAAGATCCGCGACCAGCGCACGGCCGTCGGCCAACGCCAGAGTTCCCAGAATCTGGAGTCCTCGTTGATGGAGAAGAAAATAATCTCCGCGCGGCCAACCAGATTTTCGAAAGGCACAAACCCGACCTCTGACAAGAAGCGGCTGTCGGTGGAGTTGTCGCGATTGTCGCCCATCATGAAGAAGTGGTTCTCGGGGACTTTGTAGATTTCGGTGTTGTCGCCGATTCCCTCGTTGACCAGGTCGAGCACGGGAAAGCTCACGCCGTTGGGCAAGGTCTCGCGATAGCGGGTGAGATGCCGCTCGCGGCCCGACGAGTCCTCCAGCACGAAGTCCGAGATATGCTCCTTCTTGACCGGCGTACCGTTGATCTGAAGCACGCCGCTGATCATTTGGATCTCGTCGCCGGGCAGCCCGATCACCCGCTTGATGTAGTCGGTTTCGTTATCGCGGGGCAGCTTGAACACCACGACGTCGCCGCGCTTGGGATCCTCGGCCCAGATGCGGCCCGAGAATACGTCAGGCCCGAAGGGAAAGGAGTATCGGCTATAGCCGTAGGCATATTTGGAGACGAACAGATAGTCGCCAACAAGCAGCGTCGGGATCATCGAGCCCGACGGAATGTTGAAGGGCTGGAATAGGAACACGCGCACGATGAACGCCAGGATCAGCGCGTGAATGATAACCCGAACGGTATCCTTGACGCCGCTTTTGGCCTCAGCTCCTTCGGCCTGAACGCTCATGCAGACACTCTCCTGTTGGGGGGCTCGCGCCCCTATAGCCGCTCCGTCTGGGCGACGCAAATCTATCGCTCGCCATGGGGAAAGCGTCTGGCAGAGATAATAACGATGGCCTGCGCCATGGGAAAATCGTCGGTAATGGTGAGATCGATGCGCGGCTCGTGCCCCTCGGGCGTGAGACTCTCAAGCACGTAAGCAGCGCCCCCGGTCAGCTGCAAGGTCGGTCGCCCCGACGGTAGATTGACGACCCCCATATCCCGCCAGAACACGCCGCGCCGGAAACCGGTGCCGAGTGCCTTGGCGCACGCCTCCTTGGCGGCGAAGCGCTTGGCATAAGACGCGGCGCGGGCGGCGCGGGCGTCGGACTTTTGCCGCTCCAGGTCGGTGAAGATGCGCTCGAGAAAGCGCTCGCCATAGCGCTCGATAGCCCGCTCGATGCGCCTAATATCGATGACATCGTTTCCGAGTCCGACGATCATCACGCGTTTTCGACGCCGACCGCCTCGGCGCGCGACCGTATGCCCTGCCTGGCGCGGTCCATCAGTTCACGCATCCGGCCCACGCTCTCGGCGAGGCCAACGAAGAGCGCCTCGCCCACGAGGAAATGACCGATATTGAGCTCGACGATCTCGGGGATCTCGGCCACCGCGACGACATTGTCGTAAGCCAAGCCGTGACCGGCATGCACTTCGAGCTCCGCCTCGGCGGCGCGCTTGGCCCCTTGCTTGAGGCGGTCCAGCTCTCGGGCAAGCGCGGCGCTGTCGCCTTCAATTGCGGCCTTGCAATAGGTGCCTGTGTGCAGCTCGACGGCGTCGGCTTCGATCTGGCGCGAGGCATCGATTTGCGAAAGGACTGGATCGATGAACACGGAGACGCGAACCTTTGCGCGTCTCAGCTCAGCCACGAACGGCTTGAGCGCGGCAACCTGGCCTTGCACATCGAGCCCGCCTTCGGTGGTGAGCTCTTCGCGCCGCTCAGGCACCAAGCAGCAGGAATGGGGCCGGTGCTGCAAGGCAATCGTCAGCATCTCCAGCGTGGCAGCCATCTCCATGTTGAGCGGGACGCTCAAAGAGGCGCTCAGCCTGGCAATATCGTCGTCGGTAATGTGGCGGCGATCTTCGCGCAAATGCGCCGTGATATTGTCGGCGCCGGCTTCGATGACGGTCATGGCCGCGCGCAACGGATCGGGACAGACCTCGCCCCGCGCATTACGCAGCGTCGCCACATGATCGATATTGATGCCGAGCCGGATCGGAGGCGCGCCCTCGCCTTGGCTGGCGCTCATTGCGCGAGCTCGACCATCTGACGCTGCTCTTCGCGTGCGCGTTCTTGGCGCAGGCGATCCCGCCGATGCTGATAAGCCACCACGACCGGCCTCAACGCGACATAGGCGATGGCGGCGGCGGCAATACCGAGCGGTATGGCGCCAAGCGACATGGGCTTCAGGATCGGCCAAAGCTGCGCAAAGGAGGTTTGAAAGATTCCCGCCGACAGGTCGATGACCCGGTTGTGACCGTCGGCCCCCAGCATCAAATTGCCGAGCCAGAAAGACGAGTACCACATGAATGGATAGGTCAGGGGATTGCCCACGAAGGTTCCGAGCACGGCGGCGACGATGCTGCCGCCGATGATCCAAGCCAGCAGGGTAGCCATGACGATATGCGTCCCCAGGAAGGGCGTCATCGCGCTGAAAACGCCAGCCGCGAAGCCGATGGCGATGGCATGAGGTGTCCCATGCAGACGGCGCAAGCGGTGGACGACGTAGCGGCTGGAGCGGCTCCAGCTCCTGCGGGGCCAAAGCGAGACCCGCATACGCTCCCAAAAAGTCGCATTTTTACGCCGCTTGAACAGCATCACCGCCTCTTTGGCCAGCTTAAGGACTGACAACGGCCCTCAAGTGACGGACGCTATAGAATATTTAGGCGAAGTGCCCCGCAAGCGCCAGGGTCCGGGCAGTTTATCGGGGCCACAGTTCTCAGTCATTGGCGCGGGCGGCGTTGCTGACCACGCCCCTCGCTCTCAGTCCGGCAATGATGTCATTGAGATGTTTTAGGTCCCAGACTTCAAGGCCGATTAGCATTTCGGTGTAATCGGCCACGCGCCGCGTCAGCTTGATGTTGTCGATATTGCCGTCCGCCTCGCCGATGACGGCGGCGATTTGGGCAAGGCTCCCCGGCTCGTTCAGGGCTGTGACGGCGATTCGCGCAGGAAAGCGTTGGGGGTCGTCCTCGTCGATGTCCCAGGTGACGTCGATCCAACGCTCGGGCTCGTCGTCGAACGCTTTCAGAGCTTGGGCATGAATCGGGTAAATGGTGATGCCCTCACCCGGCGATAGGATGCCGACGATGCGGTCGCCAGGCACCGCGCCGCCTTCGGCGAATTGGACAGGCAGATCGCCGCGAAGTCCCCTGATCGGGATGCCGTCCTTCAAGTCCGCCCGCGCCCGTGCGCTGGTCGAGCCTGGCCAGCGAAACTTCAGTCCCATTACCTTGCCGAGGCCGAACCAGCCTTCGCCATCGTTGCGCTTCAGCGTGCGCCTTCGCCTTGGGGCATCGGTCCCCGCCGCGTCGGGCCAGACCGCGCGGATGACATCGGCCGATGCGAGCTCGCCGCGGCCAACCGCCGCTATCACGTCCTCGACGGATTTTTGCGGAAGCCGCCCCAGCACCTGACCGATCACCTCCTCGCTGAAAGTCTTACCCTGGCGAGTAAAGGCCCGGGTCAAGATCTCGCGGCCGAGCTTGCCGTATTGGGCGCGAGCGGCGTCGCGGGTCGCCCGCCGAATGGCGGAGCGAGCCTTGCCGGTGATGGCGAGGCTTTGCCAGGCCGAGGGCGGATGCTGAGCCTCGGAGCAAACAATCTCAACCTCGTCGCCGTTAAGCAGCTCGGTGACGAGCGGCATTGGGCGGCCGTCGATCTTGCAGCCAACGCAGGTGTTGCCGATGTCGGTATGCACCGCATAGGCAAAGTCGATAGGGTTGGCGCCACGCGGAAGCGCGATCAGGCGTCCGTTGGGGGTGAAGCAGAACACCTGATCCTGGAACAACTCGAGCTTGGTGTGCTCGAGGAATTCTTCAGGATTGTCACCCTCAAGCAGAATGCCCACGAGGTGGCGCAGCCATCGATAGGCGTTGCTGTCCTGACTCGGCGCCACGTCGTTGCCTGCGCCCGAGCCGTTGTTGGCGTCCTTATAAAGCGCATGAGCTGCGACGCCGTACTCGGCCACCGAGTGCATCCGCTCGGTGCGAATCTGCAACTCCACGCGCTGATGGCGCGGTCCGACGACGGTGGTGTGGATCGATTGATAATCGTTCGGCTTGGGGTTGGAGATGTAGTCCTTGAAGCGTCCTGGAACCGCGTGCCAGGTGGTGTGCACGACGGCAAGCGCCCGGTAGCAGTCGGCTGCGTCGTCCCCAACGATGATGCGGAAGCCGTAGATGTCCGAGAGCTGCTCAAGCGAAATCTGCTTGCGCTCCATCTTGCTCCAGATGGCGTAAGGCTTCTTCTCGCGGTCAACCACGGCAGCGGCGAGCTTTGCCTCTTCGAGCTTGGCGGTGAGCGCGGACTGAATCTCGCCGATTAGACCTTGGTTGCGTTCGCGCAGGGCCTTCAGCCGTTCGACGACCGCCGCGTAAGCTTCCGGGTTGAGCCAGCGGAAGGCATGATCCTCGAGTTCCTCGCGCAACCATTGCATGCCCATGCGGCCGGCAAGCGGCGCGTAGATGTCCATGGTCTCCTCGGCGATCAGCTTGCGCTTCGCCGGCTTCATATGCTTGAGGGTGCGCATATTGTGCAGGCGGTCGGCGAGCTTCACCAGGAGCACGCGAATGTCGCTGGAGATGGCGAGTAAGAGCTTGCGGAAGTTCTCGGCTTGCTCCCCCTTCTTGGTGACGAGGTCGAGCTTCTTGATCTTGGTCAGGCCGTCGACCAGAGAGCCGATCTCGGGACCGAACATGGCATCGATCTCGCCGCGCGTGGCGCCGGTGTCCTCGATGGTATCGTGCAGCAGGGCGGTGGCGATCGTCGCGCCGTCGAGCCTCATCTCGGCGAGGATCGCGGCCACTTCGAGGGGATGGGAGAAGAAGGGCACGCCGGAGGCCCGCTTCTGATTGCCGTGGGCCTTCATGGCGTAAACGTAGGCGCGGTTGAGCAGCGCCTCGTCGGCGTCGGGCTCGTAGCTCAGCACCCGCTCGACCAGCTCATATTGGCGGGTCATGGCGCGCGCCTCTTCCCTTGCGTCATTCCAGCGAAAGCCGGAACCCATGGCTGCGCGCTCGGGATGTGTGGCCCTGAATCCCGGCTTGCGCCGAGATGACAACGGAACGAGCCAGAGTGATCGCCCCAGCTCGGTTCGAAGGAATTGAGATCAGCGCGCCCGCGGTCCCGCATTGGAGCCATCTGATGGCGCTTGGGTTGCCATCCTACGCAGCAGCTCCTCCTCGGTCATCTTGTCGATCGCGGTGTCGGTCGACTGGTCGTCCTGGCCGAGGATCGGCATTCTGGTGTCCGCCGAGAGCATGGGCACGGCCTCGGCCTCGGGTTCATCCACTTCCACATATTTCTGCATCGAGTGGATGAAATCCTCATTAAGGTCGTCGGAATCGACCGTCTCGTCGGCGATCTCGCGCAGCGCCACCACCGGATTCTTGTCGTTGTCGCGCTCAATCGTGATCGGCGCCCCGGCCGCGACCATCCTGGCGCGGTGGCTGGCGAGCAGCACGAGTTCGAAACGGTTGGGAACCTTGTCGATGCAATCCTCGACGGTGACGCGAGCCATGGGCAAATCCTTATGGGTGAGAAGAAGTTACCTACTATTTAGGCGGTTCGCGCCACCAAGGCAAGTATAGCCCGGCCTAAGCCCATCTTAGGGTAAGCGCCTGAGAACGCGGCCTTCCCGGCGGCTAGCGACGCCACGCCACAGCTCGCGAACGCTCCGCTGCAATGTCGGGTGGCGCCAATTGGGGGCAATATCCAGGAGCGGCTTGAGCACGAAGGGCCTTTCATGGGCCCTTGGATGGGGCAGCATCAAAGGCCGGGCGCCTGTCTGACGCCATGCTCGCCGGCGCGGGTGCCAATTGCTGATGCGCCCCTTGTAATCGATGATGTCGAGATCAAGCGTGCGCGACCCCCAGGGCCTGCCGCCACGCCGGCCCGCGCGCGCCTCGATCTGCTTCATCAGACGCAGCAGGGCTGGCGCCGGCAGGCTGGTGGTCACAAGCGCCACGCCGTTCAGGTAAGGCGCTTGACGGGTCTGTCCCACGGCCGCCGTCTCATAGAGCGGCGACACGCTCGTGAGCCTGACGCCGTGGCGTTCGAGCTCCGCGAGAGCACGCACAAAGGTCTCAGCCGGGGCACCCCAGGGGCCATCGGAATTTGCACCAAATGCGAGCAACACATTGCCGTGTGCGCGCGATTGCGAACCGGGCGCGCCCCTCCTATGTTCCAGTGGAAGATTACGGCTTACGATTTTCACGCGGCGGTTTTTTACTTTAGCGTCCATATTTTCAGTGATGGGAGCTTCAATGAATTTTTATCCGACCGAGCGTGTCGCTCTCTTTATCGACGGCGCCAATCTTTATGCCACTGCCAAGGCTTTGGGTTTCGACATCGACTATAGGCGGCTGCTCACGCTGTTCCGTGGCAAGGGACAGCTGGTCAGGGCCCTCTACTATACGGCGCTGGTCGACGATCAGGAGTACTCTTCGATCAGACCGCTGATCGATTGGCTCGACTATAACGGCTACACCATGGTGACGAAGCCGACCAAGGAGTTCACCGACTCTAGCGGTCGCCGCAAGATCAAAGGCAATATGGATATCGAGCTTGCCGTCGATGCCATGGAGCTAGCGGACCATCTCGACCATATCGTGCTGTTCTCGGGCGACGGCGACTTTCGCTCCCTGGTCGAGGCGCTTCAGCACAAGGGAAAGCGCGTGAGCGTTGTGTCATCGCTGGCGACGACGCCGCCGATGGTCGCCGACGAGCTCCGCCGCCAGGCCGATCAGTTCGTCGATCTTGCCGATCTCCAGGACGAGGTCGGCCGCGATCCGGCCGAGCGCGTCCAGCGCGAGCAACGGCGCAGGGCCGAGCCCTCCCCGCTCGACGAGTTCGAGACCGGCGACGTCATCGAGACCTGATGCATCCTTGGCGCCAAGGGAAAGCGCGCCTGCGGCCATGACTGCTCTGCATACCATCGTTGCAACGCCGCCGGAGGCGCCTCGCGATTGCCCGCTCTGCCCGCGCCTCGTCGCCTTCCGGGCGGGCAACCAAGTCGCTCAGCCAGACTGGTTCAACGGTGCCGTCCCATCCGTCGGGCCGGACACGGCGCGGCTCCTCATCGTGGGGCTTGCTCCGGGCCTGAAAGGCGCCAATCGCATCGGGCGGCCTTTCGTCGGCGATTTTGCCGGGGACCTGCTCTACCGCTCCCTCCTGAAGGCGAACCTCGCCAAAGGTCGTTACGACCCGAACGCGCCCGAGGACTTGCAGCTTGTCGATTGCCTGATCACCAACGCCGTGCGCTGCGTGCCGCCCGCCAACAAGCCGACGACCGAAGAAATCGCCCGCTGCCGTCCCTTCCTCGAAGCCCGCTTACAGGCCCTTGCCAGCCTCAAAACCATCCTCGCGCTCGGCCGCATCGCTCATGACAGCACCCTCGCCGCCTTCGGGCTCAAGCGGTCGGCCCATCGTTTCGCGCACGGGGCGCGGGCCGAGCTGCCAGGGGGCCTTGTGCTCTACGACAGCTATCACTGCTCCCGTCTGAACACGAATACGGGGCGTCTCACCACATCCATGTTCGAGGACCTGTTGGGCGAGGTCGCGGCAAGCTTGCGCCGCGCCTGAGGCTGCGGGATTCTTGCTGCGGTCGCTCATCTCGGGCATGCTTGCGCTATCGAATTTAAGGCTCAATCCCAAAGGTCACGCCTATGGCTGGGTTGGACATCTCCCCGACGAAGGTCGGTTTCATCATCATCAAGGCGCGCGAGTATGACGGCAAGGTCGCGGCCTGGGACGATAGCAAAACGTCCGACCACGACGCGGAGGCGATCCTTGAGAATTTCTCGGACGACGCAACCCGGACCGAGCTAAAGACCTTCATCGCCGATCTCAACGAGGATGAGCAAGCGAGCCTCGTGGCGCTTGCCTGGATTGGCCGAGGCTCCTATGGGCCTGACGAGCTTAACGAGGCGCTCGAGACCGCGCGCGCCGAGCGGGTTAATCCCACCGAGGACGACGCCCTCGGTGGTTGAGCACGCTCAAGCCAGAGCCAAACCGCATGCGCGTGCCCTGTGGGATCTGGCACCGGATAGAACAGGTGTTCAATGCAGCCATCGGCGATGACGAGCGTCAGCCGCTCCAGATAAATCTCGTTACCGGTCTCGAAGGTCGGCAAACCTAGCGCGCGCGCCGCATGGCCTCCGGCGTCGCTCAGGATTGGGAACGGCACCTTGAGACGCGTTGCCATCTCGCGCTGATAGTCCGTGGTCTGACCACTCAAACCGTAAAGGACGACCCCGAGCCCAGCGAAGGCTCCCGCTCGATCGCCAAAGCCCTCGATCTCTGGGGTGGAGCCGTGCGCTCCGGGGATATGGTCCCAACGGGGCGGATTGGGCTGCCCCGGCCTCCCCGTCCACGGGTAGACAAAGAGCACGACCCGGCCGCGAAGATCGGCGAGGCAAATATCGGAGCCCTCAGTGGCGGACAAGGTCACGTCTGGAAGCGCGGTACCGAGTCGAAGGTTGATGAGCGCCCTATCCCTTGTCGCGCATCAGCCGCGCCTTCTGGCGCTCCCAGTCACGCTTCTTCTCGGTCTCGCGCTTGTCGTGCATTTTCTTGCCACGGGCGAGCCCAAGCTGAATCTTGGCGATGCCGCGATCGTTGAAATAAAGCCTGAGCGGCACGAGCGTCATGCCCTGCCGCCTGGTTGCACCAATGAGCTTGGCGATCTGCTTGCGATGCAAAAGCAGCTTGCGCGGCCGGGTGGGTGTGTGATTGGCGTGAGCAGCTTGGGCGTATTCGGCGATATGCGCATTGATGAGATAGATCTCGCCGCCCTCTTCGGAGGCATAAGACTCGGCGATGGTGGCCTTTCCCATCCTGAGCGACTTGACCTCGGAGCCGGTCAGGGCAATGCCCGCCTCAAGCCTCTCCTCGATGTCATAGTTGTAGCGGGCTTTCCTGTTCTCGGCGACGAGCTTGCCGCCGCCCGGCTTGGGCGCCATGACGTAACCTTATCGCTTCAGACGTGGAACAGGCCGACGGTGGCGAGCGCGTCCTCGACCCGTTTGCGCGACGCCGGAGACAGCGGCGCAATTGGCAGCCGCGTCTCGCTGGAGCAAAGCCCAAGCTTCTCGGCGGCATATTTCACCGGGCCTGGATTTGCCTCGACGAACAACGCATCGTGCAGCGGCATCAGCCTGTCTTGCAGCTCAAGCGCATGCTTGTAGTTCCCGCCGAGACAAGCGAGTTGAAACTCGGAGCAAAGCGCCGGCGCGATATTGGCCGTCACCGAGATGCAGCCATGACCGCCATGGGCCATGAAGCCGAGCGCGGTGGCGTCCTCGCCCGAAAGCTGGACGAAGTCGTGGCCGATGGCGGCGCGCTGCTGGCTGACACGAGCGAGATCGGCGGTGGCGTCCTTCACGCCAACGATGTTCGGCAGCTTGGCGAGCCGCGCCATGGTCTCCACCGACATGTCGACGACGCTGCGTCCTGGGATGTTGTAGATGACGATGGGAATGTCGGCGCAGTCGTTGATCGCCTTGTAGTGCAGGTAGAGCCCCTCTTGGGTCGGCTTGTTGTAATAGGGCGTGACGACGAGCGCGCCATCGGCGCCGGCCTCTTTGGCGTGACGGGTGAGCTCCACGGCCTCGGACGTGGAATTCGAACCCGTGCCGGCGATCACCGGCACGCGCCTTGCCGCCACTTCGATAGAGAGCTCGATGATGCGCTTGTGCTCGTCATGGGTGAGCGTCGGGGATTCACCCGTCGTACCCACCGGCACAAGGCCGTGCGTGCCCTGGTCGATCTGCCACTCAACATGTCTTTGGAACGCGTCGGCGTCGATCTTGCCGTTCTTGAGCGGCGTGATCAGGGCGACGATCGAACCTTTGAAAGGCGGCATTGGCACGGGGGGAAGCTCCGAAGGTCGCGACAGGCGCGGTTGATGAGCCTGGAAACAGGGGCGGACAATAGGGTCTGTGGCCCGAGGCGGCAAGCAAGGGACCCAGCCTGCTAATTATGTGACAGGTGTTGCGTTCCAGCAAAACCTGTAAGCTCCAATAGCTTAGGATTTCGCCGGAAAAAAAGTCGTATTTTCATTGGCTTAGGGGATCCCGCTCACAAGCGTTGGCATGTTCGAGGGGACGCTTGCCCAGTCCATTCAGTCATCATTCCGCCGGATTTTTTCAGACATTGTTCAAGCCAGTCAGTCTAAACTTGTAAGCGTCGTCGCGAGAGCCCCGGATATGGGGGGGCATCCTGACTTAGTTGTCTAGGATCACAATAACCGGAACCGGCCGACGAGCATGATACGCCTAAGCGTGCGCACTCTACCGTTGTTGCTTTTGCTTGCTTGCCTCGCCCCGACTCTGTCCGCGGCGAAGTCCAAGCCGATTCCCCTGCCCGAGCGTAATCCTGAGCGGCCCGCCGATGCGGTCGCCACGCAACCGCCATCTTCTGTTGCACCGGTGGGGCAGACCGCCGATCTCCCTGCGCCCAACCGCAATCCTGAACAGCCCGCCGATGCGGCCGCGGCACAGCCTTCGTCGGCTGCTCCGGCTGCGGCCCCTGCCGCGCCACCTTCAGTGCCGTCCGAGCAGATTGCCGGGCTGCCCCTGCCCGACCGCAATCCCAAGCATGTGGCCGCCTCGACGCAAGAGACCGACATAGCTCCCGAGACCGACGCTCAGCCGCTGCCGCGCAAGAAGCCTGAACGCTCCTCCTCACCGGGCTCGGAGTCCGGGATGGATTTCACTTCGATTCTGAAACCGCTGCTCCATTACGAGCTCAGCGCCTCCGACCGCGTCAATGTCAGGGAGGCCTTCCGCCTCAGCTCCAAGCGACAGGGACAAGCGGCGAAGTCCGCTATCGACAAGATCAAGGACCCTGCCGCGCGCAAGCTTGCGACTTGGTCCTTCTACAAGAAAGGCAATCTCAATGCCTCGCCCGAAGCCATCGAGGCGTTCCGCGCAGCAAATCTCGAATGGCCCGGCCGGGCCGCCTTGCGCGAACAGGCCGAGGCCATCCTATTCTTGAGCGAGGCTAGTCCTGCGCAGATCAAGGCATTCTTTCTACACTCCAAGCCGGAGACCGGCGCCGGCAAGGCGGCGCTGGCCAGCGCTTACATGACGGAGGGCAACGAGGCAGAAGCCAAGAAACTCGTGATCTCCGCCTGGCGCGAGCACCAGTTCGGCGCCACGATCGAGAAGAAGATCCGCGACAGATTCGGCTCGATGCTGACGCCTGAGCATCACCGGGCACGCATCGATACGTTTCTTTACCCCGACAAGAAGAGCAAGGCGGCTGACGCCCTCAGGGTCGCTAAGCACCTTTCGAAAATAGAGCAAAAGAAAGTGGCGGCGCGTATCGCCGTGATCAGGCGTGCAGGCAACGCCGGCCGGCTGCTCGATGCTCTGCCGGTGGACGACCATAAGGACGACGTCGGTCTCCAGTTCAATCGCATCCAATGGCTTCGCCGCAAAAACAAACAAGACAAGGCCTGGGAACTCATGCTCGCCGCGCCGCGGTCGCCGGACGTGCTGCTAAATCTCAATGAATGGTGGATCGAGCGGCAGATCAATTGCCGCAAGGCGCTTAAGGCCAAGAAGTACCGCCTCGCTTACGACATTGCTACCAAACGCGGCCCTGCCACCGGCGATTATTACCTCGAGGCCGAATTCCTATCGGGCTGGATTGCGCTTCGTTTCCTGTCGGAGCCTAACACCGCGCTCGGCCACTTCGTGGCGATGCGGGCTGCCTCCAAGACGTCAAAGTCCATTTCGCGTGCGGAATATTGGCTCGGCCGTACTGCGTTAGCGCTCGGCGACAGCCGCCTGGCCATCGTGCATTTCCACGCCGCCGCGAAATACCCGCAGTTCTTCCACGGGCAGCTTGCCCGCCAAGCGCTCGACTCCAAACCCGCCAATCTCGAGGTAACGTCGACACCGTTGCCGACGCCCGCCGATATGCAGCGCTTCATGGCGCACGATGCGGTGCGCGCGATCGGGGTGGCGATCGCCGCCGACGTGAAGGGTGTGCTGCCACAATTTTACCTGGCCTTGTCGCGCACGCTCAAGAACCCCAC